>Ga0316205_10000750_pt1 | contig 51272 bp, 46 predicted proteins | sample 3monthpyrite_MG_FD_204941 | JGI IMG/M metagenome (GOLD analysis project Ga0316205, IMG submission 204941) | Microbial mat bacterial communities from mineral coupon in-situ incubated in ocean water Damariscotta River, Maine, United States -... | ecosystem: Environmental > Aquatic > Marine >...
GGGTTTCCGACCAGATCGAGGCGCTCAGGCCATAGCGGGTGTTATTGGCCAGTTGGATCGCCTCGGCCTGGGTGCGGAAGGTCATTACCGTTAGCACCGGCCCGAATATCTCCTGCTGCACAACCGAAGACGCCGGGGAAACCTCGCTCAAAATACTGGGCGGGTAAAAGCAGCCCTGATTGGGCATCGCGCCGCTTGCCTGCCACAGCACCGCCCCTTCTTCCTGCCCTTTGGCAACCAGAGTTTGAATGTTTTCAAGCTGGCTTTGGTCTACGATCGCGCCAATGTCGGTTGATTTATCAAGCGGGTCTCCGACCACCAGCTTTTCAGCCCGCGCCTTCAGCTTGGCAATAAATGTTTCGGCCACCGCTTCCTGCACCAATAGCCGCGAGCCAGCGCAGCACACCTCGCCCTGGTTAAACCAGATCGCATCGACCACGCCTTCCACGGCGCTATCAAGGTCAGCATCGTCAAACACGATAAAGGGAGACTTGCCGCCTAGCTCCAGCGAGAGCTTCTTGCCGCTGCCGGCGGTTTGACGGCGGATAATTTTGCCCACTTCGGACGAGCCGGTAAACGCCAGCTTATCAATATCGGGATGGCCGGATATGGCCGCGCCGGTTTCACCCGCCCCCAATACGATATTGACCACACCGGCGGGCAGCCCCGCTTCGGCACAAAGCTCGGCAAAGGCGATGGCGGTGAGCGGGGTAAATTCAGCCGGTTTCAGCACCACGGTATTGCCCGCCGCCAGCGCCGGGGCGATTTTCCATGCCAGCATCAAAAGCGGGAAATTCCACGGAATGATCTGGCCGCAAACCCCGAGAGCGGTATGGCCGGGCAATGCCGTTTCCAGAATTTCGGCCCAGCCGGCATGGTGGTAAAAATGCCGGATCACCAGCGGCATATCGGCGTCGCGGCTTTCGCGGATCGGCTTGCCGTTATCCATGCTTTCCAGCACCGCAAACAGGCGGCTGCGCTTTTGCAAAAGCCGGGCAATGGCATAAAGATATTTGGCGCGCCGGTGGCCGCTTAGCCCCGCCCATTTTGGCTGGGCTTTGCGCGCGGCTTTCACCGCTCCATCCACCATTTCGGCACCGGCAATCGGCGCTTGCGTCAATAGCGCCCCGCTGGCCGGATTGTGCACCTCCAGCGCCTTGCCTTTATCATCCACAAAAACCCCGTTGATAAAATGCTTTAAGCGCGGGTGCGCTTCAAGCCAGCTTTGCGCGGCGCTCGGGTCTTCGGGGGCTTTGCCGTAATCCATGGTGGTCAAAATCTCTTCAATCGTGCTCATGTTGTGGCCTTACGAAATCGCGTGATGATGGGCGGCGGAATAGCGGCCGGTGGCGTGGTGCTCGAGCTGGCGCTCGATATCTGTCAGCAGGCTCGAGGCCCCAAAACGAAAAAGCGCGGGCTGCAAATAATCAACCCCGAGCTCCTCGCGCATCATGCTCATCCAGACCAAGGCATCTTTGGCGGTAGAAATGCCGCCCGCCGGTTTGAAGCCAACCTGCACCCCCGCCAAGGTGTTATAATCGCGAATGGCGCGCACCATGGTCAGCCCCACGGGCAGCACCGCGTTTACCGCTTCTTTGCCGGTGGAGGTTTTGATGAAATCAGCCCCGGCCATCATTGCCACCATGCTGGCACGATAAACATTGCGCAGGCTGGAAATATCACCGGTGGCCAAAATGGTTTTTAGATGCGCCGGGCCGCAGGCCGCTTTCATTTGCGCTATTTCGTCATAAAGCGCCGGCCAATCCTGATTAAACACATGCGCACGGGTGATGACGATATCTATTTCACTGGCCCCGCTGGCCACCGCATAGCGGATTTCCTCGAGCCTGAGGGAAAGCGGCGTTAACCCCGCCGGAAAACCGGTAGCCACTGAAGCCACACCAATGCCGGTGCCCGCCACACCCTCGGCGGCGGTGGCGACCATGGTCGGGTAAACACACACCGCCGCAGTGCGCACCGGTTTTCCAAGGCCGAGCTTGGCCTGAATTGACGGGTCCAACGCGGTTTTGGCCTTGCCGCACAGGCGTTTAACCCGGTTCACCGTATCATCCCCGGCCAATGTTGTCAGGTCAATCAGCCCAATGGCCCGCAGCAACCACGCCGCCTGATGAACCTTTTTCACCGAGCGCCGCGCGCCATAGCCGGCACAGCGCTTTTCTACCGCGCTCAGGTTTACCCGCGCATCCCGAAACACCGCTTCATCCAGCGGCATTCCCTTGTTTTCCATTCCGTGATCGAGCATTTTTGTCTCTTTGGTCAAAATTTATCAACGAGCAGTTTGGCGCTTATTCTAGCCTTAAGCAACCGGAAACGCGATAAAAAGCACTTTGGCCCATGTATATTGGCATCCACCGGCAAATGCGCCCGCAAAACACTCACCGCGCAAAAGCGTCGGGAGCGCGGCGCGGCACAGTTACCGAGGGGCCCGGCCGGGCATCGCCACCACCCGCAATCTTGCGGGTGTGGTTAATGCCTTGGTCGATGGAGCTTTCCACCACCCGCGGCGGTCAGGCTTCTTTTTCTGCTATTTCCCCGTCGGGGTCGGCGGGTGCATCAGACAGGTCGTCGGGCATATCAACGCTTTCCGGCTCTATCTCCTCTGGCTCGCTATGCGCGATCAAAGGCAGCATGGCATCAGATAGCATATCGGTGCCCGATTGCTCCGGCAATGCCCAGCTCAAGGTATCAAAACCCTCGCAATTCGAGCAGATCGGTGCCCAGCTGGCATGGGCCGTATGGCAAGCCGAGCACAGCCAGGCCTCGCCGCGCGGGGCCCCCACCGCGCGGGCCAGCCAACTGCGCACCACATCTTCTGCGGCCCCTTCGCCACGCGCCACCGCCGCCATCAGTGCCAGCGAACGGCCGGTGGCGGCGGTTTCGGGCAGATCACCCAAGCTGCGCCGCGCCGCCGGAAAATCTTCGGCCGCGAGGTTCAGCTCGGTTTCCAGCATCGCGGTTTCGGGGTTGTCGGGGTGCAGCCTGAGCAGCGGTTGAAACCGTGCCAGCCGCTCTTGCGGGGTTTCATCCGGGGCTATATTGGCAAAAGCCGTGGCCAGATCAGGGTGCGGGTTGACCTCCCAGGCCTTTTTAATGATTCGAACCGCGTTTTTCGGCTTTTTTTCAGCAATATATACCTGCGCCGCCAATACCGCGGCGGGCACAAGCGAAGGCGCATTGCGGTTGGCAAACAGAGCAGCCTCGCGGGCTTTGGGGGCATTGCCATCGGCATGGGCGGCCATGGCATCGGCGACGCTGAGCACCGCATCACGGCGCATGGCCAGATCTTTGGGCATCAGTTTGGCGCGGGATTTCGCCAACAGGGTTTTGCGCGCCCCGCCCCAGTCTTCTACCCGGGATTGCAGCGCAAAAAGCGTATCCAGCGTTTCACCGTGGCGCGGCTTCAGGGCATAGGCTTTTTCGGCCAGTTTCAGGGCGGTGTCTACATCGCCCTCGGCCAGCTTGGCTTTCATCAAGCCGCGCACACCCACAAAGCGGGTGCGGTCATTGCCCAGCAATTCCTTATATATCTCCACCGCCTGCGCCCGATTACCCGACATTTCCGCCGCTTGCGCCGAAATCAGGCGGGTGAGCTCGGGCTTGGCCAGCAACTTTTCGGCCTTATGGGCTTTGGTTTCCGCCAGCGTGCCCTCGCCCGAGGCCAGCGCCACCATGCCATCGGCCAGCGCGCGATAGCCGCGCTGCTCGCGGCGTTTGTCAAAAAACCGGCGCAGCGCTACCTTGTCGCCCATAAAAAACCGCAGGGTGGCCACGGCCAGCCCCGCGAGTTTCAGCACAATCCAAAAGCCGATAAAGGCCAGCACAACCCCTATCACCACCACCAGCGGCTCGGGGTTGTATTCCTTGCCCTGAAACACCACCGAAATGCTGCTCGAGCTATCCTGCAAATAGCTCACCCCGAAGGACAGCGCTGCGGCCAGTGCAATGAAAATGGCAACTTTGATCAAAGAGAAAATCATATTATTCACCAGCCTGCACGGCGGCGCGCCATGCGTTAAATGCATTGATCGCCGCATCGCGGGCCTCAACCTTGGCCAACCAGCCAGCCATTTCGCCGGCCGAGGCCTCAGAAAGACCCTCGCTTTCTGCCAGCACCACCGCCAGCGCGCCTTGCTTCAGCGCTGCTTCCATGCGCGAAAGCACAGCATCGGCAGAGCTGCCCTGTTGCGGCGTTAAAGAGCGGGTTGCGAGCTGCGCGCGCAAAAAAGAACCGATACCCGACAACCCGCTATCGGCGGGGGCGGCGGCAATATCGGCGCGAATCGCGGCATGGGCCAATAGCGGAAATTCCTGCAAAAGCGCCTCAACGGTTGCAACCGGGCCAGCCGCAAGCGCCGCCGGCGCAGGCTGCCCTGAAACGTCGGCAATTGTGGTTGCCGCAGTGCCAAAGCCAACACCGGTTTGCAGCGCGGTTTCAATTTCAACAAAGGCGGTTTCCAGCATTGCCTTGTTTTGGGCCGAAAGCGCGGTTTCGCCAGCGGCTTCCACAAGCTGCTCTGCCTCTTCCACCCGTTGGCTAACGCTGGTTTGCGCCTCGGCGATCGCGCGGGTCAGCTCGCCTTGTCGGCCGGTTATTTCATCCACCTGCGCCTGCAACGCGTCAATCCGGGTGCGGTAAGCGGCAATGCTGGCGGCGGTATCGGCCGAAATAGAGCCGCCTTCTTCGGCGATATTTCCGAGCATCGTGCGCAGGCTTTCCAGCTCGGCCACCAAGCCCTCTACCCGCCCTTCAACCGCCCAAAGCCGCGCTTCAATCGCGGTGCTGTCCGATGCGGCTATCTGGTCTGAAAGCGCTTTCATCTGGTCGCGCAGCGGGTTCACGATATCGGTTTGAAAATTGGCGAGCCGGGTCTCGATTTCTTCACGCTTCACCCCGGCTTCCAGCACCGCCAGCCGCTGGTTGGCTTCGGTTCGCAGCGCTTCCAGCGCCTCGATGGAAGCGTTGGTTTGCGGGCTTAGCCATTCGGCCAATGGCGCCAGCCCTTTTGGCAGGTTCGGTGCCAGCCGTGGCCCGGCCCACAACCCAATGGCCAGGCCCACCGCGATGAGCGCCAATATCTGCAAACTGCGCGCAGCAAAGGAAACGGAATGATCCTCTTCCTCCGCTTCCTCGTGCTCTTCAACCGGCGCGGTGATCTCGTCAGTGATCTCTTCCTCTACCGGCTCGATTTCATTCGCCATCCCGCGCGCCCTCTTAAATTCGTTTGCCGATATATGGGCATCAATCTGCCCGAAGTCTAGCGCCCAGTGTGCAGCGCAACAAGGATTCGAACGGTTTTTACGCCGGATAATCGGCGGAAAGGAGCCTCAGCATGGCTTTGGCACCCGGGTTTGCGCAAATGCGCGGCCGGCCAAAGGGCAAAAGCGGTGCCGCCACAGCCGGGCTGAGCGCATAAAACACCGGCAGCGTCGGCGCGCTTGCAGGCAGGCTTTCGGCCAGCAGCCGCGCCGAACGCGGCGAAAAAAGTGCCACCGCATCCACCTCGCCTGTTGCCAGCAGCGCCAGCGCTTCAGCCGCCAGCGGCAGCGCCACTTGCGCGTAAATCGCCAGATGCGGCACCCCGAGCCCGCGTGAAATATGCTGCCCATGCAGATGAAGCACGCCGGTTTCGGGTAATATCCTGCGCAGGCTGGCCGCATCACCTTCGGCGGCAAAGGCCTCAAACCCATGGGCGCGGGCAAATGCGGCTGTCGCCTCGCCCACACAATAGGCGGGCAGGCGGGCCGATGACTGCCGCATAAAAGCCGCCACCCCGTTTTTGGAGGTAAAAGCCAGCGCCGAAACCCCGGAAAGATCAATCTTGACCGGCAAATCCCGCATTTCCTGCATCGGGGCGATCAGCGGGGTTAGCCCGGTATGAAGGCGCACCTCGGCAGCAAAGGCCTCGGCTTGTGGCCGGGCGCGGGTGAGCAGCACCCTAGGCAAAGAAACCTTCGCCGCCCTTGGCGCGCAATTCTTTGCCCGCTTCGGCCCCGATGCGCCGCGCTTCTGCCACCGGCCCTTCCCACGCCCCGGCATGGATTTCAGACCCATCGGGCCGGATGATTTCGCCCCTGAAGCGCAGCCGCCCGCCCTCCAGCTCTGCCAAGCCGCCTATCGGGGTGCGACAGGAGCCGTCAAGCTCGGCCAAAAAGGCACGCTCGGCGCTGATACGGGTGAAGGTTTCGGTGTGGTGAATGGCGGCGAGCAGTGCCGCCGCGGCCGCATCATCGCGGCGGCGCTCGATGCCAATGGCACCTTGCGCGCAGGCGGGCAGCATCTCATCGGTGGCAATCGGATTGGCGATCCCGAAATTCCCCAGCCGTTGCAGCCCCGCGCAGGCGAGGAATGTGGCATCGGCCACGCCTTCATCGAGCTTGCGCAGGCGGGTTTGCACATTGCCGCGAAATTCCACCAGCGTCAGATCAGGGCGTTTTACCAGCAATTGCGCCCGCCGCCGCAGGCTGGAAGTGCCAACCACCGCGCCCTCGGGCAGCGCCGCCACCGTGCCATATTTGCGGCTGATAAAGGCATCGCGCACATCTTCGCGCGGCAAGGTGCAGTCAATTATCAGGCTTGGCGGCAGTTGGGTGGCCACGTCTTTCATCGAATGCACCGCAATATCGATGCGGCCATCGAGCAGCGCTTGCTCTATCTCTTTGGTAAACAACCCCTTGCCGCCAATTTCGGAAAGCGGCCTGTCTTGCACCGCGTCACCGGTGGTTTGAATAACCTCGATGATGAAGGCAGCTTCGGGCAAGCCATGGGCCGCCATCAGCCGCGAACGGGTTTCACGGGCCTGGGCCAGTGCCAGAGGCGAGCCGCGCGTGCCTATTTTAAGCGGGGAATCTATGCTATATTGTGTGGTCATGCTTTGGGTGATACCCCTTGCGCCAAGGGCAGGCAATGGAATTTCGGAGGCCGGAATGAAAATCGGAATTATCGGCGCGGGGGCGTTTGGCTCTGCCTTGGCGGTGGCTTATGGGCAAAAGGGGCTTGACGTGGTGCTTTGGGCGCGCGCCAAGGTGTTTGAGCGCAGCTACCCGCCATCGGTAACGCGGGTGCAAAGCCTGCAAGCGCTAAAGGGGGCCGAGGCGATTTTGCTGGTGCTGCCCGCCCAGCAAACCGCTGTGTTTTTGGCCCAAAACCCGCTGCCGCCCGCGCCCTTGGTGCTGTGCGCCAAAGGCATTGATGCCAAATCCGGCCTTTTGCAAAGCGAGATTGCATCGTCGGTGTCTGATGCACCTATCTCGATACTCACCGGCCCCGGCTTTGCCGGTGAAATTGCCGCGGGCCTGCCCACCGCGCTCACGCTGGCGGGTGGCAGCGCCGCGCAGCAAGCGCTGCTTTCCACCCCGCGGCTGCGGCTCTATCGCAGTGATGATTTGATCGGCGCGCAAGCGGGCGGCGCACTGAAAAACGTGATCGCCCTCGCCTGCGGCATGGCGATCGGGGCGCGCTTGGGTGAAAGTGCCCGTGCCGCACTGCTTACCCGCGGCTTTGCCGAAATGCAGCGGCTGGGCGTGGCGCTGGGGGCCAAGGCCGAAACCTTTCAGGGCCTTTCCGGGCTGGGTGACCTCGCGCTTACCTGCGCCAGCGCCCAGTCACGCAACTTCGCGCAGGGCTTGGCCTTTGGCCGGGGCAGCGGCCAAAGCGGCGGCACGGTGGAGGGGCTGGCCACCGCCGAAGCCGCAGCGCAATTGGCCGGCAAGCTCGGCATAGAGGCCCCGATAACAGGGGCGGTGGCCGAAGTGGTGGCAGGCAAGGCCACCGTTGCCGACGCCATGGAAATGCTGCTGGCGCGGCCATTGAAGGAGGAATAAATGCAATACTGGCTTTTTAAATCCGAACCCAATGCCTGGAGCTGGGAGGACCAGCGCGCCAAAGGTGATGCGGGCGAGGAATGGGACGGGGTGCGCAACTATCAGGCGCGCAATTTCATGCGCCAGATGGAGATCGGGGATCTCGGGTTTTTTTACCACTCGGTGAACGAAAAAAAAGTGGTGGGCGTGGTGGAAGTGATCGCCAAAGCCCACCCCGACAGCAGCACCGATGACCCGCGCTGGGAATGCGTGGATATAAAGGCCGTGGCCCCGTTTCCCGACCCGGTCTCGCTTGACCGGATCAAACAGACCCCGCAACTGGCCGAGATGGTGCTGGTAAAAAACTCACGACTATCGGTGCAGCCGGTTACCGCGGCCGAATGGGCGCTGGTATGCGCGATGGGAAACTACGAAACTAAGGGATCCATTTCCCCTGACTTTTGATCACACATAAAACAGGGGAAATAACCATGTAGTTTTTAGCCGTATTCACAGCCGCCGTGGCCGCCTATGCCATTAGCGCTTGCCGGTTTCGGGCTCGAGGCCTTTATTGCCGCCCCGTGGAGAGTGACAAAACACGCCTATGGCACGAAGCCCAAAATGCGCGCCGCCATCGATGGTGGCTATGCCATTATCGGCTGCACCCTAATGGGGCTGGTTTTGGGGTTGTTCCAAAACGAAGTCGGAGGAGCCGTTGCAACGGCTCCTCCGCCCACCCACGCAAAGCCAGGTAGCCTTGCGCCTCGCCCAACCTCACGGCCAAGAGAATTCTCGATAATAGTTTTAGGGAGTTGGAGCTTTTGCTCCTGCGGCTGCTGCCTAGCTGGGATTCTACCCAAACACCATGCATTATGTATAGGCGGTTGCGCAGAAGCCCGCAACTTTATTACCTTTCAAATTGTCGCCAAATACAGGTGGCTTTTTTAGGGTTTTGCCAATCTTTTCACCGCTGATTCCAGCGAGGCCGCTATGGCTTGGGGGCCGAACCCGGCCCGCACAAAGGCCCGCGCATTGCTGGCAATTTCGGCGGCTTTGCCGGGGGCTTTCACACAGGCCGAGAGCTGTCTGAGCGCCGCGGTCGGGGTGTTGGCTTGCAAATAGTGCACGCCGTTTTGCAGGCCCAGCCCCTCAACAGCCTTTTCGGTGGCAATGATCACTACCCCGGCCGCCATCGCTTCCAGCGCCTTGATACGGGTGCCGCCGCCCACCTTTATCGGCATCATCGAATAGCTGGCCGCGGCCAGATAAGGCAGCACATCCGGCGGGGTATCCACAAATTTTGCCCCGCATTTGCGGATCATCCGGCGCTGGGCAGGGCTGGCCATGGCGCCGGCGATGGTCATTTCCGCGCCTTCCGGCAGGTTTGGCACAATGTCGCGGCACAGGGTTTCAATCGCGCGACGGTTTGGCAGATATGTCATCAAACCGACGTAAAACAGCTTTGCGCTCTTATATCGCCCGGGCCTGATGGGCAGATCAAAACCCGCCGGATCGGGCACCGGATTGGCGACCACGGTTGCCGTCACCCCGCTCAGGGCTTTGAGCTTTTGCGCATCCTGCAACGAGCAAACCCACACCTGATCCGCCGCGCGCGCTGCCGCTATATCTTCTTTGCGGGCCGTGCGGGGCTTAACCAGATTGCGCCAATAGTTGCCCGGCCAAAAGCGCCACGGGGTTTGCCCCACCCGCTCGGCCAGCAGGGCCGATTCGATATTGTGCATGTCCAGCGCCACCGGCACATTGGCCGCTTTCAACAGCGGCAGCACATCGCGCAGCAAAACCCCCTCAACCACCGCCAGATCGGGCTTGATCTCGGCAATAAGAGCGGCGATTTCGGCTTTTTCGGGCCCGCTAAAGCGATAGGAAAGCGGGTTTAGGAAGGGTTTTGTTGCCCAGATATTCACGCGTGATTCGCGCGCAAGGTGGCGGTAGTCCAGCCCTGCGGGCGGGGCGTCCTCGGGCCTTTTGCGCAGGGATAGCTGGGTAACCGTGCCGATATTGCGCAATGCCTGCAAGTTCGAGGCATTGCGCAAGCCGCTTCCGGTTACCCCGCCGAATGGCAGGCTGTCCTGAACAACCAGTATCCGCATTTAGTAGCGGTAATGTTCTGGCTTGAACGGCCCCTCCGGGGTTACGCCGATATAATCAGCCTGCTCGATGGAAAGGGTCGACAATTTAACACCGATGCGCTCAAGGTGCAGGCGCGCCACTTTTTCATCAAGATGTTTGGGCAGGATATATACCTCGTTTTTATAATTTCCCTCGTTTTCCCAGAGCTCGATCTGCGCCAGCACCTGATTGGTAAAGCTGGCCGACATCACAAATGAGGGGTGGCCGGTGGCATTGCCGAGGTTGAGCAAACGGCCTTGCGACAGCAGGATCATCCGGTTGCCGCCCGGCATTTCGATCATGTCCACCTGATCCTTGATATTGGTCCATTTGTGGTTTTTCAGCGCCGCAACCTGGATTTCGTTATCAAAATGGCCGATATTGCCGACAATCGCCATATCCTTCATTTCGCGCATATGCTCGATGCGGATGACATCTTTATTGCCGGTGGTGGTCACAAAAATATCGGCGGTGGCCACTGCATCTTCCAGAGTGGTTACCTCAAAACCGTCCATCGCGGCTTGCAGCGCGCAGATAGGGTCGATCTCGGTCACCTTCACGCGGGCACCCGCGCCTTTGAGCGAGGCAGCCGAACCTTTGCCGACATCACCATAACCGCATACCACCGCGGTTTTACCGGCCATCATGGTGTCGGTGGCGCGGCGGATACCGTCTACCAGCGATTCCTTGCAGCCGTATTTATTGTCAAACTTCGATTTGGTCACCGAATCATTTACGTTGATTGCGGGGAAGGGCAGCTGGCCGGCTTCAAAGAGCTGGTAAAGCCGGTGCACGCCGGTGGTGGTTTCTTCCGAAACACCCTTGATCGCGGTGCGGGTTTTGGTGAACCAGCCGGGGCTGGCGGCCATGCGCTTTTTGATCTGCGCAAAAATGGCTTCCTCTTCCTCGGAGGTCGGCACTTCAATGAGGTTGGTTTCACCGGCTTCCACGCGCGCCCCAAGCAGCACATAAAGGGTCGCATCACCGCCATCATCCAGAATAAGGTTGGCCCCTTCGGAGAACATGAACGAGCGGTCCAGATAATCCCAGTGTTCGGTAAGAGACTGGCCCTTAACCGCAAAAACCGGAATGCCCGCCTTGGCCATGGCCGCCGCCGCGTGGTCTTGGGTAGAGAAAATATTGCAGCTCGCCCAGCGGATTTCAGCACCCAGCGCCACCAGCGTTTCCATCAGCACCGCGGTTTGAATGGTCATGTGCAGCGAGCCAACGATGCGCGCGCCCTTAAGCGGCTGGCTTTCACCATATTCCTCGCGCAGCGCCATCAGGCCCGGCATTTCGGTTTCAGCAATATCAAGCTCCTTGCGGCCAAATTCGGCAAGGTTGATGTCTTTTACAAAATAGTCGGCTGTCATGTTGGAAATCCTTAGTGGCTGGGTTAGCTGCTATTAACAACACTTTCGCACAGTCACAAGTTGATCCTTTGTCAACGTGATCGATTCAGGCGCAAGAGCGCCACTTTCAGCCTTTTCCATTCTTGTGTGCTATGATAGTTGTGGGCGATGAATTCAACCGGAGCCAGTTATGACCCAAGAGCCAATTGATGCCGTCATAACATGGGTGGATGGAAACGACCCGGTATTGCGCAAAAAGCGAGAGAAATATTTAACGGACCCGAGCATTGCTGGAGCAGCTTCCACCCGCTTTGCATCAGTAGACGAAGTTTTATATTGCGTGTTGTCAATCTTGAAACACGCGCTGTTTTTTAGAAAAATTTACATTGTCACGGATGAACAAACGCCGCCAATTTTTGAAGTGGTAAAAAAGCACTTCCCTGACCAGCTCGATAAAATCGAAATCGTGGATCACACGGTTATTTTCCGCGGGTATGAAAAATTCTTACCCACATTCAACAGCATGACGATCACGATGCAATTGCACAATATCCCCGGGCTAGCCGAGAAGTTTGTTTTTTTTAACGACGATTTCTTTTTGGTGCGCGATGTTACGCCCGAAGATTTTTTTGCCGGCACAGCGCCTGTCATGCGTGGCGGGTTTATGGGCCGATCACTTAACCTGATTGAAAGCCTCAAAGAGGCGCTCTACATTTTGCGGCGGGTTCCTGAAGCCCAACGTAGGCTCAGCTCCAAAAAGTGGATGCTGAAAGCGGCTAAACTTGCAGGCGTAATGGGCAAAACCTTCATTGCCACCCATGCACCTTACCCAATCCGGAAAAGCACAATTAGCCGATATGCGTCAAAACACCCTGAAATCTGGAATGAAAACCTGAAATATCGCTTTCGACATTCAGATCAGTTCGTATACGAATCTCTGGCCGCACATCTGGAAATACGGCAGAAAAATGCCTGCATCAAAGGCCGAAGCGTCCTGACCTATATTCGAGTAAGCGGTGTGAATGACAAAAAAATCATCCGAAAGCTGACTCAAACTGAAAACGACCCAAATATCAAATTTCTTTGCATTCAAAACCTTGATCAGGCTTCCTCTGAAATGCAAAAAGAAATACAGGACTGGCTAACCCGCCACGTGATATAAACCCAACAAACCAGAGCACCCCATGCCCCCCCGCGCCTACCAACGTATGCTTTCCGGCCGCCGGCTTGACCTCCTCAACCCGGCCCCGCTTGATATCGAGATCGAGGATATCGCGCACGGGTTGGCCTTTGTGGCCCGCTGGAACGGGCAGACCAAGGGTGAATTTCCCTATTCGGTGGCCGAGCACTCATTGCTGGTGGAGCGGATTTACGGGCAAATAGCCCCGAAAGCCGCCGCCAAGTGGCGCATGGTGGCCTTGCTGCACGACGCGCCCGAATACGTGATCGGTGATATGATCTCGCCGGTAAAATCTGCGGTTGGCCCCGGGTATAAACAGCTGGACGACCGGTTGATGGCCGCCGTGCTTTTGCGCTTTGGCCTGCCCGGGCAGGTGCCGGATACGGTGAAAAAACAGATCAAACGCGCTGACCGGATCTCGGCATGGCTGGAGGCCACCCAGATTGCCGGTTTTGACCGCAAGGAAGCCGACAAGCTGTTTGGCGCGCAAAAACTGGCAGGGATCGAAGATGAAACCCTGCCCCTGCGCCCGCCAATGCGGGTAAAAGCCGATTTTCTGAACCGGCATCGGGCGCTTTTGGGGATGCTTTAATACGGCCTAAGTATGCTTACCGAGGACCGTGAATTTGTATTTTGGCCCTTTTTCCGAGTTCAGCGCATAAAGCCGCTTGCCTGCGCCGGTAATTTTGAGCTCGGCTGAATATTTTTTGTGATCGTTTAGCAACTTCACGCCGGAATCGTTTTGCTTTTTTGCCGCACTATCGCAAGCGTCGCCAATTTTATCCTCGGTAACGTTTCGTTCGGCCGCACAAAATTGTTCAACCAGATCGGCAGAGACGGTCCCGTAGCGTCCTTTTTGGGCTTTAAAGGCGATCACCGGCGCTTTGATTTTCTTCACTTGCGCCACAAAATCCGGGATCAAATCATCTGCCTTCATTGCTTTTCCGACAAAAAACACATGTGCCTGCATTTCCTTGTCGTTATCGGCAGGAAAATTCTTGATGTTGTGCAATATCGCGCGCTCAATGATCGCGGCCGCGCGCTGTGGCTTGGATTTGACACTTTTAAAAACCACTTTTGCAAGTTGGGTATGATACCCGTTTAGCTTTGGCATTCCCATTTTCTTATTCCCCCTAATTTTAATTGCTATAAATGCTTTTTATAGCGCTCCAAAATTGAACTGTGTAATATTTCGGACATTTTCCCCCATTATGAGACAGCCTTCGTAAAATTACTATTCGTGATTATTTATAAGTCGATTGCGTTTGCTCGATATTTCCCCGCTTGAAAAGCGCGCTCGTTAAGCCCAAATATGGCGCAACCCCATATTGAAGGAAATCCGCCATGGACCTGACCGCAAACCAAGATCTTGTTAAAGATATCACCGAAGCCACATTCATGCAGGATGTGGTTGAAGCCTCGAAAACAGTGCCGGTGATCGTTGATTTCTGGGCGCCGTGGTGCGGGCCGTGCAAATCACTCGGGCCCGCGCTCGAGGCCGCCGTGCAAAAGGCAGGCGGCAAGGTGAAAATGGTTAAAGTCAATGTTGATGAAAACCAGGGCATTGCCGGTCAGTTAAAAATCCAGTCCATCCCAACGGTTTATGCCTTTAAAGATGGCCAGCCGGTTGACGGCTTTCAGGGCGCGCAAGGACCTGCCGAAATCGCGGCCTTTATCGAGCGCATTACCCTGAAAGGCGGCGAGGATGACGGGTTGGAAGACGCGATTGAAGCTGCCGAGCAAATGCTGGCGGCGGGCGAGGCCCATGATGCAGCCGAAACCTTTACCGCGATTTTGGGCGAGGAAGAAGGCAACCTCAAGGCGCTTTCGGGCCTGATGCGCAGCTATGTGGCGCTTGGCGAAATTGCGCGCGCCCGCGAGGTTTTGGCGCTGGTGCCCGAGGGCAATGAGGGCGACCCCGCCATCGCCAGCGCCCGCGCCCAGATCGAACTGGCCGAAGCCGCCGCCGGTGCCGGCGAGGAGGGCGACCTGCGCGCCGCCCTTGCTGCCAACCCGGATGACCACCGGTCACGCCTTGATCTTGCGGTGGCTTTGGCCGCGAAGGGCGATAACGAGGGCGCGGTAGACGAGCTTCTGGAAGCCTTCAAACGGGATAGAGAATGGCAAGATGGCGCGGCAAAAGCCCAGCTTTTCCAACTACTTGACAGCCTCGGCCCAAAATCGGAGCTGGCCGCAAAAGCCCGCCGCAAACTCACTTCGCTGATTTTTGCGTGAGGCCGGTATGAGTCATTCGGACAGTGCCAACCCGAAGCTGCTGGAGGCGCTGGTGTGCCCGGTTACCCGCGCCACCCTGCATTATGATGCCGCCCGGCAGGAGCTGGTTTCAAAAGGGGCGGGTTTGGCCTTTCCGATCCGCAACGGCATTCCGGTCATGCTGGTAGACGAGGCCCGCCAACTGGATGATTAGCGTCTGCGGCGGCCGGGTCGGTTAAACGGCGCGCTGCCAAATTACATAGGCAGTGACCAGTTTTCCCTGAAAAACCGCGCCGCTTGCGCTCAGCACCAGTTTGCCGCCTTCAAATTCAACCTTGCGAACCTGATCAGAGCCCACCCAATTGGGGTGGGAAGCATGGGTGACATGGTGGACAACCTCATCACCCTTGAAGGTATAAGGCCCGGCATAGGTGATCTGGGATCTGATCGCGGCTGACTCTTCCGCCACCGTGCCGCCAAACGGGTCATTGACCGCAAAAGGCACCCGATCCGCCGCCATCAGGTGAACAAAGACAAAGCCGTCTTCGGAATAGCTGATATAACCGGTTGCGTTTTCGCCGAGCGGATAATGCTTTTGCCCGGTTTCATCCAGATTAAACCAGTCCAGCATTTGCCATGTGCCGACCAGCGGCGTGGCCAAGGAACCGCTTGTTGTATTCGCCATGTTTTCGTCTCCCCTGCGAAATTAAACCAGGTTATCCTGTGCTGGTTTGCCCCGCTTTTAAGGCCCGCATGAACATTTCGGCATCCACATTGCCGCCCGAAGCCACGGCGATAACCGTATCGCCGCCAAGCTGGCCACCGTGAAACAGCGCTGCGGCCAATGCCACCGCCCCGCCGGGCTCCACCACGATTTTAAGGCGGGTAAAGGCCAGCGCCATGGCTTTCAATACCTCGTTTTCCGAAACCGCAATCCCTGCCGCACAGTGTTTTTGCATTATCGGATAGGTGATTTCGCCAACACTGGGCGTGATGATGGCATCACAAATCGAGCCATGGCGGCGGCTGTTTTCCTCGCGTTTGCCGCTGACCAGCGAGCGGGTGGCATCGTCAAAGCCTTCCGGCTCTATCGGGTGCACTTTCCAGCCGGGCCGCGCTTGCGAGAGCGCCAGCGCCATGCCGGAAGTAAGCCCGCCACCCCCGCAGGGCACCAGCACTTCAGCGGTTTGGGCTTCACATTGCGCCGCCAGCTCCAGCCCCACCGAGGCTTGCCCGGCGATCACCAATGGTTCGTCAAACGGTTTGATCAGGGTCAGCCCGCGCGCCGCGCTCAGGCGTGCACCGATGGCATCCCGGTCCTCACTGGCGCGATCATAAAGCACCACTTCCGCGCCCAGCGCTTTGGTGTTTTCTATTTTTAGCGTAGGGGCATCGGCGGGCATGACAACCACCGCCGCGGTGCCGTGCATTTGTGCGGCCAGTGCCACCCCCTGCGCATGGTTGCCCGAGGAAAACGCGATAACGCCACGCGCGCGGGTGGCTTCATCCAGTGCCGAAAGCGCCGCATAAGCGCCGCGAAACTTGAAGCTGCCGGTATGCTGCAAACACTCGGGTTTCACCAAAACCTTGCGGCCGGCAATGGCGTCTAGAAACGGTGACGACAGCAGCGGCGTTTTTCGCACCACCGGCTGAATGCGCCCGAAAGCGGCGTGGATCATGGCCAGCGTGCTCATGCCAGCGCCAGCAGCCTGCGAATAGTGTCGAGCGATTCAGGCTCGTCCAGCAGCGGGATATGGCCACGGTTTGGCACGTCGGCAAACAGCATATCGGGTCGGCGTGCCTGCATTTTTGCGGCGGTTTCGCGGCTCAACAGGTCCGAATTTTCGCCGCGCAGCAGCGCCAGAGGCACGGCTGCCATCAGGTCAAACAGGCCCCACAGGTCTGGCGCTTCGCCTTTGGCCTGCGCGTGCATGGCGGCGCCGATGCCGGGGTCATAATTCAGCGCTACGCCGCTATCTGATACCGCAAACCAGCGTTTTGCCAGCACTTCCCATTTCGCATCATCCAGATCAGGAAACGCCGCGCCCATTTCTGCCCGTATCCCGTCTACCAGTGTGGCAAGGTTTGTTGCCTCCGGTGGCTTGCCGACATAATCCATGATTTTGGCAATGCCCGCTGCTGCCAGTTCCGGCCCGATATCATTGAGCAGCACCCCGGCCAGTCGCTCGGGGGCGGTGGCGGCGATAACCATCGCGTTAAAGCCGCCGCGCGAGGTGCCAATAACCGTGGCCTTTTCAAGCCCCAGAAAATCCATGAATTCAACGGTGTCGCGGGCTTCCTGCACGATATTGTAGCTATGGAAATCGGCCGCCCTGTCAGAGCCGCCGCGCCCGCGCATGGATAGCCTGATAACCTGTGCCTCGCCGCGCATCGCGGCGGCCAATTCGTCAAAATCATTGAGGTTTCTGGTCAGGCCCGGCAGGCATAAAAGCGGCTGGCCTTCGCCCTCGATGCGATACTCAAGCATGAGGCCGTCATGGGTGGTAAAAGGCTTCATAAAGTTGCTGCCAAGGTCGGGATTTCGGTAAGGTCGGAAAGGGTGTGGCCGGGTTTTGCGGGCAAAATATCCATCGGTTCGTTCATCCGGTTTACCCACACGGTTTGAAAGCCGTGATAGGCGGCAAAAGCGGCATCCCAGCCGTTGGAAGACACAAACAACACCTCTGCGGGGCGGGTGCCAAAATGCTGGTCAACCAGGGCATAAACACTGGTATGAGGCTTGAAAACCGCCACCGATTCAACGCTCAAAACCGTATCGAGAAACCCACCAATACCGGCGGATTTCACCGCGCCATCCAGCATGTCGGGCGAACCATTGGACAGAATGCCGGTGCTTAAGCCGTTGGCCTTCAAGGTTGCCAGCATTTCGGGCACTTCGGGAAAGGCCGAAAGCTGCCAATAAAGCGCCAGCAAACGCGCGCGCAACTCGGGGTTATTCAGGCCAGCGGCTTCAAGCGCATAATCCAGCCCGTCTTGTGTGACCTGCCAAAAATCGCAATGGGTGCCGGCAACCGCGCGCAACCAAGTGTATTGCAGCTGTTTTTGCCGCCAGTTGGCGGCGATTTGCGGCCATTTGGCGGCAAATTCGGCGCGCCCGGGCTCGGCGGCGGCTATGCGCGCGGCGGCGGCTACATCAAAAAGCGTGCCGTAGGCATCAAAAACACAGGTGGTAATGGCCATGCAGACCTCCCTTTTGGTCAACCACCCTTGCGTGGTCTACAGGTTTTCGGCCTGTGCCATGCCAAGCGCGTGGTAACCGCTATCCACAAAAATGGTTTCGCCGGTGGTATGCGCGCCGTAATCCGACATCAGATACATCGCAGTGCCGCCCACAGCTTCCAGTGTGGCATTGCTGCGCAATGGCGCGTTTTCTTCGGTATGGCGGTAAACCTTGCGCGCCCCGCCGATCGCGGCCCCGGCAAGGGTTTTCATCGGGCCGGGGCTAACCGCATTCACCCGGATACCATCTGGCCCAAGGTCATTGGCCAAATAGCGCACCGTGCTTTCCAGCGCGGCCTTGGCCACGCCCATCACGTTATAATTCGGAATCACCCGCTGCGAGCCAAAATAGGTGAGCGTGGTGATGGCGCCGCCATCTTTCATCAGTGGCGCGGCGCGGCGCGACAGGTCGATCAGGCTGTAGCAAGAAATATCCATCGAATTCAGGAAGTTTTTCCGCGAGGTGCCGATAAACCGCCCATTCAGTTCTTCTTTGTCGGAATAGGCAATGGCATGGACAAGGAAATCCATGCTGCCCCATTTTTGCTTGATCTCGGCAAAAACCGCATCCAGCGAGGCTTCGCTTTGCACATCGGCATCCAGCACCAGTGTTGAGCCAAGGCTTTCGGCCAGCGGGCGCACCCGTTTGCCAAAGGCATCACCCTGATAGGTGAAAGCCAAATCGGCCCCTTCGCTGCTCAGTGCTTGCGCAATGCCCCAGGCAATGGAGCGGTTATTGGCCACGCCCATCACCAGCCCGCGTTTGCCTTTCATCAGGTCAGCCATCAGCGCTACTCCACAAATTTGCTCAACAGCATCGAGCCGTTGGTGCCGCCAAAGCCGAAGCTGTTGGTCATTACAGTATCAAGCCCGGCATTTTCCACCAGTTTGGTGGCAATTTCGGCAGGGTCGAGGGCCGGATCAAGCGTTTCCACATTGATCGACGGGGCGATAAAATCATCGCGTAGCATAAGCAGGCAAAATATGGCCTCAAGCGCTCCGGTGGCACCTTGGGAGTGACCGGTCATGGATTTGGTGGAGCTGATCGGCGGGGTGCTGCCTTGGCCAAACACCCGGCGCACCGCCTCGACTTCACCCACATCCCCGACCGGGGTGCTGGTGCCGTGGGCGTTGATATAATCAACCTTGCGGCCCGCAGGCAGGCTTTCCAGCGCCAGCCGCATGGCGCGCTCGCCGCCTTCACCCGATGGGGCCACCATGTCATGGCCGTCCGATGTGGCCGCATAGCCGGTTATTTCCGCATAAATTCTGGCGCCGCGGGCTTTGGCGTGTTCGAGCTCTTCAAGCACCAGCATACCGCCGCCACCGGCAATCACAAATCCGTCGCGCCCGGCATCAAAGGCGCGCGAGGCCTTTTCCGGGGTCGCGTTATATTTGCTGCTCATCGCGCCCATGGCGTCAAACAGGCAGGAAAGCGTCCAGTCCAGCTCCTCGCCGCCACCGGCAAACATCACATCCTGCTTGCCCATGATGATCTGCTCGGATGCAGAACCAATGCAGTGCAGGCTGGTCGAGCAGGCCGAAGTGATCGAATAGTTGATACCCTTTATTTTATAGGCGGTCGACAGGTTGGCCGACACGGTAGACGACATGCATTTGGGCACCGCAAACGGCCCAATGCGCTTGGGCGCGCCACGCTCCAGCACGATCTGGTGCGCGGCAAACATGGAAGAAGTGGAGGGGCCGCCCGAGCCCGCCACCAGGCCGGTGCGCGGGTTGGAAATATCGGCATCCTTTAACCCGGCATCGGCAATGGCCTGCGCCATGGCGATATAGGCATAGGCCGCGCCGCGCCCCATAAAGCGCAGGGCGCGTTTGTCTATATGCTCGGCTACATTAATATCGGGCTCGCCCGCGATCTGGCTACGAAACCCGAGCCGCGCCATATCGGCATTGGCCGCAATGCCGGAGCGGCCGGCTTTGAGCGCATCGGCAACATCTTCCACATTATTCCCGATCGGTGAAACGATTCCGATACCGGTGACAACAACACGACGCATGGCAGTTCCTTTCATCCCTGGGGGACGTTATTCCTGTGACAGCCCCACCTTCAGGTCTGTCACCTCATAGCACAAGTTACCATCGGCAAACATTTTGCCATTGGCGCGGCCCACTTTGAGGCGGCGGTCAATCACGCGGGTAAAATCGATTTCGTAGCGCACCAGTTTGGTGGCCGGGGTGACCATTCCGGTGAATTTCACCTCGCCACTGCCCAGCGCCATGCCTTTGCCGGTCATCCCGCGCCAGCCGAGGTTAAAGCCGGTAAGCTGCCACATGCCATCAAGCCCAAGGCAGCCGGGCATAATCGGGTTGCCCACAAAATGGCAGGGGAAAAACCAGAGATCGGGGTGGATATCAAGCTCGGCCACCACATGGCCCTGGCCATTGCTGCCGCCATCGGCCGAAATTTCGGTGATCCGGTCCATCATCAGCATCGGCGGCAAGGGTAATTGCGGGTTGCCAAGGCCAAACATCTCGCCGCGCGCGCAGGCGAGCAAGCCTTCATAATCAATGCTGGTGGGGCGGTCGCTCATGTCTGGGTCTTTCGGTAACATTTTGAAACAAGGGTGTCACCGTTACTCATACAATCGCACCGCCCGCTTCGCAATAGGGCGGCGGGTTTTTAGCCACAGGCCACGTGCACAATCGTGCCATTGGCCGCCACCCCGATATTCAGGCGCGCCGGGTTGGCTTCGGTTGTAAAGCTTGTGCCGGGGCGAATGATGCGGGTGTCTTCTGGCAGGGTCACTGTTGCGAGGGTGCTTTCCGGCTGGTTGAGCAGCTCTTGCATGCCCGATGCGCCACATGTGCCGCTGATCGCCACCGGCAGTTTAAAACTGGTGGGAGAGCCGGTCGGGTCGATCTTGAATTCACCCATGGGCAGGTTGCAGGCCGCAAGCAGAGCGAAGGCGGAAAGAAGGATCTGGGTTCTCATGGTTAACTCCATTGAAATGATTACGCTAAAAAATTTAGCACAAGTTTATGGCAAATGTTAGATCACATTATAGAGATCGTTAATGAATGCCGGTGCTGTGTCTCCGAAACGACAGGAGTTCGGGGGCAGAGCTGCCCCTATTCGCTTTTTTTATTTGGCAATCGCGCGCGGCCAGCGCCACCGACAGCCCCGGCCGTGCCCAAAAACCACTGTTTCAGCCTCCGGCGGCATTGCCCGGGTGCCCGGCATTTTTCGCGCCAGCGCTGCGAATATTGCCGCCATTTTTGCCGCTTAATCCCATCGATTCGCCTGCCCGAAAAGAAGCGCTTGCAAATCGGGGGATAGGGCGGGCGGCCGATTTCGCCCTACGTCATTTTCGCCCCCCCGCAATCAGAGAAACCCGCGCAAGGCCTTGAGCGTTTCCTTTGGGGCTTCTTCCGGCAGATAATGCCCGCCCGGCACCGCATGGCCCTGCACGTTGTGCGCCACGCCGCGCCATGTCGCAAGCACATCATAGGCGCTGCCGACAAAGCCGCTTTCACCCCACAGCACCAATAAAGGCACGGCCAGCTTGCCGGTTTCGGCCCGGTCATGCTCAAGGTCTATTGTCGCCGCCGCGCGGTAATCCTCGCAGGAAGCGTGGATAGTGGCCGGATCACTAAAGCAACGTAAATATTCGGCGCGGGCTTCGGGGGTGATCGCCGCTGCGGTTTTGCCCCATGCGCCCAGTTTGGTGCCGATATAGGCCGCCGGGTCTGCCTCGATCATCCGCTCGGGCAGGCCATTGGGCTGGATCAGGAAAAACCAGTGATAATAAGCAGTTGCGAAGCGCATATCGGTGTTTTCAAACATATAAAGCGTAGGCGCGATATCGAGCACCGCCAGTTTTTCAACCTTTGCGGGGTGGTCAAGCGCCAGCCGGTGCGCCACCCGGCCGCCGCGATCATGGCCAACCACGCCAAAGCGCGCAAAGCCCAGCGCCGCCATTACCTCAACCATATCCTGCGCCATGGCGCGCTTGGCATAGGGGGTATGGCGGGCATCGCTCACAGGCTTGCCGCTATCACCATAGCCGCGCAGATCAGGCGCGATAACCGTAAAATGCTCGGCCAAGGCCGGCGCGATTTTGTGCCAGATAACATGGGTTTGCGGGTAGCCATGCAGCAATAGCAGGGGCGGACCACTCCCCCCCTGCCGCAAAAATATATCGGTGCCCGAGGTTTGCAGGCGCTTGCTTTCAAACCCCGCAAACATCGCTTAACGGTTCATCCGGCTGTCGATCAGATCATCCACCACCGACGGGTCGGCGAGGGTTGAAGTGTCGCCGAGGGCGCTGTAATCATTTTCGGCGATCTTGCGCAGAATGCGGCGCATGATCTTGCCGGAGCGGGTTTTGGGCAGGCCGGGTGCCCATTGGATGAGATCCGGTTTGGCGATCGGGCCGATTTCCTTGCGCACCCAGTTGGAAAGCTCAACCTTCAACTCATCGGTGTATTCTTCGCCGCCCATCAATGTCACATAAGCATAAATGCCCTGCCCCTTGATCGTGTGCGGATAGCCCACCACCGCCGCTTCCGTGACTTTCGGGTGTGCCACCAAGGCGCTTTCAACCTCGGCGGTGCCCATCCGGTGGCCGGAAACATTGATCACATCATCAACGCGGCCGGTTATCCAGTAATAACCATCGGCATCACGGCGGCAGCCGTCACCGGCGAAATAATAGCCTTTGTAATCAGCGAAATAGGCGGATTTGAAGCGGTCAGGGTCACCAAAAACGGTGCGCATCTGGGCGGGCCAGCTTTCTTTCAGGCACAACACGCCCTCGGCCTCGGTTGTGGCGATTTCAATGCCGGTTTGCGGGTCAAGAATAATGGGCTCGATACCGAAAAACGGGAAGGTGGCCGAACCGGGTTTAAGCGTGGTTGCCCCCGGCAGCGGGCTGAGCAAAATGCCGCCGGTTTCGGTTTGCCACCATGTATCCACGATCGGGCAATTGCCCTTGCCGACCACGTTATAATACCACTCCCACGCCTCGGGGTTGATCGGCTCTCCGACCGAGCCAAGCGTGCGCAGGCTCGAAAGGTCGGCTTTGGTCACGAAGTCATCACCCTGGCCCATAAGGGCGCGAATGGCGGTGGGGGCGGTATAGAAAATGTTGACCTTGTGCTTTTCGCACACCTGCCAAAAACGCCCGGCATCGGGGTAGGTTGGCACCCCTTCAAACATCAGCGTAATCGCGCCATTGGCCAGCGGGCCATAAACAATATAGCTATGGCCGGTCACCCAGCCCACATCGGCGGTGCACCAATAAACATCGCCGTCATGGTAATCAAACACGTATTCATGGGTCATCGACGCATAGAGCAAATAGCCACCGGTGGAATGCACCACGCCCTTTGGCTTGCCGGTAGAGCCGGAGGTATAAAGGATAAACAGCGGGTCTTCGGCATTCATCGGCTCGGGCGGGCAATCGGTGCTCGCCGCTGCCATCAAGGCACCATAATCGTGGTCGCGGCCCGCTTTCATGGCCACATCGGCACCGGTGCGGGCCACCACAAGCGTGGTGACATCACCCGAAATTTCGAGTGCTTTATCAACATTGGCTTTCAGCGGGGTATTGCGGCCGCCGCGCGGGGCCTGATCGGCGGTGACCACCAGTTTGGCCCCCGAATCAGCAATGCGCGAGCCAAGCGCCTCGGGAGAAAACCCCGCAAAAACAATGGAGTGCACCGCACCAATACGGGCGCAGGCCAGCATGGCATAGGCGGCTTCCGGGATCATCGGCATATAAAGCACCACCCGGTCACCCTTGCTTACGCCGAGGCTTTTATAAACATTGGCAAGCCGGGTTACCTTGTCATAAAGCTGGGCATAGGTAATTTTGCTATCAACATCCGGGTCATCTGATTCCCAGATGATCGCGGTTTGGTCGCCACGGGTTTCCAGATGCCGGTCAACGCAGTTGGCGCATACGTTCAGCTCACCATCTTCAAACCACTTTATCGACAGGTTATCATAGTCAAAACTGGCGTTTTTGACCTTGGAAAACGGGGTTATCCAGTCCAGCCGCGCGCGGGCCTGCGCGCCCCAAAAGGCGTCCGGGTCCGCGATCGAGGCCGCATACATTTCCTTGTATTGAGCCTCATTGATATGCGCGCGCGCAATGGTTTCAGCCGATGGCGGGTGAATGTGAGTTTCAGTCATACCGAGATTCCCATTTGTTTTTAGATTGCCAGATATTCTTCGCGAAGCTGGGTGTTGTCGAGCACTTCCTTGGCGTTGCCGTCAAACACCACGGTGCCCGTATCCAAAATTACCGCACGATCAGACAATTTGAGCGCCGCTACAGCATTCTGCTCAACAATAATGGTTGTTATCCCCAATTCCTTGATCTCGAGCAAGGTGCGCTCGATTTCCTGCACAATTACCGGCGCGAGGCCTTCATAGGGCTCATCCAGCAGCAATAGCTTGAGATCACGTGCCAGTGCCCGGCCAATGGCCAGCATTTGTTGCTCGCCGCCCGAAAGCGTGGTGCCTTCCTGCTTGCGCCGCTCTTTCAGCCGCGGAAACAGCTCGAAAATCCGCTCGACCGACCAGCCGACCGGCGGGGCAATTTGCGCCAGCTTCAGGTTTTCCTCCACCGTGAGGCCCTGAATGATCCGGCGGTCTTCGGGCACAAGGCCGATACCGGCTTGCGATGCCTGATGGGTTTTCATCTCGTGAATGGGCTGGTGGTCGAGCCAGATTTCGCCTTGGGTCAGCATCGGGTCGGCCAGCCGCGCAATGCTGCGCAGGGTCGAGGTTTTGCCCGCACCATTGCGGCCCAGAAGCGCCAGAATCTCGCCCTCATGGACATTGAAGCTAACACCTTGCACAATATAGCTTTCGCCATAATAGGCATGGATATCATGCGCCGAAAAGTATACCGGCTTGTTGCTTGTGTCGTTCATACTTCTGCCTCCCCGAGATAGGCTTCGCGCACCTTGGGGTGGCCCTTGATTTCCTGCGGCAGCCCTTCGGCGATGATCGCGCCCTGGGCCAGCACCGAAATGGTGGTTGCAAGGCTGAATACCACATGCATGTCATGCTCGATAATCACTTTGGTAATTTTTCGGGTTTCACCGATATGTTTGAGCAGGTCGATGGTGTTATTGGTATCGGCCCGCGCCATGCCCGCCGTTGGCTCATCGAGCAGCAGCAATTTGGGCTCCTGCACAAGGCACATCGCCATTTCCAGCCGCCGTTTATCCCCGCGTGAAAGCGAGCCCGAATGCCGCTTGATTTTATCTTTCATACCCATGTCTTCGAGAATATCTTCGGCTTTTTGCCTTATCTCCTTGTCTTTCATTACCTTGGCAAAGGCATTTACCTTGAACGAACCATCGCGGTGGGCAAAGCAGGGGATCATCACATTTTCAAAAACCGTGAGGTCGCTGAATATCTCCGGGGTCTGGAACACCCGCGACACACCGAGCTGGTTGATCTCGTGCGGCTTTTTGCCCAGCACCGCCTGCCCGTCAAACATCACCGAGCCGGTATCGGGCTTGAGCTTGCCGATCAGGCAATTGAGAAAGGTTGATTTTCCGGCCCCGTTTGGCCCGATCAGCGCATGCACCGAGCCTTCTTCGACACTGAAATTTACGTTGTTAAGCGCCTGCAAACCGCCAAAGCGCTTGTTGACATTCTGGACTTCGAGAATTCCCATCACATGGCCTCCACTTTGGCTTCACGCCGCTTTGCGCCGGTGAGCAGGCTGCCAATACGTTTGGCCCCGTAAACCAGCCCGCCGGGCAGGAAGATAACCACGATCATAAACAGCGCCCCGAGGGTGAGGCCCCAGCCCCTGCCCACAAAGGGAGAAACGATGGTGACAAAGAAATCGTCAAGCCAGCCGGGCATAAAGGAAAACCAGCCCTGCAAAACCGTGTCATTGATTTTGGAGAAGATGTTCTCAAAGTATTTGATAAACACCGCACCCAGAATTGGCCCGATCAATGTGCCCATACCGCCCAGCACCACCATCAGAACCACTTCGCCGCCCACCGTCCATTGCATGCGCTCGGCACCTGCCAACGGATCCATCGACGCCAGCAAGCCACCGGCAAGCCCGGCAAACATGCCGGAAATCACAAAGGCGGCCAATGTGTAGGGCCGGGAGTTTATGCCGGTATAGTTCAGCCGGGTCTGGTTGGTTTTCACGGCGCGCAGCATCATCCCGAACGGCGAGCGGAAGATGCGGATCGATATCCAGAATGACAGGATAAGCATAGCCGCAGTAACATAATAACCCCAGTTGAACTGGAGGTCATAGCCAAAGATGGTCGGATTCCAGAACACCGCCTTCATTTCCAATCCGAACAGATTGGTGGATGGCAAAGTGCCCACGGCACCGGCGGCATCAAGGATGCGCGGGTCATCCAGCCGAAGCTGCAAGCCGGTTTCGCCATTGGTGAGCGGGGTCAGCACCGAATAGGCAAGGTTATAGCTCATCTGTGCCAGTGCCAGCGTAAGGATCGAAAAATATATCCCCGAACGCCGCAGGCTGACATAGCCGATGAGCAGGGAAAACAGCCCCGCCAGCAAAACCGACAGCAACAGTGCCGGCACAATATTCATGGTCAGCAGCTTGAACATCCAGACAGCGGAATAAGAACCGATACCGAGAAACGCCGCATGGCCAAAGCTGAGATAGCCCGTAAGGCCAAACAGGATGTTGAAGCCGATGGCGAAAATACCGTATATGGCAAAACGCTGCAACAGGTCAGGGTAAGCCGCCCCTGTGGGTGCGAAGATCAGAGGGGCCGCCAAAACAAACAGCGCAAATATGATCAGAAGGGTTCGATCTCTCATCAGGGTCATGTCCTTAATCCTCCATCATGCCGGCTTTGCCCATCAGCCCACGCGGCCGAACCAGCAAAACTATGACAGCTACGAGGTAAATGATAATTTGGTCAATACTGGGCAGACCAATGGCGGCAATCGCATCCTTGATCAGCGGCATGGAAGCGAAACTCTCTAAAATACCGAGCAGAAAACCTGCCAGCACAGCGCCGGGCAAACTGCCCATGCCGCCCACCACGACCACCACAAAACTGAGCACCAGAAAATCCATGCCCATGGGGTAATTTGGCGGGCTGATCGGCGTATACATCACACCGGCAAGCCCGGCCACCGCGGCGGCCACGCCAAACATGATGGTAAAACGCTTGTCGATATTGATGCCGAGCAGGCCGACGGTTTGGCGGTCGGCCATACCGGCGCGCACCACCATGCCAAAAGTGGTAAAGCGCAAAAAGGCAAACACACCGCCGATGAGCACCATCGAAAAGAGAAAGTAGACCAGCCGCCATAGCGGATAGATCACCGCATTTTCAGCCATGCCGACCAGCACCCCGAAATCCACCGAGCCTTGCAGCAGCTCAGGAGCGGATTGCGGAATAGGGTTGGCCCCGAAAATCGCCTTGATGATATTTTGCAACACAATCGCCAAACCAAAGGTTACCAAAATCTGGTCTGCGTGCGGGCGGTTATAAAAGTAACGGATCAAGCCGCGCTCCATAATGATCCCGATCAGGATCATCACCGGAATGGCCACAATAACCGAAACCAGCACCGACCATTCAATCATCCAAAGCCCGAAATCGCCAAACCAGTCGGTCACATAAGGGGTGCGTATCTTGGCCGGATTGCCAAGAAAATCCACCTTTTCCGGGTCGATGGTGATTTTGGAAATATCAAGCACTTTGCCAATGGTCACCGCCACAAACGCGCCAATCATAAACAGCGCCCCGTGGGCAAAATTGACCACGCCAAGCGTGCCAAAAATAAGGGTCAGACCCAGGGCGATGAGCGCATAGGCGCTGCCCTTGTCTATCCCGTTGAGAATTTGCAGAAGGATGGCGTCCATGGTTCGGCCCGCTCCGTTTTATATGAAAAAAGCACTACAGGTTTTGTAGAAAAGCCGGCCGCGCGCCAGGCGCGACCGGAGAGTTTTCCCGAGGGGGAAACTTAGGTGCCGTCGTTGCAAGCGCCAAGCGAACCACCGGCGAAGAACTCGTTCTCGGGCTCGTATTCAACCTGTGCACGCGGTGTCACTTCCACCACTTCCAGCAGGTCAAACTCGGAGCTCGGGTTCTCTTTACCTCTCACAACCAGCACATCCTTGAAGCACTGGTGGTCATCGGCGCGGTATTCGGTTGCACCATTGCCGAGGCCATCAAAATTGAAGCCCTCGAGCGCTTCAACAACCCCGCAAGGGTTGAAGGTGCCGGCGCGCTCACACGCATCGGCATAAAGCAGGGTCTGGCAGTAAACCGTGTGCGCAGCCTGAGATGGCGGGAAGCCATATTCCTGGCCAAAGCTCTGCACAAAGGCTTTCGAGCCTTCATCCTGCAACGACCAGTGCCAGTTGGTTGACCCAAAGATGCCCTTAACGTTTTCGCCGGCACCCTTCGCCATCAGGCGCGAGTAAAGCGGCACGACGATCTCGAAGTTCTTGTTGTTGACCATTTTATCACGCAAGCCAAACTGAACAGCCGAGGTCAGCGAGTTGATCATGTTGCCACCGTAGTGGTTCAGCACCAGCACATCGGCACCGGAGTTGAGCACAGGCGCAATATAGGAGCTGAAGTCGGTGGTGGTGAGCGGCGTCAGCACATTGGCCACGGTCTCCCACCCCTTGGCTTCGGTCGCCGCCGCCATAGAGGCCTGCTGGGTCCAGCCCCAGGTATAGTCAGCTGTCAGGTGATAGGCCTTGCGATCAGCGCCATAGCGGTCGGCCAACACAGGCGCAAGCGCCGCCGCAGACATGTAGGCATTGAAGAAATGGCGGAAGCCATTGGCTTTTTTGTCTTTGCCGGTGGTATCGTTTGAGTGGGTCAGGCCGGCCATGAAGATAACGCCAGCCTCCTGGCAGAGGCCCTGAACCGCAATCGCCACACCCGAAGACGAGCCGCCGGTAATCATTATCGCGCCGTCTTTCTGGATCATGGATTGCGCCGAAGCCCGCGCCGCGTCGGATTTGGTTTGGGTGTCCCCGGTTACATAGGTAACCTCTTTGCCCAAAATGCCGTTGCCCTTGAGCGCTTTTGACGAGAATGTGTTCATCATCCCGCCATCGCCTTCACCGTTCAGATGCTTGACAGCCAGCATATAGGCGCGAAGCTCATCGGCGCCCTCATCAGCATAGGCGCCGGATTGCGGCACATTGAAGCCAAGCGTAACCGTGCTGCCTGTCGGCTCGTTGGTATAGCCGCTATTGCTTGCCGCAGTCAGGATCGTCGGCATTGCCATACCGGCGCCAACAACGGCACCCGACTTTAGCAACCCGCGACGGTTCATTATAAGTTTAGACATGAATTTCCTCCCATTCGTGTCGGTTTATCCCGGTTTCCCGGATCGGCTATATTGCCGCACAACCATTCTGGGCAGATTTGTTAACTTTGCAATAACTTATTGTGTTTGCAGTGAAATATTGTAAATATATTGTTAGCTCTTTTACCTGACTTGTAAAATACTTTTCTCGCACCTGCAGCAAAGGCTTGTTTTTAAATGCGAAAATCACTTTCCGGCACCCGGATTCGCGAGCAGCGGCGCAAAGCCAAACTCACGCAAAAGGCACTGGCCGCGCAGGCCGGCATATCTGCCTCCTATTTAAACCTGATCGAGCACAACCGCCGCGCGGTGGCCGGCAAGGTGCTTTTGGCGATTGCACGGGTGCTGGATGTGCCGGCCTCGTCGCTGTCAGACGGGGTTGATTCTGCGAAAATATCGGATTTGCACGAAGCGGCGGCGCATCACCCCGGTATCGGGGCCGAGGTTGCCGGAATCGAGGAGATGGCGGGGCGCTTTCCCGGATGGGCAGGTATGATCGCCGCCCTTTACCGGCAAACCCGCGACCAGGAAGCGATGATCACCGCCCTGTCAGACCGCCTGACCCATGACCCGTTTCTGGCCGAAAGCCTGCACGGGATGCTTTCCAATATCACCGCCATCCGCTCTACCTCGAATATTCTGAAAAGCATTGACGATATCGAGCCGGAAAAGCAGGCGCGCTTTCACAGCATTATCCATGAAGAAAGCCGCCGCCTGACCGATTCCGCGCAATCACTGGTGCAGTATTTTGATAAAAAGGCCGACCCGAAAGCCGGTATTGCCACCCCGCAAGAGGAGCTGGACGCGTTTTTGCGCCGCCATAACTATACCTTTCCGGCACTGGATAACCTGGGCGAAGCCCCGGCCAGCAATATTGAAATCGCCTATCTCGTCAACCGGATCATGGCCGAGGATGACGGGCTTGAAAACCCCGAAACAAACCGGCTGGTGACAGCGTTTTTGCAAAGCTACGCGCAGGATGCGCAGGCTATGCCGCATATTGATTTTATCAAAACCGCGCGTCACAGCCAATATGACCCCGCCAAAATCGCCACCGCTTTTGGCACCAACCTGCACACCACCTTCCGCCGCCTCGCCTTTCAGGACCCCGACAAAACCGCAGCACCGCCCATGGGGCTGATCATCGCCAACGCCGCCGGCCGCGCGCTTTACCGCCGCCCGATCTCCGATTTTTCCTTCCCGCGCCACGGCAATGCCTGCCCGCTTTGGCCGCTGTTCCAAGCTTTTAACAACCCGCAAATTCCGGTTGCGGCCTTGCTGGAGCTGCCGGGCAAGCACAGGTTCATCGGCCTAGCAATCAGCGAGGCGCAGCGCCTGCCCGCTTTTGGCCGCCCGACCGAGCTAAACGCCGCCATGCTGATCATCCATTATGAACAGCGCGCTTTGCTGAGCGACTGGCTGCCAGACCTTGGCGCCGCCCGGCCCATCGGCATTACCTGCCGGATATGCCCGCGCAGCCAGTGCCCGGCCCGCACCGAACCGCAAATTCTGGGTGACGCGCCGGATTAGGGCCTGCGGCTTGCCAAAACCGCCGCTGAGGTTTACCTCTGGCATAGGTAAAAAGGGGCGCACACATGGCCGATTTGCGGCGAGGCTGGACCACAGGAAGCTGCGCCGCGGCGGCCGCCAAAAGCGCCTGCGCCGCCTTGCTGGGGCAGGGCTTTTTAAACCCCGTTTCCATCACCCTGCCGCGCGGCGAAACCCCGGCCTTCAAGCTACACACCACCGAGCAAGGGCAAGGCTGGGCCAAAGCCTGCATTATAAAAGATGCCGGTGACGACCCCGACGTGACCCACGGCGCGGTGATCTGTGCCAAAATCTCCCATGGTAACAGCGGTTTGCGGTTTTTAGCCGGTGAAGGGGTAGGCACGGTCACCAAGCCCGGCCTGCCCCTTGCGATTGGCGAGCCCGCCATTAATCCGGTGCCGCGCCTGATGATCGACGCCGCCATTGCCGATGTGCTGGAGGGCCATGCCCCTGATTTCGATGTCGAGATCTCGGTGCTAAATGGCGCGGCGCTGGCTGCCAAAACATGGAACCCGCGGCTGGGCATCATAGGCGGGCTTTCCATTCTGGGCACCACCGGCATTGTGCGTCCGTTTTCCTGCTCGGCCTGGATCGCCTCGATCCATCGCGGGGTTGATGTGGCGCGCGCCCTTGGCCGCCCGCATTTAATCGCCGCCACTGGGGCCACATCCGAGGCCACGGCGCGCGCGCTTTATGGCCTGCCGGAGGCCGATTGCCTCGATATGGGCGATTTCGTTGGCGGCACCCTCAAATACCTGCGCCGCCACCCGGTTGAGCGCCTGACAATTGCGGGCGGTATTGGCAAAATCAGCAAGCTCGCCCAAGGCGCGATGGACCTGCACTCGGGCCGCTCGCAGGTTGATTTTGCCAACCTTGCCGAGATGGCCGGTGTTTCCGCGATCAGGCAGGCCAATACGGCGCTGGAGGCCTATGGTATGGCTGGCCCGCCATTGGCCGGGGCCATTGCCGCAAGGGCCAAAACGGTGGCCAGTGATACGGTGCGCGGTATGGTCAAGATAGAGGTGATCGTGATCGACCGCGCGGGGGCTGTGCTGGCACAGACAGGGTTTTGAGCATTCTCCTGCTTGGTGGCAGCAGCGAGGCCACCCAACTGGCCAAAGCACTGGGGCCGCAGGCGGTATTATCACTGGCAGGGGTTACAAAAAAACCCGTGGCCACACCGCACCGCACGGGCGGCTTTGGCGGGGTGGAAGGGCTGCTGCAGTATTTGTCAGCCGAAAACATTGTTGCCATCATAGATGCCACCCACCCTTTTGCCGCCCAAATGAGCCGACACGCGGCGGCAGCGGCGGCCCAGACCGGCCTGCCGCTTTTGCGCCTCGAGCGCCCTTCGTGGCCTCCGACCGCAAGCTGGCGCATGGCGCCAGATCTCGCGAGTGCCGCAGCGGCATTGCCCGCCGGGGCGCGCGCATTTTTAACCGTTGGCAGCCGCTCGCTCACGCCGTTTCTGGCGCGCACAGATTTTTGGTGCCTTACCCGCGCAATCGAGCCACCCCGCCAATGCCCGCCGGGGCAATTGCTGATCCAGCGCCCGCCATTTACGTTGGAGGGTGAAATCGCCCTGCTGAAAACCCATAAAATCAGCCATTTGGTCAGCAAAAACGCCGGGGGTGCCGCCACCTCTGCCAAGTTGGAGGCCGCGCGCCTGCTCGGGGTTGAGGTAATTATGGTGCAGCGCCCGCCACTTCCGGCAGCGCCCACGGTTGACAGTATCGCCGGGGCCGTTACATGGGTCGCACAGATAAAGGGGAAAACATGACCACCATCACCGTTTGCGATACCTGCAACTTTTCCAGCGACCAAAAACTGCTCGACGGAAAAACCGGCGGCGAAATGCTGGCCGAACATGTGGAAGCGCTGGCCAAGGCCGGCCTCACCGTGCGGCGGCAATCCTGCCTGATGGGTTGCGACCGGCATTGCAATATCGCTATTCAAGGCGACGGCAAGCTTTCATACGTGCTGGGGAAGTTCTCCCCAGATAAAGACGCCGCGCAGGCGATTGTGGATTACGCAGCGGCTTATGACCAAAGCGAAACCGGGCAAGTGCCCTACCGTGAGTGGCCACAGGGCGTGAAGGGGCATTTTGTGGCGCGCCTGCCGCCGCTGACCTAATCTCTTTTCTTCTTCACAACCCAAACCTGTTGCTGAACTGCAACGGGGGCCGGGGCTTTGGCTTCCCTAAGGTTATTTTGGCTCGAGTTACCAGATAGTTAATGCTAGAGTTGGCAAATCATATTTAACCATTTCTAATCCTTGGAGGCCGATATGACCAAATTCCTCGCCACGCTTGCTGCTGGCGCAATGCTTGCCAACACCGCGCTCGCCGGAAACTATGAAACTCCCGCAATCATTGACGTTCCCCCCGCCGCTGAAGACACCGCATGGAGCGGGTTTTATCTTGGTGCGGTTGCTGGCACTTCCCTTGGCACAAATTATTGGGCCGAAACAAGCCAGAACGAAGAAGCAACGCCGGGAAATTGGGATGGCACACCAATCGGATTTACGGTCGGGTATAACCATCAGCTTGCTAATGGGCTGATCATTGGTGGCGAAGGCGATTATTCCGCCGGCGATATTCTTGCCGTCAGCACAGATGGTGCGATTTTTGGGTGTGGTCCTGGATGTGAAACCTCCCTATCAGGGTTCGCGACTGTTCGGGCCAGGGTCGGCTATGCAAAGGGTAGTTTCCTGGTTTTCGGCACCGCGGGCATGGCCTTTTCTCAGGCGATGGCCACATCGGATTCAATCCCTAACACCACGCTTGGCGAAGGTGCTGTTTCCGGCTTGGTCTGGGGCCTGGGCGCCGAATATGCGATCAATCCTGCCTGGTCGGTAAAGGGCGAGTTTCTGAGCGCCGATATGGGGCAACTCGATATTCCTACGCTCTTCTGCAGCGTGAACTGCTTTACGGATATCAGCTATCAAACCATCCGGCTTGGGGTTAACTACCACTTCTAGGGAGAAGAACCAATCATTGCCGAGGGCGGCCGCATGGGCCGCCCTTTTCATTTGCGCCTGCGCCCCCGCCGCGCTACACCGCATAAATGAAACATTTCCCCACCAAAGCCGCCATTCTTGACTGGATCAAGGACAACCCGTCGCAATCCTCCAAGCGCGATATCGCGCGGGCGTTTGGTATAAAGGGGCAGGCACGTATTGAGCTGAAGCGGATATTGCGCGAGCTTTATGCCGAGGGGCACCTAAGCAAAGACCGCAAAACCTACCGTGATAAAAACAGCCTTGCCCCGGTGGAACTGCTGCATATTACTGCTCAAGATCGGGATGGTGACCTGTTCGCCGAGCCGCTGAACTGGAAGGGCGAGGGCAAGGCCCCGACCGTGCTTTTTGTTGCCAAAAAGGGGGACCCGGCGCTGGAGATCGGGGATCGGGTTCTTTGCCGGATCAGTGACTCGGGTGATGAGCATGTGCCGTTTGAGGGCCGCTTGATCCGCCGCATCGGCCGCGGGGCGGAAAAGATCGTCGGCATTTACCGCGCGCAGGATTTTGGCGGGCGGATTGTGCCGGTTGACAAAAAGTCGGACCGCGAATGGCAGGTGATGCCCGAGGGCCGCAATGGTGCCCGCGATGGCGAGTTGGTGGAAGCGGAAAACACCGGTGGCCGTAGCAAAGGCCTCGGCAAAGCCCGCGTGCTGGCCCGCATCGGCGACCCAAGCGCGCCGAAAGCCATTTCACTAATTGCCATACATGAGCACGGCATACCGGACCAGTTCCCCGAGGATGTGCTGGCCGAGGCCGAAGCCGCTGGCGGCGTTGCGCTTGGCGACCGCGAGGACCTGCGCCACCTGCCGCTATTCACCATTGACCCGGCTGACGCGCGTGACAGGGATGACGCGATTTGCGCCCTGCCAGACCCCGATGGCGACGGCCATATTGTTTGGGTCGCGATTGCCGATGTGGCGCATTATGTGCGCCCCGGCTCCAAGCTGGATATCGAGGCCAAAAAGCGCGGCAATTCCACCTATTTCCCTGATCGCGTGGTGCCGATGCTGCCGGAAGCGCTCTCGGGTGATCTTTGCTCGTTGCACGGGGGGGTCGAGCGCCCCTGCGTGGCGCTGCGCATCGTGCTGGATAAAAACGGGGTGCGAAAATCACATCGTTTTACCCGCGGGTTTATGAAATCTCCGGCCGCGCTTTCCTACCATCAGGCGCAGGCCGCAATTGATGGCGCACCCGATGAGGTAACCACCCCGATTCTGGAATCCGCACTCAAGCCGCTTTGGGCCGCTTACAATGCCGCCAAAAAAGCCCGCGAAAAGCGCCAGCCGCTGCACCTTGACCTGCCCGAACGCCAGATTGTGCTTTCTGAAGAGGGCGTGGTGACCTCTGTCGCCTTCCGTGACCGGTTCGATGCCCATAAGCTGGTGGAAGAATTCATGGTGATGGCCAATGTCTGCGCGGCGGAAACGCTGGAAAAGGCCAAAGCGGATTTTATTTATCGTGTGCACGAAGAGCCAAACCCCGACAAAATGGAGGCCCTGCATGAAACCGTGCAATCGGTGGGCATGGTGCTGGCCAAAGGCCAAAGGCTGACCACCGCACAGCTCAACAAACTGCTGGATCAGGCCGCCGGTGGCGAACACGCCGAACTGATCAACATGATCGTGCTGCGCTCGATGACCCAGGCCTATTACGGCCCCAAAAACATGGGGCATTTTGGCCTCAACCTCCAGCGCTACGCCCATTTTACCTCGCCGATCCGCCGCTATAGTGACCTGATCGTGCACCGCGCCCTGATCAAGGCGCATGGCTGGGGCGATGAAGGCCTGACCCCCGCCGAGATAGAAAACCTCGATGCCACCGCCGAGCATATCAGCCAGACCGAACGCCGCAGTATGCTGGCCGAGCGCGACACCACTGATCGCTACCTTTCCGCTTTTCTGTCCGAACAGGTCGGCAGCGCCTTTGCCGGTGTGGTTTCCGGCGTGGCGCGCTTTGGCATTTTCGTAAAGCTCGACGATACCGGTGCCGATGGGTTGATACCGGTTTCCCGCCTCGGGCATGAATATTTCACCTATGATGATGATAGCCACACCCTTACCGGCGAACACTCGCGCCGGGTGCTGCGCGTAGGTTTGCGCGCCAAGGTGCAACTTGCCGAGGCTGATCCGCTTACCGGCGGGCTATTGTTTGAGCTGCTGGAAGTGGATGGAAAAACCCTGCCCACCCCGCGCAAGGGCAAAAACGGCAAGCCCGTAGCCAAGCGAAAAGCGCAGGGTAAAATAAAGAGCCGGAAAATGAAAACGTCGGCCAAGCGGCGTCGCTAGGCCAAATTTGGCCCAGAGGGCGATGCCGCTGCCCCGGATTGCATAAACCAGCCCATAAACTTTCGTTTATCAAAGGCCGCTGCCCCTATTGGCCAATATCATCCGCTGCCGGGGCTTGCCATATCCGGTCTATGCAATCACGCATCCTTACGCTCAGGCATGGCCGAGCTTACCCGCACCGGAGACATATAATGAGATTTTCAACGCTTATCAAATCAACCACCGCTGCCATTTTTCTGAGCGCCTCCATGGCCGCCGCGCAAATCCCGGCAGAATTTGCCAATGACCCTGTGGTCCTCCAATTGGCCGAGCAACTTGCCGCCGAGGGGTTCGAGATTACCGAAGTCAAGATCACCCTGCTCGGCCGCTACAAAATCGAAGCCGTCGCTTCCGGCTATAACCGCGAAATCGTTTTGGCAGCGGGCGCGGGCACAATATTGCGCGATAATCTGGAAAAAACCGACAGCGCAGATGGCACCGGTTCAGACGATAACGGTTTGGACGATAACGGTTCCGATGACAACGGCTCCGACGATAACGGCAGCGATGACAACGGGTCGGACGATAACGGCAGCGATGACAACGGGTCGGACGATAACGGCTCGGATGATAGCAACTCCGATGACAACGGCTCGGACGATAACGGCTCCGATGATGACGGCTCGGATGATGACGGCTCCGATGACAGCTAAACCGGCAAGCAGTTAACCGCCGCGCTTGCTATACCTTATGTTGCACAACGATCGGGCGGACCCTAAAATGACCACAGGATCCGCCCCCAAAGCACAACCCTCCCCGAAGGAACACCATGAAAAAGCCGTCAAAAATTATGTTGATCCGCGGCGCGCTGGTTTTGCAGGTATTCAGCCTTTTGCTTTTCGCCGGGGAGATCTTTGTTGATTCTTTTGGCAAAGGCCTGATCTACATATCGTGGGAGGTTCACGAAGCCATTGAAATAACCGCGGTCATTGGCCTTTTCACCGGCTTTGTTCTCGGGTTGATGCTGGTGCGCAACCTGTTGGCGCGCAACACAAGGGTCGAGGGGCAATTGCGGGTGGCTTCGGGTGAGTTTCATGCGCTGCTCAAAGAGCATTTTGCACAATGGGGGCTTTCGCCCTCCGAAACCGATGTCGCCTATTTTGCCATCAAAGGCTTGTCCAATATCGAAATAGCCGGGCTGCGCGGCACCTCTGACGGCACCGTAAAAGCCCAGCTCAACGCGGTTTACAAAAAAGCCGGGCTGGAAAGCCGGGCCCAGCTTTTGGGTTATTTCATCGAAGAGCTGATGGCCAAAGAGGCAGGGTGAGGCTACGGTGCCACCGTAAATTGCCCCATCATCCCCTGGTCTTCATGCTCCAGAATATGACAATGAAACATATAGGGTGTGGCCGCGGTGGCGGTGCGGGTAAATTTCACCAGAATTTCGGCCCTGTTATTTACCAGCACCACATCTTTCAGCCCTGTTTTAGCGGGGTCTACCGCCACACCGCCGTTTGAAAGCACCTGAAACGAGGTGCCGTGCACATGAAACGGGTGCAGCATATCGGTGGCGTCAATCTGCCAGATCTCGGTTTCGCCCAGTTTTACCCGCTGGTTTATCACCGCCATATCCATGGCTGCGCCATTGATCGACATGCTCGACCCGCCGCCACCCATCATGCCCATCATGCCGCCGCCCATCGTATCAAGCCGGAAGCTGCGTCGCCGCACCGGCGCGCCAAAATCGGGCACTGCTGCACCGGCCATGCTATCGGCAAGGGTGCTGACCTTGGCCGCCAGCCCACCATTTACCACAAAGCGCATCACCTCGAAGGCGCCGGATGAATCGAGTGGCGGGCGCGGCAACATACCACCCATCATCCCCCCCATCGGCGAATTTCCATCCGCCCCCGAGAGCAGGCGCACCGCCGCACCATCGCTGAAATCAACAATAATTTCGGCGCGCTCGGCGGGGGCGAGCGTCAGGTTGCTCATTGCCACCGGTGCGGGCAACAAGCCGCCATCACTGCCCACTTGCGCAAATGGCCGCCCGTCGTCAAAGCGAAAGTGGAAAATACGCGCATTCGAGCCGTTGAGCAGCCGCAGCCGCACCAGCCCGGCAGGCACGCTGGCCTCGGGGAGAATGGCCCCGTTGACCAGTATTTCATTGCCGCGATAGCCCATCATCAACGAGGGGCCGCGCGGGGCATAAACCATATTGCCGCTGCCGTCAAATATCCGGTCTTGCACCACAAGCGGCAGGTCATCTACGCCATAGCTGCCCGGCAGGCCGGAATCGGGTGCTGCCGGGTCGTCCACCAGCAGCATTCCGGCAAGGCCATACCACACATGCGCGCCGGTGCGCCCCATGATATGTGAATGATACCAAAGGGTGGCGGCTGGCTGGTCAATATCGAGCGCGGCGTTAACCGTGGCATTCGGGTTTACCGGGCTATGCGGCCCGCCATCTTGCGCGCCTTCGATATGCAGGCCATGCCAATGCACCGAAACCGGCTCGCTGATGCTGTTGCCCAGCTTCAGCCGCGCGGTTTCCCCGCGGTTTACCCGCAGCACCGGCCCCAGATAATCAGCGCTATAACCGGCGGTTTCGGTGCTGCGCCCCTGCAGGAATTGCGCGCTGGAAAGCCGCGCTGTCAATGCGCCCTGATCGCCGCCGCGCAGGTCCAAAACCTCGGGGATCGGCAGCGGCGCGCCGCCCTCAAGCGCCCATGCCCGCCCGATGATCGCCGGCAAGAATACGCCGGCTCCGGTTGCCTTGATAAAGCTTCTTCTGGTAAATGGCATGATCGGGCCTCATTGGTTTAATCTTCGCTTTCGCGGCAGTTTGCACGGGCCATGCCTGCTTTTTACTGACAGAGATCAACTCACATGCAATATTTTAAATCTTTATCCCTGACTGCGGCGTTTTGCCTTATGCTTCCGGGCCTGCCCGCCATTGCCCAAAGCGCTTTTTCAACGTGGCAGCAGGGCTTTCGGGCCACGGCACTGGCGCAGGGCATATCGCCCGCGCTCTATGATAGCGCCTTTAGCGGGGTAAGCTTGAATCAGGATGTTATCGGGTATGACCGGTTTCAGCCCGAATTCAGCAAGCCGATATGGGCCTATCTTGATACCGCGGTATCGGCTGACCGCCTTCGCGAGGGACGGCAAAAGCTGCGGCAGCGGCGCGGGCTGCTGCGCCGGATCGAGGCGCGCTATCGGGTGGATGCCGAGGTTGTGGTGGCTATTTGGGGGCTGGAGAGCAACTATGGCCAAAACCGGGGCGATATATACACGATAGAGGCGCTGGCGACGCTGGCCTTTGATGGCCGCCGCGCCCGCTATGGTAGCCAACAGTTGATCGCGGCGCTCAAAATCCTGCAAGCCGGGCATGTGAGCCGGCGCAATATGCGCGGCTCTTGGGCGGGGGCGATGGGTCATACCCAGTTTATTCCCACCAGCTTTCTGGCATTGGCGGTTGATTACGATGGCGACGGCAAGCGCAATATCTGGGCGGAAGACCCTGCCGACGCGCTGGCTTCCACCGCCAATTACCTGCGCCAAAACGGCTGGGTGCAGGGCCAGCCATGGGGGGTCGAGGTCACGCTGCCCGAAGGGTTTGACTATGCGCGCGCCGATATAACCAACCGCCAGAGCGCGGCTTACTGGCGGGCACTCGGGGTGAAGCGGGCCGGGGGTGGCGCTTTGCCCAATTATAGCGAAGCGGCACTTTTGCTGCCTGCTGGCGCGGGTAACCCGGTTTTTGCGGTTTACAAGAATTTCCGGGTGATCCAGAGCTATAATAACTCGGTTTCCTACGCCATGTCGGTGGGGCATCTGGCAGACCGCCTGAATGGCGGTGGCGATTTTATGAGGCCTTGGGCGCGCGATGCCGCCGAGCTTACCCGCGAGCAGGTTTCAGAACTGCAAACCCTGCTTACCGCGCGCGGCTTTTCCACCGGCGGCACCGATGGGGTGGCAGGTGCCAAAACCCGCACCGCCATCATTGCCTATCAGCGCGATCAGGGGATCAAAGCCGACGGCTTTGCCAGTGCCAGCTTGCTGGAGCGGTTGCGCCATTAAAAAGCCCGGGCGTTGACCCTTGCGGCGCGATTGGCTATGCACGGGGCAGTAATTGAGCAAGGCACGCAATGACCATCCCCGAAGCCCCGCACGGCGCCCCGTGGCGCAATTTTTATGGCCGCATCCACGGAAAAACCCTGCGTAAAGGGCAGGTGGAACACATGGAAACCACGCTCAAGGCGCTGACCCCGCCCAATGTCAGCTGGGCCGAAAACCCCGGGCGTCACCCGATCGATCTGGTCGCGCTGTTTGGCGACGCCCGCCCCGTTTGGCTCGAAATCGGCTTTGGCGGCGGCGAACACCTGCTGCATATGGCCAAAACCTACCCCGAAATCGGCATTATCGGTTGCGAACCTTACGTCAACGGCGTGGCCATGCTGGTGCCACGCATTGCCGAACAGGGCATAAAAAACGCCCGCGTGCTGCATGGCGATGCCCGCGATATGCTGGATGTGCTGCCCGTAGGCGCACTGGATAAAGCCTTTTTGCTCTATCCCGATCCCTGGCCCAAAAAGCGCCATCACCGCCGCCGCTTCATAAATGCCGAAAACATCGACCCCCTCGCCCGCGCCCTCAAACCCGGGGCCGAATTTCGTGTGGCTACCGATATCGAGGATTACGTGCGCCACACGCTGGAACATATGATGGCACGCGATGATTTCGAGTGGCTGGCCGAGGGGCCGCAAAGCTGGCGGCAACCATGGGATGACTGGCACCGCACCCGCTACGAGGCCAAGGCCATTCGGGAGGGGCGCACCCCGCATTACCTGACCTTCAGGCGCAAATAGGGCTTTGCCAGCCAGTTTGGGCTTTATTATATTCATCACCCGAAATCAGATGTAATAAAAGATATGCAGAAATATGTTCTCGCCTTTTCGGTTCATCTTTTTACAGCCACCGGCGCTGTGCTGGCGCTTTTTGCCATGCTGGCAGCGGGTAACCAGCAATGGGCGACAATGTTTTTGTGGCTGATGGCGGCCTTGGTGGTCGATGGGCTCGATGGCCCGCTGGCGCGCCGCTTCAAGGTTAAAAAATACGCCGCCCACTGGGATGGCGCGCTGTTGGACCTGATCATCGATTTTCTTACCTATGTTTTTATTCCGGCCTATGCCTTGGCGCAATCGGGGCTTTTGCCTGTATGGGAGGGCTGGTTGGCCGCGATCCTGATTGTGCTGACCGGGGTGGTCTATTTCTCCGATACCCGCATGAAAACCAGTGATAACTCCTTTTTGGGCTTTCCCGGCTGCTGGAACATGGTGGTGCTGGTGTTGTTTGCCACCAAACCCGTTTTTGGCATAATGATCGCGGTGATCGGGGTGCTGGCGCTGGCGCAGTTTTTCAGCCTCAAATTTGTGCATCCGATGCGCACCAGACGCTGGCGTTGGCTGTCGCTTACTGTGATGTTTATATGGGTGGCGGTTGCTATCTGGGTCGGTTGGCTGGATTTTGATGCCCCGTTGCTGGCGCAGGCCTTGCTGCTGGCCAGCAGCGCCTATTTGCTGTTTGCCGGTATCATCCAGCAACTGTTTCCCAAGGCCGCCTAGCGCAATATCGGCGAAAAGCGGGGCGGGCAGGGCCTTTTATTGCCTTTCCTTTGGCCAATTGCCAAGCCGGGTAATTGTGCTAAGGTTTAAAAAAATTTCGAGGGGCTTCGGGGCAGAAATGGATGGATTTTTAGCAATTGCGCTTATCATCGGTATTTTGGTTCTGGGGCTGCCGATTTATCTGCTGATCGCTGTAAATAGCCTGAAATCGCGGGTTTGGAAGCTGGAATCCGAGTTGCTGCAGAAAAATTCCGGCCCTCTCCCCCAGCCTCGACCCGTTACAACCACCGCACCACCAGCCGACCTGCCCCAAACAGCGCCGGAAGCCCCCGCCACCCCGCCCGAGGCGGTGCCACAAGTGGCGGCCACCAGCGCATGGAACCCCGCACCCAAGGTGAAGCGCCAGCGAAAATCCTTTGTGTTTACCAGCGAAAAACTCAACCATTTCAGCACATGGGCCAAAGAAAACTGGGTGTTTATTCTGGCCGGAGTATCGCTGGCACTGGCCGGGGTTTTTCTTGTGCAATACGGGGTGGAAAACGGGCTGCTAAGCCCAACCATGCGGGTGCTGGCCGCCATCGGTTTTGGCGCGGCGCTCATTGGGCTGGGTGAAGTGGTGCGGCGCAAATCATCCGGCGACGAAAGTGGTAACGCAGCACTTTTACCTTCGGTATTTGCTGGCGCGGGGCTGGTGGCTATTTTTGCGGGCGTGTTATCGGCCAAAATGCTTTATGGGCTGATCGACTCGCAAGCGGCTTTTGCCGGGCTGGCGCTGACCGGCGCTTTGGCGATCCTGCTGGGCTGGGTTTACGGGCCGCTTTTGGCCATGCTCGGGGTGTTTGGCGCGCTCGCTGCGCCGTTTCTGGTGGGCGGCAACGCCAGCAATGCCGGGCCGTTGCACCTTTATTTTGCCCTCATCGCCACCGTGGCACTGGCGATTGATGCCTATAAGCGCTGGGCATGGCTCTCTGCGCTGGCTTTGATCGGCGGTTTTGCGGCCTCGGTGTTTTTGCTGTCGGCCAGTGATACCGGCTTTTATGCGCTGCTATTTGCCTTTGCGGTGGCTTTGCTGGCCACGGCGGTGCCGGTGCTTGGCTTTACCCCGCGCCATAGCGGGCCACGCCTGACCAGCTTTCTCGCCAACAAGCTCAAATCCGCCTCGCCGGAATTTCCAACCCGGGTAGCGGGTGGCAGTTTTGCCGCATCAAGCCTCTATATCGGCTGGGCCTATATGGGCGATGCCGCGCTTTTCTGGCTGGCGCTGATGGTGCTGGGGCTATTGCTTTTGGCGGCTGTTTTCTGGATGAAAGAAGCCAAGGCACTGGCAGACCTTGCCTTTTTGCCGCCCTTGGTGGCGCTATACGTGATCGGGGTGGAAGCTTTTGAGTGGCGCCCTGTGGCCAGCGCATGGAAGGCGGTTTACCTGACCGATGTGCTGGAAACACCCCCTTTTACCATCGGTTACCTGATGGCCGGCGCGCTGGCGGCCAGCCTTGTGTTTGCGTGGCGCGCCTATTTTCTGGCCCCGCTCAAAATTGCCAATGCCGCAATGGCCACCGGTTTCGCACCCTGGGTGGCCATTGTGCTGGATTTTTACTGGGCACCCCCGGCGGTGATCGGCGCGGGCAACTGGGCGCTTTATCTGGCCGGTGTGGCGCTGGTTATGGTCGGGCTGACCGAGCGTTTTGCCCGCATAGACACCCCCGACCGCACCCGCACCGCGCTTTTCGCGCTTTCCAGCCTTTCAATGGTCAGCTTTATGCTGGTGGTGGTGCTGGGCGATGTGGCGCTTACGCTCTCATTGGCGGTAATGGTGGCGGCGGCGGCATGGCTTGGTGAAAATTTCAGGCTGAAGCTGCTGGATTGGTATATTCAGGCAGGGGTGGTCGCGGTTACCTACCGGCTGGTGGTTGACCCGGGGCTGCTTTGGGCCATTGATGCCCCGCTTCGGTTTGTGCTTATCGCCTTTATCGGGGTGCTTGCCTTGCTGGTGGCAGCCCTATGGCTCACGCGCGCGGGCAGCGCTTCGGTGCGGGTGGTGCTCGAATCCGCGATCTGGACGTTGGGCGGCATATTTGCCAGCCTGCTGCTGGTGCGCTGGCAGGAAGCCGCAGCCAGCGAAGCCCAGCTTTATGTGACCGCCTCGTTTGGCGGGCTGGTTTGGCTTTTGCTGGCCTTCAACCAGCTTTACCGGCTGCAGGTAGGCAGCAAACTCAGGAGATTGCGGTTGGTGCTGGCGGTTATCTACGGGCTGCTGGCGCTTTTGTTCCTTGCGCTCGGGGTCATCCTTTCACCAGCCATATTTTCGGAATTCAAAGCGGTGGGCTGGCCGGTATTTGGCAGCCTTGGCTCGGCCTATTTGTTGCCCGCGCTGATGTTTGCGGCCATGGCATGGGCTCTGGGCCACCTGCCGCGCTGGCTGCGCATCGGGTTTATCATACTGGCCAGCGCCTTTGCGGCGCTGTTTGTCGCGCTTGAAATCCGGCATTTCTGGCTGGGGGACAGCATGGCGCGCGGTCTTGTGCTCAAACCCGAGCTTTACAGCTATACGGTGGCGATGGTGCTGGCTTCCATCGGCCTGCTGGCGCTGGCTTATATCCGGCAATCGCCCACCCTGCGCAAGCTGGCGCTGGTGATGGTGGCGCTGGTGGTGCTAAAAGTGTTCTTCATTGATATGTCCGAGCTTGACGGCTTGCTCCGCGTGGCCTCCTTCCTGATCCTCGGGGTGGTGGCGGCGCTGATGGCATGGGTCAACCGTTTGTTGCGCACCAATGAGGCCAATGCGGCGGCGTAGCCCCTAAATCGGTGCTGGACGAAGGGCCGCCATCGCCATATAACGCCAGCCATGGATATGCAGATAATTCACCGAATTAGCCGCCCGGCGCTCTAACATGAGTCGCCGGGAAAAGGTGCATGGCCAAGCCGCACCGCCCCCTTGTCCAAACCTTTACCGAATTTACGGAGCTGCCTGATGTGCGCCGAAACCCCCGATTATAAAACCACCCTCAACCTGCCCAAAACCGATTTCCCCATGCGCGCGGGCCTGCCCAAGCGCGAGCCCGAATGGCTGAAAAAATGGGCCGACATGGACCTTTACGAAGCCCTGCGCCGCAAACAAGGCCGCAAGCCCTACCTGCTGCATGATGGCCCCCCCTATGCCAACGGGCATTTGCATATCGGCCACGCGCTCAACAAGATTTTGAAAGATATGGTGGTGCGCTCGCACCAAATGCTGGGCTTTGACGCCCGCTACGTGCCGGGCTGGGATTGCCACGGCTTGCCGATTGAATGGAAGATCGAGGAGAAATACCGCGCCAAGGGCAAAAACAAAGACGATGTGCCGATCAATGAATTGCGCGCCGAGTGCCGCAAATTTGCGCAAGGCTGGGTGGATGTGCAGCGCGAGGAGTTCAAACGCCTCGGTGTGCAGGGAAAGTGGGATGACCCCTACCTGACGATGAATTTTGACAGCGAGGCGGTGATCGCCGAGGAGTTTATGAAGTTCGTGATGAACGGCAGCCTGTATCGTGGCTCCAAGCCGGTGATGTGGTCCCCCGTCGAGAAAACCGCGCTGGCCGAGGCGGAGATCGAGTATCACGACCATCAGAGCCATACGATTTGGGTGAAGTTTCCTGTTGTTGCGATCGAAGACACTTCGATTGTTGGCGATGGGTCTAAACTCTCGGGTCCAGATGGCGCGAGCACTATCAAAAAGCAATTGCAGAAGGCATCTGTAGTTATCTGGACAACAACCCCTTGGACAATTCCTTCAAACAAGGCCGTAGCCTTCAACCCGACTATCGATTACGGGCTTTATCGAGTATTGGAAACTGAAGACGAAAGCTGGACCGCGACAGACGATCTGCTTATCTTTGCTGATAAACTCGCTGAGGACGCATTGGAAAAGTCCCGTGTTACCAAATGGGAGCGCGTCCGTGACGTCCCTGCTTCATCGTTTGTTGGCATGGTCTGCAAACACCCCTTCGCCGACCTCGACCCATTCTGGGATTACCCCGAAGGCGTCCCGATGATCGATGGCGACCATGTTACCGATGACGCCGGCACCGGCTTTGTCCACACCGCCCCTTCCCACGGCGCGGATGACTATGAGGCTTTTGTGAAACGCGGCTGGACCCGGCGAATGACGCATAACGTCAACGAGAATTCCGCCTTTGAAAGCTTTGTGCCCTTCTTCGCTGGCCTTGAGGTTTTTAACCGCAAGGGCAAAGAGGGCAAGGCCAATCAGGCGGTTATCGCCAAGCTGATCGAAGCCAACGCGCTGATCGCGCGCGGCCGCGTTAAACACTCCTACCCGCATAGCTGGCGCTCCAAAGCCCCGATCATTTTCCGCAATACCCCGCAATGGTTTGTGGCGATTGATAAAGAGCTGAATGACGGGATGGACGCACATGGCAAAACCATCCGACAGCGCGCCCTTACCGAAATCGACAACGTAAAATGGACCCCGAAATCAGGCCGCAACCGCCTGTATTCGATGATCGAAAACCGCCCCGACTGGGTGCTTTCGCGCCAGCGGGCTTGGGGCGTGCCGCTTAGCTGCTTCATCCGTGATGCGGGCGAAGGGCAGGTTGAAATCTTGCGGGACGAGGCGGTTAACGCCCGCATTGCCGCCGCCTTTCGTGCCGAGGGGGCCGATGCGTGGTTCGAACAAGGCGCGGCGGAACGCTTCCTTGGCGCGCACACAGGCGAAGGCTGGCAACTTGTAACCGACATCCTCGATGTGTGGTTTGACTCAGGCTCCACCCATGCTTTCGTGATCCGCGACCGTGCCGATGGCTCGCCCGACGGCGTGGCCGATGTTTACCTTGAGGGCACCGATCAGCACCGTGGCTGGTTCCATTCCAGCCTGCTGCAATCGGTGGGCACCAAAGGTAAAGCGCCTTACCGTGAGGTGGTCACGGCTGGCTTCACGCTCGATGCCAAAGGCATGAAAATGTCCAAATCCATCGGCAATACCATCGCCCCCGATCAGGTGATCCGCCAATATGGCGCCGATATTCTGCGGCTCTGGGTGGCGCAGGTGGATTACACCAACGATCAGCGCATCGGCGACGAGATCCTGAAAGGCGTGGCCGATAGCTACCGCCGCTTGCGCAACACCATGCGCTTTATGCTCGGCAACCTGAACGGCTTTGAGGAATCAGAGCGGGTGGAGGCAGCCGATATGCCCGACCTTGAGCGCTTCATCCTGCACCGGCTCGCCGAGCTGGATACCGTGGTGCGCGAAGGCTATGCGGCCCATGATTTCCAGGGCGTTTTCCAAAAACTGTTCCAGTTTTGCACCTCGGACCTCTCCAGCCTCTACTTTGATATCCGCAAAGATGTGCTTTATTGCGATGGCGACAATAGCCAAGCCCGCCGCGCCGCCCGCACGGTGCTGGACCTGATCTTCCACCGCCTCACCACATGGCTGGCCCCAATGCTGGCGTTTACCATGGAAGATGTATGGCTGGAGCGCTTTCCCGGCGCTGAAAGCTCGGTGCATATGCAGGATTTCCCCGAAACCCCGGATTGGCGTGACGCCGAGCTGGCCGCGCGCTGGGAGCTTATCCGCAAGGTGCGCCGCGTGGTAACAGGCGCAATCGAGGTGGAGCGCACCGCCAAAGTGATTGGTGCCAGCCTTGAGGCCGCGCCAACCGTACATATCCGAGATGACACCATGCTGGCCGCCGCCAAAAGCGTTGATTTCGCCGATGTCTGCATTGTGTCTGACCTGCGCTTAAGCCACGACCCGCTGCCCGACCGCGCCTTTAGAATGCCGGAAGTGGAGGGCGTGGGCGTGGAATTTGAAAAGGCCGAGGGCGAGAAATGCCAGCGTTGCTGGAAAATCCTGCCGGACGTGGGCACGCATAGCCACGAAGGGGTTTGCGGGCGCTGCGACGAGGCGCTGGGGTAAAAAATGGCGCGCGGCCCTTTGCCCGGGCGGCGCGCTTAGGCCATTGCCGCCAACAGTGCGCCAAGCCTTTCAACCTGCGCCGCCACCAGCCCCGCATCGCCGCGTGATTCGATATTCAACCGCACCAGAGGTTCGGTGCCCGAGGCACGCAGGCTTAGCCGCCAGGTGCCAAAATCAAGGCTCAGGCCATCGGCGTGGGATATTTCCTGCGCGTCGGGGCCGAGCTTGCGCTCGACCATTGCCATGGCCTCGGCGGGGTTTTTGATGGTGAAGTTGATCTCGCCGGAGCCGGGAAACCGCGCTTGGCGCGCCTTTACCAGCGCACCGAGCGGGGTGCCGCTGGTGGAGAGCAGCTCGGCTATGAGCAGCCACGGGATCATGCCGCTATCGCACATCATGAAATCACGAAAATAGTGATGCGCGCTCATTTCTCCGCCATAAATCGCGCCGGTCTCGCGCATTTTGGCCTTGATGAAGGCATGCCCGACACGGGATTGCACGGCCTTGCCACCGGCCTGCTCAACCAGCTCGACGGTATCCCAGATCATGCGCGGGTCATGGATGATGCTCCCCCCCGGATTAGCCGCCAGCGCCTGCTGCGCCAACAGGCCGACGATATAGGTGCCGTCGATGAACGCCCCTTCGTGATCAAAGAAAAAGCATCGGTCAAAATCGCCATCCCATGCCACGCCAAAATCGGCCCCGTGCGCGCGCACTGCTGCACTGGTGCGGGGCTGGTTTTCGGGCAAAAGCGGGTTGGGGATACCGTTGGGAAAGCTGGAATCGGGTGCGTGATCAAGGGTGATAAACGCAAGCGGCGCGCCAGCCGCTTCCAGCTTTTCCCGGATCACATCAAATGTGGGGCCAGCGCTGCCGTTTCCGGCATTTACCAGTATTTTCAGAGGTTTGAGCCGGGTTATATCAACAAAATCGAGCACTTTATCGGCATAGGCGGCGCGGGGGTTTGCCTGCTGCACCCTGCCTCTTTCTGCCGCTGGCACAAAGCCGCCTGCCTCGGCGCGCACGCGCAAGGCCGCCATTTCGCTGGCCGGGTCAAGCGGGCGCGAGCCGGGGCCGACAATTTTCATGCCGTTATAATCAATCGGGTTGTGCGAGGCGGTCACCTCGATGCCGAGAGCAGCCTTCAGATGGGTGGTGGCGAAGTAAACCTCCTCGGTGCCGCACATGCCGATATCGAGCACATCAACCCCCATTTCGGTAAACCCGCGGGCCAGCGCCGCCTTTAGCCCGGCGCTGCTTTTGCGGCTGTCATGGCCAAGCACCACCTGCTTTGGGGCCCGAATATCGGCAGCCGCCGCGGCAATACGATAGGCGATATCTTCGTTCAGCTCCTCCCCGAGCTTGCCGCGAATATCATATGATTTGAAACAGGTGAGGGGGGCCATGCGCGCGCCTTTTACGGTGTTGACCAAGGATACCCGTATTACCGCTGGCAGGCAAATTCAAATAGCCCTACTTATGCGTGTATTTTGAGCCGAATTGGGGTATGATGGTGGTAATCTCGCCTTCCCCAATGAAAGATGTGGCCATGCCCAAAAACATTGTCATCCTGCTCGATGGCACCTCAAACCAGATCAGCGCTGACCGGACCAATATTTTACGCCTCTATGGCACGCTCGAAAAAAGTGAGGCGCAACTGGTTTATTATGACCCCGGGGTAGGCACGCTCGGGGCCGAGCAGGCATGGCTCGGGTTTTGGCGAAAAACCGTTGAAGTATGGGGCATGGTCACTGGCTATGGCATGGATCAGAACGTGAAGGAAGCCTACCGGTTTTTGGTAGAGAATTTCGAGGCCGGGCCGGATGGACAAGACCAGATTTACATTTTCGGTTTCAGCCGCGGGGCCTATTCGGCTCGGGTTTTGGCGGGGTTTTTGCACGCCTTCGGCTTGATGGAGAAACGCAATCTCAACCTGTTGGATTACGCTTATCGCGCCTACAAGCGGATTGGCAGCAAAGTTGCTGGCGCGGGCAGCGAAAACGCCTGGGGTGAAATAAACCTGTTTTCAAAAACCCTGCGCCCCTATCACCCTTCGGTGCGGCTTTTGGGGCTTTTTGATACGGTATCGTCGGTGATCGAATCAGGGCGTTACGGGCCGCGGCTCAGGGGCCACGCTTTTACGAATAATAATACCGGCGTCCAGTCCGTGCGCCAGGCACTCGCGATTCATGAAAAACGCATCATGTTCCGGCCCTGCCTGTGGCCGCCCGGGCAGGCATTTAAGCGCAACAAATTCAGCAATGCGGCGGGCGCGCCACAAGATACCCGCGAGGTCTGGTTTACCGGGGTGCATGCGGATGTGGGTGGCGGCTACCCCGAGGCCGAAAGCGGGCTAGCCAAAGAGGCCTTGCGCTGGATGATTGAGCAAACCAGACCGACCGGGCTGAAATTCATCACCTCAACGGTTAACCAGCTGGTGCTCGGCACATCACAGGGCGGAAACCGCAAGCAATATACCAAGCCAAGCGCCTTTGGCCAAAAGCATGTTTCGATGAATCCGGCTTGGGCTGTGCTGGAGTTTTTTCCGGCATTTCGGCCCAAAGCATCAAAACGCAAACGGTTTTTCGGGTTCACACTGCCGCTTTTTGAGCCGCGCCATATTCCGCGGGCCGCGCTGATCCATCATTCGGTTTTTGAGCGGGCCGCTGCCTATCGGGACCTGCCCGAAAACCTGCCACCCGACTATAAAATAGAACCCTAGCCGCCATAGCCCTGCGGGTTGTTTGATTGCCAGTGCCATGTGCTTGCACACATATCGGCCAGCGAATGGTGCGCTTTCCAGCCAAGCAGCGCTTTCGCTTTGGCCGGATCGGCCAGCGAGGCCGCGACATCACCCGCGCGGCGCGGCGCAAATGCATAAGGAATGCTGCGGCCCGATGCGGCCTCAAAAGCTTTTACCACCTCCAGCACCGTGGCCCCCCGGCCTGTGCCGATATTGATGGCCTCGACGCCGGTGTTTTTCGCGCCGTAGGCAAGTGCTGCGACATGGGCGCGCGCAAGGTCTGATACATGGATATAATCGCGCAGGCCGGTGCCATCGCTGGTGTCGTAATCATTGCCAAAAACCTGAAGCCTGTCGCGGCGGCCCACCGCCACTTGCGCCACAAAGGGCATCAGGTTGTTGGGCATGTCGTTCGGGTCTTCGCCGATGCGGCCCGATGCATGGGCGCCCACGGGGTTGAAATAGCGAAGCAGCACCGCCGAGGCTTCCGGCGTGGCAGCACTCCAGTCCCTGATGATTTCTTCAACGAAATATTTGGTGCGCCCGTAAGGGTTGGTTGGCGCGCAGGGGTGGGCTTCGTCAAAAGGCAGGTAGTGCGGCATACCGTAAACCGTGGCGGAAGAGGAAAACACGATCTGGCGGCAGCCATGCGCATCCATCATTTTGAGCAAGGCCAATGTGCCCTGAATATTGTGATCATAATACATCACCGGCTTTTGCCCGGATTCTCCCACCGCTTTCAGCCCGGCAAAATGAATGACCCCCTCGGGTTTGAAGCCACGAAACGCGGCATGCAGTGCGCTTTGGTCGCGCATATCGGCGCTAATTTCGGTAAAACCGGCATTGCTCAATTGCCTGACCCGGGCAAGCGCCTCGGGCGAACTGT
>Ga0316205_10000751_pt1 | contig 51263 bp, 47 predicted proteins | sample 3monthpyrite_MG_FD_204941 | JGI IMG/M metagenome (GOLD analysis project Ga0316205, IMG submission 204941) | Microbial mat bacterial communities from mineral coupon in-situ incubated in ocean water Damariscotta River, Maine, United States -... | ecosystem: Environmental > Aquatic > Marine >...
CGAATTGTTGCAAAGACAATAGACCCATCAGCTATTTTTCTCATAGCCAGGCAATAACAGAAATGTTTTTTGTGAGTGGATATTGAAGGAATAAACAATCTAATAATAGATGAAGCCAGGAATTTAGTTTGAACTTATTCTAATCGCCTCAGTCGAAATTTTGCTTTAATTATTTGTAATCAGTTAATACTCCACCCATTCATTTCCTAAAAATTGATCACAAGGCAAAACAAAAATCTATGCAGGAATACTCCTTGCCTTTCAACCGCGAAAAGATCGAATTGAGTGGATATCAACTGGAACTGGTAGCCGAGCTTTCGGCTGAGCCGAATTCATTGGATGGGTCGTCGATCCGACCGCTATCTAAAGCGATTTACGCTGCTATTATTCTTTCGGTTCTATTTCATGGTATTTTAGTGACCATTGCGTTTTCCTATTTCAATACTCCTGAGCAAAAAGATTCACTGCTTGGTAAAGCACCAAAGACTATTAAAATTAGGTATATTAATAGGGTAATATCAGAAAATGATATCGAAGACTCTGAAAAGAGCACAGTTGCAGATGCGATTGTTAAACCAAAAATAAAACCAATCGAAACAGCTCCAGAAATCCTAAAACAAGACAGTGACATTGGCTCAACTATAGACATTAAAATAAGCCCGCCAAAAAATATTGAAAGGGAGTTGGATCCTCTTATTTATGACAAGAACATTGAAATATATGAGCCTATTCCCGATGCTTTAAATGATGAAACGACGGTATTCAACCCCAATTTTCGTAGGAAAATAAAGGACATTCAAAAAGAAAAATTCAAACATTCAACAATTAGCGGATTTATGCAACGTCAAAAAGATAACGAATATTTTGAATTTAAACCGACGGGTGGATCTCAAACAGTCCGCATTAATGGTAATTGCTTTGCTGTCCCGGAGCAGAATGCTTTCGCCCTATCGCAGAGCAATTGGTCTATTCTAGGAAATTGTGAGAATAAGAATGGTCAACTAAATTTTGAAGAGCCTGAGCTAAAATACCGCTACAACGCAAAAGACAAATAGCTCTTAATCCTTAACCGCTTGCCGATTTTTTCACGCTGGTCTGTTATCAATCAAGTCATCCGCAGCTTCAACAAATACTGCGGTCCCATAAACCATCATTTCGGCGGCGCCCGCAGTGATTTGTGATGTCGAAAATCTTAGACCGATTACTGCGTTTGCACCAATCTCTCGGGCATCATCCATTATTCGATCTAACACTTGCTCTCGGCTCTCAGCCATCAACTTGGTATACTCGTGAATTTCGCCACCGACCAGACCGCGTAATCTGGCTAGAATGTCATGCCCGACATGTCGTGTTCGAATACTGGTTCCTCTAACCAGACCGAGGTGCTTGGTTATTTTTTTTCCATAAATGTGTTCGCTAGTTGCCAAGATCACTCTACTCATATTTTCACCCGATTATATTTGTCATGCTTACTGCTGATCAGTCTCTGGCGCAATACGCTAAATAATAAAGCTAATCCGCCAATCCCAAGAAAACCGCTTGAAATTTTAACTAACATGCTTATTGCTTCATTAATAAAAACCGAATACAAAGTAAAAGCAACCAGCACAAAAGAGCTGATCCCAATTAATGCAAAACCAAAGATTCGAGAGGTCTTAGCCAGAGGTTCCTGAAAAAGTTTATCCAGATGTTCCAGTTCACTGTCTTGCAGACTGAGCGATTGAACTTCATGCCGCATTGCGGCCATTTCATCGTGGAGTTGTTTATATTCCGAATCACTCTCCAATAACAACATCACCTTTTGCGCTTCCTGCTGGGTCAGTTCGCCATCTAAATATCCCGACAATAATTCGTATTTACTATATTGCATACTTTGACTTTGGATCATTGAAGGATCGACGGATTGTCTGGATTGACGAGTCTCAGAGGCTGGTTTTTGATAGGTTGATTTTTGGGGCTCTTTTTCAATCATGACTGACCTCCCAAAGAAACACCTTTATTCACCAGGATTTCTCTCAGAGCCATTCGAGCTCGATGTAAACGTGACATAACGGAACCTTTTGCAATACCTAGTATTTTGGCAATGTCTGCGTAACTAAAATTATGGTAATCGCGAAGCAATACAATTTCTTTTTGCTGCATATTGAGTTGTTCGAGCGCCTGCTCAATCGTTTCTTTCAGTTGAAGCTGTTGTAAAGAGCGATCGGGTTCTGTGCTTTGTGGTGCCTGGGTATGATATTCCTCATGCTCAACATGGGGCAGGCGTTTCTTGCGGCGTAAAATATCAATCGATTTATTACGTACTACGGTAAATAACCAGGGTTTAAACTCTGCATGGTCGAGTGCCGGAGCGCCCGGATGATTTATCCCTTTTTCAATCGAGGTTTGCACGACTTCCAGTGCATCATCTTGATTGTTTAGCAACCGCAAAGCCAGCGAAAAGGCTTGTTTACGGCACTGATTAAATTCTTCCGACACCTGCATGGTGTAATCCTTTATTGTTGTTTTATCTGTTTCACCTGGCTCAAAAAGCGGTGCTCTGTCCGAAACTGTCATGTTTGAAACCATCAAATATACGCTATCTGGCGCTTGAATTGTAAGTTGTTTGAGTATAACGAGACTACTTTTTAAATATTCCAAACCATTGAAAATATTTTTTGCTTTATAGCCTCAGGATGATTAAAATGAAAAATTGGCCTCCAGCTTCTGGCTAGCCCTATTTTTGAGATATTATGTTTTTAAAAAACGCACCAAAAACCTCATCCAATATCTTTGCAAGCCTTTGCGGCTGCAAATTCATCCTCAATTAGCCTGTTTTCGTCAACGGGCCTTGATTTTTCATAATTCAACGAGCCCAGTTGTGCTATTCTCAACTGAATAGCCAATATTTACCAAGTAACGACTTCCCAATAAAATGGTTCAAATTCGCTGATCGACTTTCATTTTGTTGGAAATCAATAAAATATCCTATTCAGCCGATTAAAATAGGTTCAATAGAAAAGTTGTGAGAAAAAATCATGGATTCTGATCATTCAAGAATTAGTACAGACAAAGCCCCAGCTCCCGTTGGCGCTTACCCACACGCCCGAAAAGTGGGTGGTTTGTTATTTTTATCCGGCGTGGGTCCCAGAAAAGCGGGCACCACCGATATCCCAGGGGTCACTCTTAATCAGGATGGTTCAATCAAATCCTATGACATTGAAATTCAATGCCGTAGCGTGTTCGATAATATTAGAACCATTTTAGAAGCCTCTGGCTCCAGTTGGATGGAATTAGTCGATGTCACCGTTTTTTTAACGAACATGAAAGATGATTTCAAAATCTATAACAAAATCTACGCAGAATATTTTGCCGACAACCAGCCTTGCCGAACGACGATTGAAATTAATTGTTTACCAACGCCAATTGCTATTGAACTAAAGTGTATTGCGACGATTAAATAAAAAAGGAAATATTATGAGCGCCCCCATGCAAGTACTTAATTTCCAGAAATGGATCGATGAAAACCGAGACAAACTCAAACCACCCGTTTGTAATAAAGAAGTCTATCGTGAGGGTGATATGATCATCATGGTGGTTGGCGGACCAAACGGTCGAAAAGATTTTCACTATAACGAAGGACCAGAGTTTTTTTATCAGCTAGAAGGCGAATTATTGCTTCGTACCCAACAACATGATGCCGTGGTTGAATACCGCTTAGGGGCCGGTGATATTTTTTTATTGCCGCCCAAAGTGCCGCATTCGCCGGTCAGGTTTGAAAATTCGATTGGACTGGTTATTGAACAAGTCCGTCGTCCAGAAGAAACCGATGCGCTGATGTGGTTCTGCGAAAAATGTAATCACAAACTTTATGAAGAATTTTTTCCGCTTAGAGATATCGAAAATGATTTTGGCGCAGTATTCAATCGCTTTTTGACCAGTGAGAAATTACGCACTTGTGATTCCTGTGATCATGTGATGCCACACAATAAATTTGAGTTTGATTTGTAATACCTAATTACTCTCATGCTGATTACTAACTTTAAACTTTTCGACCTCTCCCTATCAATAGTAGGTCCCTCTAGGGAACCCTCCCCTTCCAAGGGGAGGGGACTTTGCCCCCTCTCCCTCAGGGAGAGGGTTGGGGAGAGGGAAAACTTTACGGAAACAATCAATGCTAACTATTGATATACACACCCACATACTTCCCAAGAACTGGCCTAACTTAAAAGAAAAATACGGCTATGGCGGTTGGATCCATTTAGACCATCATAAATGTGGTTGTGCGCGGATGATGAAAGAAGATCATTTCTTTCGCGAGATCGACGCCAACTGTTGGGATGCCGAAGTCCGCATGAAAGAATGTGATCAGCATCAAGTAGATGTGCAGGTACTTTCAACCGTGCCGGTGATGTTTAGTTATTGGGCTAAAGCCGCTGATGCACTCGATATTTCCAAATTGCTTAACGATCATATCGCCGGCATTTGCGACAAACACCCTGCCCGTTTTGCAGGACTCGGCACCATACCTTTGCAATCACCGGATTTAGCGATTAAGGAGCTAGAAAGATGTGTTAATGAATTAGGCCTTTCAGGCGTTCAAATTGGCTCGCATGTGAACGACTGGAATTTAAATGCCCCGGAGTTATTTGCAGTATTTGAAGCGGCCCAAGATTTAGAGGCTTCAATATTTGTCCATCCCTGGGATATGATGGGAACCGACAAAATGAAAGATTATTGGTTACCCTGGTTAGTCGGCATGCCCGCTGAAACATCACTTGCGATGTGTTCGATGATTTTTGGTGGCGTATTTGAAAAGCTGCCAGACTTAAAAGTCGCTTTCGCCCATGGTGGCGGTTCATTTCCTTCTACCATCGGTCGAATTGAACACGGCTTTGATTGCCGACCCGATCTGGTAGCAAAAGATAATAATATTAACCCCAGAGAATATTTGAATAAAATTTATCTGGATACCTTAGTGCACGATGCACCGATGCTTCAATATTTAATAGAATTGATGGGGGCTGACCGTTTAGCGCTTGGCAGTGACTATCCTTTTCCATTGGGAGAACTACAGCCTGGAAAACTCATTAAGGAAACGATAGTCGATGAAAATATCCGTTCCAGTTTGCTGCATGGCACCGCTCTGGATTGGTTGGGATTAGAAAAAACGAGATTCAAGGTAAAATAGCACTGGTAGGAGCGTCCGTCTCGGCGCGATTTTTTAAGTCAATTCGCGCCGAGACCGACGCTCCTACCGAGATAGAAACTTATATGATAATAACGTTAAAAATAGGCAATCAACTTTACTCGGCTGATCTCGGTCAGGGTAAAAGCATAGCCATCACCTTATTACCCAATGGTGAGCAGCCCAATCATTTTGGCGCTCCTGAATGCCTGAGTGAAACTTTAGTGGCCGGTGATTTTATTGGCGATACCAATCGCGGCGGAAGTTGTAACGTCAATCAACTTTCAATTATTCCCCATTGTAATGGCACTCACACTGAATCCGTTTCACATATTGTCAATCAGCTAGTGCCCGTCTACCAGGCCATTGAGGATTCAACCTTTCCCTGTATTTTAATTAGTTTGCAACCAATAACTGGCTGCGACAGCAATGAAACATATTTACCCTGTTTGGATGACACCAATCGGATCATCACTCGGCGGCAACTAGAACTTAGCTTGAAAAAATATTCTGATACTCAACTACAAGGTTTAGTGATTAGAACTTTACCCAACCAGATCGAAAAAAAAACACAGGTTTACAATAATGAACATTATCCACCTTTTTTGACCAATGAAGCGATGAGCTATCTGCTGGAAAGAAAAGTAAAACACTTAATGGTGGATTTTCCGTCGGTCGATAAAATGTACGATGATGGTCAGTTAACCAATCATCGAATTTTCTGGAATGTGACTTTTGCTGATAAAAATTTAAATCTCAATTCCATGACTAACAAAACGATTACCGAGATGGTTTTTATCAAAAACGAAATCGAAGATGGCCTGTATTTGTGCAACCTGCAGCTCCCTGAAATAAACACTGATGCGGTTCCGTCAAGACCGGTTTTATACAAACTAACTTAAGATAAAAAAATTTAAAATATTCCCTCCTGCCAGACCTCTCCTTTGATGGAGAGCCAGAGAGAGATAGAAAACAAATTATTGAGATAAATATGCCATATCAAAACACTCTAGAATTCGCTCAAAAAATGGACCAACAAGACCCAATTGCCGAAATTAGAAACGAATTTTCCATCCCAAAAATGGCCAGTGGCAAACAGGAGATTTACCTCTGTGGAAACTCACTGGGTCTACAACCCAAACTCGCTGCAGAATACGTTCGCCGAGAACTGGACCAATGGGCTAAGCTCGGCGTTAAAGGTCATTTTAGTGGTGACTTCCCCTGGATGCCTTACCATGAATTTTTAGCGGAAGGTTTTGCCGATATCGTCGGAGCAAAAATCGATGAAGTGGTTAGCATGAATACCTTGACCGCTAATTTGCATTTTATGATGGTTAGCTTTTATCGTCCCAGCAAAACTCGGCATAAAATATTAATTGAAGAACACGCATTCCCATCGGATCATTATGCAGTCGAATCTCAAGTCAAGTTTCATGGTTACAAGCCTGACGAGTCGATGTTATTCATCAAACCAAGAGAGGGCGAAGAAACGATCCGAAATGAAGATGTGTTAGCGTTAATCGAAAAAGAGGGTGATTCCATTGCTTTGGTGATGCTGCCGGGCGTTCAATATTATACGGGTCAGGTTTTTGATATGAAAAGCATTACCCAACTTGCCCAGCAAAAAGGCTGTAAGGTTGGTTTTGATTTAGCCCATGCGGCAGGAAATATCCCTATGCAACTTCACCAGTGGAATGTGGATTTTGCTTGCTGGTGTACTTATAAATACCTAAACTCCGGGCCCGGTTCAGTCGCCGGTTGCTTTGTACATCAAAATCACCATCACGATGAGAATTTACCTCGATTTGCCGGTTGGTGGGGACACGACAAAATGTCACGATTTAAAATGGAAAACAAATTCAAGCCAATGAAGTCGGCAGAAGCCTGGCAACTATCCAATCCACCGGTTTTGTCTTTAGCAGCCATTCGTGGTTCGCTTGATACCATAAAAAAAGCGGGCGGAATAGAAGCACTAAGAAAAAAAGCAATAAAGCTATCTGGCTTTATGCGTTTTTTACTGGAAACAGAATTGGCTGATGATATCGATATTTTGACACCGTCGGAAACTGCCGCTTCTGGAAGCCAACTTTCATTGGCTCTCAAATTGAAACCGGGTGAATCAAACGACCGAGGCAAGCAAATTTTTGATGCCATCGAAGAAAATGGTGTCACTGGCGATTGGCGTTACCCGAATGTCATTCGAGTTGCACCGGTACCGCAATACAACTCATTTGAAGATGTTTATGAGTTCGTGCAATTATTATCCACCGCTGTAAAAAATCATTAGAGGTGATCATGAATACTGAAACTGCTACAAGTACAAAACAAACTAACGAAGCGATCACCCTGATCGGTGCCGGTCTGGTCGGTTCTCTATTGGCGGTATTACTGGCAAAAAAAGGTTATAAAGTAGAAATTTATGAACGTCGTCAGGATATGCGCAAACAAGATATTAGTGCCGGCCGATCGATCAATTTGGCATTAGCCAATAGAGGCATTTATCCCTTGGAGAAAGCCGGTTTGATGGACAAAGTGACTCCCATTTTAACCACCATGAAAGGCCGAATGATTCATGATTTTAACGGTGAAGAAAACTTTCAGAGTTACGGACAAAAGCCAGAAGAAGTCATATATTCAGTTTCCAGAGGAGAACTCAACAAGATCTGCATGGACGCAGCGGAAGCAACCGGTCTGGTAAAAATCCATTTTAATCAAAAATGTGAATCGGTTAATTTTGACAATAATACTCTTGAGTTAAAAAACGAAACAAACGGCGAAATAACTCAGCAAAGTTTCATCAGAGTCATTGGCACTGATGGAAGCGCCTCCGCGGTCAGGGACGCCATTCATAAAATCGATTCGAAGCAATTGGACATTTTGCAATTAGGTCATAGCTACAAAGAATTACGCATTCCTCCAGGTGACAACGGTGAATTTCGAATTGATGCCAATGCATTGCATATCTGGCCGAGAGGTGGTTACATGTTGATCGCACTACCCAATGAAGATGCTTCCTTTACAGTGACGCTATTTATGCCTAATGAAGGTAACATCAGTTTTGAAAAAATAGATTCAACCGATAAAGTAAAATATTTTTTCGAAACCTATTTCACCGATACATTAAACTTATTACCTGATTTAGAAACTGATTTTTTTGAAAATCCTACCGGGCACCTGGCAACCGTAAAATGTTCTCCGTGGCACTATAAAGACAAAGCATTACTGATGGGAGATGCGGCTCACGCGGTCGTTCCTTTTCATGGTCAGGGAATGAATTGTGGATTTGAAGACGCACTGGATCTCGTCGAAACCTTAGAGGCACTATCCACCGAAGATGGTTGTTTTGACTGGCAGGCGGTATTTTCTCAATGTGATGAGAACCGAAAAATCAACGGCGATGCGATAGCGGATATGGCGATTGAAAATTATATTACCATGCGCGATTCGGTCAGAGATGAAAAGTTTTTACTAAGAAGTGCTCTAGCGTTTGAACTGGAGAACCGTTTTCCTGAACGTTTTTGTCCAAGATATTCGATGGTGATGTTTCATCGTTTGCCTTATTCTGAAGCGAAACAACGAGGGGCGATTCAAGAGGAGATCTTGCATAGCTTGACCGATGATGTCACTGATATTAGCGAAATTAATTTTGATAGGGCTGAAAAGTTAATCTTGGAAAAATTATCCGTAGTTGTTCTTAATCCGTAGTATTTTGATAGCTAGTACCGACACACGGATGTAGATAACCAGTTGAACATCACTGGTTTCTATGCCAAAATTTTTAGTATTCTTAACACCTGTTATTTTACTAACTGAGTACCCATTTGATGAATTCTTTTAATTGTCCTTCCTGTAATGCCCATAATTCATCCAACGCTCGGTATTGTACCGCCTGCGGCGCTAATTTAAGTCAGGCGAATTTGAATAGCGGACAATCAACTCCCTATCAAACGCCTTCCAGCCAACCGGAAGCTGCTTTAGTTTCAGCCTATGCGTTTGCTGGATTTTGGAAACGGGTGGTTGCCTATATCCTTGATGGCATCATTTTTAGCTTTTTATTTGGGATATTGGCATTTTTGCTTGGCGGTTCTATTTTTAGTATCGACCCACAAAACCCCGGCAACATGATGGCTATATTTGGAATTTACGCCCTCTTTTATCCTGCATGGTGGTTATATTTTGCTTTAATGGAAAGCTCTTCCTCTCAAGGAACTTTCGGCAAAAAAATATTGGGTATAAAGGTAACGGATTTACAGGGGCAGCCAATTAGTTTCGGCCATGCAACCGGTCGGCATTTTTCAGCGCTCATCACCCAAATGACTTTCACAATCGGCTATTTGATGTCTGCCTTTACCGCTCGCAAACAAGCATTACACGATATGGTCGCCAGTACATTAGTGGTCAACTCTCGATACGGCCCCTCACAAATTAGTATCGCCAGCGAAAATCCTGGAAGCGGTATGTCTGTTGGGGGGATTATTGCGGTGGTTTTTCTAGTGCTGTTGATCCCGGTTGGCGGCATATTAGCTGCTATCGCGATACCGGCCTATCAGGACTACACCATCAGAGCCAAAGTAAGCCAGGCGATCGCGGAAACTACATCCATCCAGAACACAATAACCGCCTATGCCGAAGAAACCGGATATTGGCCTAATACCCTGCAACAAACAGGAGTCGAGCAACAACTTATTAACAATGATAGCTACCAAGTTCAACTGGCTGCGGAAGGCGCGTATCAGATCATATTTAAGCAGCCGGAAAGCATAATAGATAATCGGCTAAATTTTATTCCGCAACTCGAATCTTCCGGAGAATACGAATGGCAGTGTTCGAGTCGGGATTTAAAGGATGTTTATTTACCGACATGGTGCCGATAACTGAGCACAGAAAAAAGCATATTGAGGTGGGATGGGGATGGGTTATGCTTTTGGATCCGCGTTTTGGATCCACTTATCAACCGTCTCTTGCATCGATGACATAGAAACAGGTTTATACAAAACGTCATTCATGCCACATTCCTGACAATCCGTACGGATCCCGGAAACAAGATTTGCGGTCAGGGCTATAATCGGAGTCGATTGATTAGGTCCCGGTTTACTGCGGATCGCTTTAGTCGCCGTAAATCCATCCATGACAGGCATTTGACAATCCATTAATATTAAAGAGTATTGATTTTTTTGAGATAAATTAGCTGCAATTGCGCCGTTTTCAGCAACTTCCGTTTGATAGCCGAATTTTTTTAAAAATAAAGTCGCCACTTGCTGGTTGGCGAAATCATCTTCAACAACTAAAATTTTTGTATCCAAATTGTCTCCTTAACTCAAACTAGATCCAATAAACTCCATTTAGGGTAACAACATCATGTCTAATTTTGGGCAAATTACTCAGCCGTCCATTTAGCTAGCAGGATACCACAAAAAATAATCAAACCGACCCAATTGTTATTTATAAAAGCCTTGAAACACTGATCCGGCTGGTGTGATCTACAAATATAGATTTGCCTGGTTATTAACAAAGTGGCAATCAGCAGACTCAGGTAATAATAGACATTAAGATTAAATTGAGAACCAACCAACAACATACCAAATAGAAACATCGCTTGGATCAATGCAGTAATTTGTAAATCGGCTTCACCAAAAAATATGGCGGTGGATTTGACGCCGATCTTCAAGTCATCTTTTTTATCAACCATGCCATATAAAGTGTCGTAGGCTAAAACCCATAATAAATTAGCGATATAAAGTAACCACGCAGTATTGGGTATTTTGTCCTGTACCGCCGCAAATGCCATTGGAATTGACATTGAAAATGCCATGCCTAAAACGATCTGGGGAAAATAAGTGATCCTTTTCATAAAAGGATAAATAGTCGCGATGGCTAAAGCGACAAAAGATAATATGATTGATAAACCGTTGAGCAACAATACCAATCCAAATGCTAGCAAAGCCAAAACCACAAATAATATCAAAGCTTCTTTCTCTGTCACTTTACGCACCGCCAACGGCCGCTGCTTTGTTCGAGTGACGCCACCATCAATATTGCGGTCCGCATAATCATTAATCACACAGCCCGCTGAGCGCATCAAAAAGACTCCACCACTAAATATGAGAATAAAGTGCGCCTCAGGAAAGCCATCAGAAGCAAGCCACAAAGCCCAATAAGTTGGCCATAGTAATAACAGGCTACCGATGGGCTTATCGACCCGCATTAACAGACCGTATTGAAGGATTCTATATTGCCATAGTGGGCTTATTTTGAAAATTTGACTCAGTTTAGAAAAATTGACTGAATCGGAAAACCGTTTCAATGAATAAGTTATCACTTGAGAAACACTGGCTTTTCTTTTGTTATTATTCATGACGAGTCGGATAAATCGGACAATCAGGCAAGAATACTTCACTGATAATCAATGGACCGGTTTCAAGCTCAAAAGTGGAGAGCCGTCGCCAAAGAGGAAATCCCTCAGGGATCCCAAATCGGAATATGTTGTGAGGATCGGCTGATATCAAATCCAGCCGCATGTTCTTACGTAAAGCTCGGCTACGACCAAATAATATTTTACCTAAAGGGGTTTTATCCATTCGGGTCAGGCGTTTGGCAGCGCCTTTTAAAGTTGTCATGGGGATAACGGTACGAGCAAACAACCATCGGTCATTTTCAGTTCCCATGGTTATTTCCCGGATATGGGCGTAACTCCTTGGCTGAATATTCAACATCTGCCTTTCCAACGGAGTCGGATAGCCCTTTCCCTGCAAAAGACAGCTTAAGATGGGTGACTGCCCCATCAGGCGAGACATCAGATTGGTGAGACTCCCTTTTTCTGTTAATAATGCTAAGCAATTGCCCTTCAATCGAATACTCTGGTGTGAATGCGGTAATTTGGCTGGCAGTATAACAAATACCACTCAAGGTACGAATGGAAAAATTTAAAAATTGGGGTTTAAATCGACGCTTCATGTAGTAAAATAGCGCCTTTCTGAAAAACAAGCGTTTAACCTAGAATAATCTGTTGAAACACGAGAATGAGTCAATATATGAAGAAGTGGGAATGTATCGTTTGTGGTTGGATTTACGATGAAGCAAAAGGCTGGCCTGAAGATGGTATTGCGCCTGGCACCAAATGGGGTGACATACCAGACGATTGGTTGTGTCCCGAATGCGGTGTTGGCAAGGAAGATTTTGAGATGATTGAAATTTAACTTCGTAGGGTGCATTAGAGCGTTTTAGGTTTGTAATACACCGATTTTGTTGTATATCCATGTCGGATCACGGCCATAAAGACGGCCTAATCCAACTTACAAATAGATAGGAAAAAAAAATGAGTCTTGCAGATAGAGTATTAGCCGTAAATGATAACTTGCCAATTCGTACTGACAAACCTGTTCACAGTGGCAAGGTTCGTTCGGTCTATTGGTTAACCGATGCCGATAGTCGGCGACTAATTGAAGAAAAAGGTTATGATGTTCCTGCCGATGCGCCACTGGCAATTATGGTGATTAGCGACCGTATTTCTGCCTTCGATTGTATTTGGCATGGCGAGGGCGGTATGAACGGAGTACCTGGTAAAGGAGCGGCTCTAAATGCAATATCCAATCATTGGTTTAAACTATTTAAAGAGCAAGGATTAGCCGATAGTCATATCCTGGATATTCCTCACCCGTTAGTTTGGATAGTGCAAAAAGCCAAACCGGTTATGATTGAAGCCATTTGTCGTCAGTATATTACTGGCTCTATGTGGAGGGCTTACAGTAACGGTGAGCGCGAATTTTGCGGTATTCAAATTGCCGAAAATCTACAAAAAGACCAACCTCTCCCAGAGCTATTAATGACTCCATCTACCAAAGGGATCTTAAAAGGGATTCCAGGTGTACCTGAAGCGGATGATGTGAATATCACACGAAAGAATATCGAAGAAAACTATCAGGCGTTTAATTTTGATAAAGAGTCAGATATTGCCCTTTACGAAAAATTATTAGAAGAAGGATTTGATGTTATCAGTAAAGCACTGGCAGACATTGGCCAAATTTTTGTCGATACCAAATTTGAATTTGGGTACGTAAATGATAAAAATGGTAATCCTAAATTAATCTACATGGATGAAGTTGGCACGCCTGACTCATCAAGAATTTGGGACGGTAAAGCTTACGCTGAAGGAAAAGTCGTCGAAAACTCAAAAGAAGATTTTAGACAGCTACTACTGAGTCACTTTCCCGACCCTGATATTTTGTTGAACAAAGAACGCATGCCAGAGCGTCAGTCGCTAGCGGCCGACAATGATTTACCGGAAAATGTATTAATGAAAATTTCCAGCACCTATGTCGGCATTGCAGAAAAGATTATTGGTAAAAAAATTCATATTTCAAAAAATCCAAAGGCTGAAATATTGAAAATTCTTAAGGAAAGCTATCAGCTGGTTGATTGATATTCTTGGCGAATGACTGATTAAAGAATTAGTCAGTCTTTTTCCATGGCAAACCATGAGCCTTGAAAGCGTTGTAATTTTAGTACATTTGCCAGTGCCCGATTAAAACGCTTGACTCTCTCAGGCGAAATTTTTTTTTTGCCGAACATGAAACGTGATTGATGTCCAAAAAGCGTAATATTCGTTTTGGATACTTGTGAGAGTTGTTGACTGATTAATTTGTAAGAAATCACATAAGGGTCTTCCAAAAAACCATCGATCTCTGCAGCAAGTAGTCGAGAAGCATTTTCTTCAGTGCTGTCAGCATAACTTAAGTGCTGATTATTATCAGGATTTTTTTGCCACCTTTCGATAATCTCTCCGTACAAAAAATCACGCGTCAGTCCCAACTTGAACTTATCCCTTTTTAGATCCTTTATATTCGATTGAGCAAAGTTTTTTAGATCCTTGCTACGAATATATAGCGTAAAAACATCTTCTCTGTAAGCATCCGAAAAATATGCATAGGTAGATCGTTGTTCAGTTTTGGTTGCATTAGAAATGAAATCAATTTCACCTTGTTTAAGCCTGTTTATTAAATCGATCCAACTTCCCTGCACAAAGACTAACCGGCAACCAAGTTCTTTTGCAATGAGACTCACAAATTCTACCTGTAACCCTTGCAATTCCCCCTCTGAATTCAAATACTGCAAAGGTGCCCACTCTGTCCAACCAAAGGTCAAATGACAGCTTGGATTTTCTGCCACAGGCATTAGCGGTGAAACTTTAGTTGCGGCAAACGCGCCACCAAAAGTGAAAGCACTTAGCAAAACAGTAATGCTCAAGAATGTTGAAAATAACTTAACGCTCACCTATTTGGTACTCCAGGAATCTATATTACAGATAAACAAAAAAATAGAGTAGTTTGGCTCATTTCAAAAGCTATCAAATATACTAGAAAAAAGGTTTCACTTTGTCACAATCATCAGGAGCTCAATGATCTAAAAAACTTTACACCTGACCACTCACTTTATGATTTAACGAGGTGATTTTTTCCGCCAGGCTACTCAAGATATTCAAAAATAATTTTGGATGGGAATGTACCATTTTAGAAAATTCATCTTTATGGACCATTAAAACCGTACAATTGGTTTTTGCAATGACACTGGCGGTACGCTTTTGGTCGGTCAGTACCGCTATCGCGCCAAAGATTTCATCCTGATGAATCTCACCAACTTCAACACCGTTATGAATCGCAACCGCTATCCCTTCACTTACCGAATAAACATAATCGGCGTCATCTCCCTCTGTTATTATTTCCATGCCCGCTTTATACCGACCAAAACCGGGATTGGCTCTTTGTTCTTTTTGAGTTAGAACACCAATCATCTGACTAAGCTGTAATTGGCAAATTCGACTAATGGCAAACCAAAGAGCAATAATAGAGGTGTCTTTTGCCATAACCTCATACAACTCTTCTAATGAGAGGCTAAATATCTCTACATCTGCAATCACCGAATAATAAATACTGGCTTCTTGGTACTTTTCGGCAGTAAATGGAAGGATGACATCACCGGCCTCATGAATGAAAATTTCTTTGCTATCATATTCAACTGAAACGTTGCCATCTTTGAGAAAATAAATATTTTGTGGATCAAACCCTTGTGCCTGAATGTCCGAAACGGACTGCTCTACTAACTGGCTGGTATGTTGCTTAATTTTGTTAAACAAAGACGAAGATTTAGAACGAAGCTCACTGTTGATGGTGGAAAATATTGCTTTTTGTTCGTTGACGCTTATCATGGCGTTTTTCCTATTATTCTAGTTCCAGATTCCGTTGTTTCAGCACAAGGATTTTAATTAGTATTTCACACTATACCCTAATTTAAAGTCAGTGTTCAAAAAAAGGTTTACCTTTTACATCGACCAGACATTTGAAAAAGATCCCTTGAAAGCGTTTTTTTTCAACTAGGTCCTCGGAATCTTGTAAAAATTGCTGCCAATCTGCTTTGTCGGCACATTGCCCGGTTTGTTGTTTTACCGCAGTGATTGAATATAATTTTCAACTTCGTTAGTTGTACCGCGAAAATTGATTCGAAGTTCCTTTTTGGCCATTTGATAGGCATACATGGGGTCATAATATTTTTCGAGCAAATAAACAATCCAATCTTTATGCTTATTAAGGTTGCCAAAAGATTGCTGGCAATCAATTGCTTTATTGATCAATCCTAACATTTCGTTTAAGCCAACGCCGCCCAGTCGTTTACCAATTTTTTCGGTGGAACTGACTAAATAATGATGATATTTATCCAGCGCAGATCCCTTGAAAGTTTGTTCAAATTCCGCCATCATTTTAGTCACGTAATCTTTGAAAATTTGCTCGACTCTGAATTCAAAACTTTCTTCAATCATGATGAGCGGAGACTGTTCCATTTTGTTTTTTAGTACCAGTGGAATTGATCTTGAACCGATCAATCGAGACTCATCTTCTAGCAGTAAAAAATCTTTGTTGGCATCTTCATGTTTTATTAATTGAACGGCTAAACTATTTTCAAAGTTGATCTGGCTTGGCTGTGGAGAAATTCGTTTACCAAAACTAGAACCCCGATGATTTGCCAGCCCCTCCAAGTCAATCATGTTCACTTGCTTTAATAGAAAATCTGTTTTACCCGTCCCCGTAAGTCCGGCTAGAATCTGGATATCGATACATCCGGCCAACCTTTCAGTTTCAGCAATAAGATAACTCCTCATTGCTTTGTAGCCGCCTTCAACTAATGGTAACCCGCCCCCTGCCTCGGCCAGCCATTTTTGACTAGTCCGTGAACGAAGTCCGCCTCGAAAACAATACATATAACCATTATTCGAATGAGCTTTTGCGAAGACTTTCCAGCTATTCACGCGCTTTTGTTTCGTCTCTCCTTCAACCAATTGATGCCCCAGACTAATCGCGCTATCTTGTCCGTTTTGTTTATAACGTATTCCAACCTGCTCTCTTTCATCATTATTCATGAGTGGTAAGTTGATAGATTGCGGAAATGCGCCTTGTTCAAATTCGCAGGGCGCTCTTAAATCTATCATCGGCGCATCCGATAAGAAAATCTGCCGATAATCTTTACTATTTTCGCGACTCACTTTAAAAGGACCCGCTAAAATCGATATTGATTCGCCGTGATGGTTTTCTACATGACATAAATAAGTTTATTCCCTTGCTCGACTAACTCGCCAAATGATTCAAGTTCAAACCCTTGTTGACGCGCTTTATTCAAGAAAGATTCGACTGCCTCGGGATCTACCGCTACTAGCAGGCCGCCACTGGTTTGTGGATCGCAACCATAGTGTTTTTCGATGTCGGTAAGTTCTGATTCATTTAGCCTGGCAATCGTTGCGGAATAGCTTTGGTAATTTCGGTGGGTTCCTCCCGGGATGGCATTCTGTTGACGGTATTTTTCTGCCTGAGCTATTCGCGGAACTTTTTCCATGTCAATTCTGGCCGATAAGCCGCTGGCTTTACAAATCTCACCCAAATGACCAAACAAGCCGAAACCTGTCACATCCGTCATCGCCCTAACACCTGCCAACTCAGAAAAGTCATTACCGATCTGATTAAGCTGGCACATAATGTTAGCGGCGATATCTTGATCTTCTTTTAGCAGAATTTTCTTTTTTTGTGCGGTTGTTAAAATCCCTATTCCTAACGGTTTAGTTAAGAATAACTGGCAACCTACTGTAGCGGTTGAATTCCTAAGCACTTTTTCAGTATCAATCGTACCAGTCACCGCCAGGCCAAAAATAGGTTCGGGTGAGTCAATACTGTGCCCGCCAGCCAATGATATTCCTGCTTCTCGGCATACCTCCCTACCCCCTTCTACGACTTGCTGGGCGACGCTTGCTGAGAGTTTATCTATCGGCCAACCTAATATTGCAATCGCCATGATAGGTTTACCGCCCATCGCATAGATATCGCTGATCGCGTTGGTCGCAGCAATTTTGCCGAAGGTATGAGGTTCGTCAACAATCGGCATAAAAAAATCGGTGGTACTTATAATCGATGTACCGTTGCCCAAATCGAAAACCGCCGCATCATCGCTGGTTTCATTGCCGACTAACAACTGGGGATCGGAGAATTTTGGCAACTTGGAGGTGACAATTTCTGCCAATACTGCAGGAGAGATCTTACAGCCGCAACCTGCGCCGTGACTGTATTCAGTAAGTTTTATCGTCATAGAAGATTCTTATTTGTCATATTATTTATTGATTTGATCTTTTCGATATTTCAGTAATGATATACCAGCAAAGATAATGGCAAAAGCCACCAGTCCGCTTCGGGAACCAATTTCATCCAGAAAAACAGGGTAAATATAAAGTCCAACGCCAGTTAACAAAAGCGCCCAACCCACAACTGCGATTAGTTTTTGTTTCATTTCAAGATTATTACATATTTGATAACTATTCAGCGAGTTTAATTGGTTGATCATTCTACCTGTAGATAATACCTGTATTCAGACCATTCGACCTCTCCCTAACCCTCCCCTTCCAAGGGGAGGGGATTTAGCACCCTCTCCCTTCCCTCATGGGAGCTACTCCTGGTTGGGAGAGGGTTCTTTTGATTTGCTGAATATTTACCATATTTGATACTTAAAAAAGCTGATTAGCCCAGATTATTATGAATTACCTAAAAATACTTCCGTCATAGATAAAGCATTCATCGGTTTATAATAATAGAAGCCTTGAATATAGTCACAACCGTGACGAGACAAATAATCGACCATCGACGAATCCTCAACGCCTTCAGCAACGACACTCAATTTTAGATTGTGGGCGAGGGATATAACTCCACTAACTAACGACTCTTCAGTTGGATTTGCAGCCAATTCAACAATAAAAGATCGATCGATTTTGAGCGTGTCTACCGGTAACCGCTGTAAATATTGTAATGACGAGTAACCTGTACCGAAATCATCAATCGAAATCATTGAGCCCAAGGCTTTTAGTTCGGTGAGAACCTGTTTAACCTTGTCTAAATCTTCGAGCAAAATAGACTCAGTAATTTCCCAATCTAAACAACTGCCGTCCAGCTGATGTTTTTCCAAAGTAAGTATAATTTTTTCAACAAAATCCGATTCCGAAAACTGCTGTGCCGATAAATTGATCGCAACAACTACATCTTCAATTCCGTTATTTTTCCATTGGTTAATTTGTTGACAAACTCGTTCTATCACCCAGTAACCCAGCGGAATAATCAGTCCCATTTGTTCCGCGATGGGAATGAATTCAGTTGGCGAAATCATGCTTTTGCCATCAACCCTCCAGCGTAATAATGCTTCGACTTTTTTCAAGCTATTATTTTGCAAACATATTTTAGGTTGATAGTAGACATCAAACTGGTTATTTTTGAGCGCACCGTGCAGTTTATTTTCAAGATCCAGGTTGTAATGAGCTAACCGCTCCAATGCGGCATCGAAGAACTGAAAACCACCCCGCCCTTGTTCTTTAGCGTGATACATTGCAAGATCGGCTTTCCTGATTAACTCCTCTGGTGATTGGTCGTCTCTTGGATACAAGCTGATCCCCACACTGCAGGAAATATAGTATTTTTTATCATGGATAATGAAATATTGTTTAAGTTTGTCAATGATCCGCTGGCAAGTTTTAGTAGCCATTTTATGGCTAACAATACTACCCAATATAATGACAAACTCATCACCACCCAATCGTGCCAAAGTGTCTGCTTCTCGCACACAAAACTTGAGCCGACTGGCCACTTCAATCAAGAGCTCGTCACCCAGTTGATGACCCAGAGTATCGTTTATTTTTTTGAAATGATCTAAATCGATAAAAAGTACCGCGACTAAGGCGTTTGAACGCTGGGCAAAACTAATTTCTTGATTGAGCCGGTCTTGCAACAAAAGACGATTTGGTAGGTCTGTCAGAGCATCATGATATGCCTGATGTTGAACCAATATTTCATTTTTTTTAATTTGAGTGACGTTTCTTAGACACCATACACGGCCAATCAGGCGCTTGTCGACAACTTGCGCCGAGGAGTGAAACTCAAACAAATCACCATTTAGGAACTCAAAGATACCAAATAAATCGAGGTTTTGATGTTTTTTAATGTCTCTCAATTGCTGGATAAATTTACCGGGTTTTTTAAGAAATCGAGACACTTTTAACACTGTTTTACGAATATTGATTTTCTTTTGGGATACAGAAATATCAAAAATCTTTTTTGCTACATAATTACAGCGTAGTAAATTCCCCTTGCCATCGAATCCGACAATTGCCTCTCCGGTTGCGTCGAATATGCTATTAAGGATCGCTAGCGAATCTTCCAACTTAAGATGGGTTTCTTCCAGTAGGACCAACTTAGATTTTAGCACTTTATTACGCTGATTAAGTTCTTCTGAAACTAGCTCCAAAGACCGTTCAATAATTATTTTTTCATCGTCAAAGTCTTGGTACGCCATGCTGATAGCGTTCAACAAGGGACTTGCTTGGTCAGTCCATTGTGAAGTTTGTTTATGACGCTTAATTTGTCTGGCTAATAATTTATGCATTTAGACTTCAGATAGGGTGGTAATGGTCATTGTCTGGTTGTGCAAGTGACAGCCATCACCGCTAAGCAAGGGCGATATTTCACCATAGGAATAAAATCCACATTTGACGCAATCTTCCGATAATGCATCAGATACACTTTCTAACTCTTCATCTACACGTTGTTTCAAAACCAATCGACGACCGACACAAGAGATTAAAATCGCTAATTCAGCGTCTTGTTTTAAGCTATTCATGGCATTTTTTGCCGCACCACTGGCGCCATCAATCAACCGCTCGAAATTAGCTTTCATCAGCTTGGCCGTGTGGCCTTGCGGTATATCGCCCGCAAAAGTCATGCTTTTATCCGTTTCATCAATATTGAGAATGGTTCTTACCACGGCTTCTGACTGACCATCGGCTTTAAGGCTAAGCGGGAAAAGTAACGCCGATGAAGGCAAATCTTTAGAAAAATCTCCGAGATAATTTTTATACAAATCTAACGCAGGTTGGTCATCAAGTTCATAAAGAACATTGCCACTTGCGCGAGTAACGTTTCGCTCTGGACCAAAGGTATCCCAACCTCCTAAAGTGCCGTGACCAAATCGGATACTATCGCCATAGAATCCGCAAATCACCAATAGCCCACTTTCGACCTTTTGGTTATGCCAAACCATGGTTTCTTCGAATCTTGCATCATCTCCTGCGAGTCCGCCTGAGATCAGCACTCCCTCAGGTAAAACGCTCAAAAGCCCTTCAACTAATTCAGTGCCGTTGACCTTTTGACCATCAGATAAAACAAACACGTATTTGAGGTTGTTACCATCAAGTTTTGCGCCAAGCACCTTTCCCGTCTCGAAACTATTGGTGTTTTCATTTGCATTCACGCTGGCTGTTTTCAAAACAGTGTTGTCAAAAGTTACGGCGGTTAGGACCATGGTATTGTCGAACACCTGATCATCACAGATCTCACCACTAGTAGAGCAACCAATGGATTCCGCGTTAGGGAATGTCTCTGATATTGTCAGCTGAAAAGCACTGTCCTGTTCTATTTGACGACTTCCAAAAGTAAGCACCCACTGTGCGTCACTAGTCTTTGGTAGAGCGGGATCCCACTGGCCATTTTGAAAATGTGATTGAAAAACCTTCATAAGCATGAACCTAGTTTTGTGAATAACCTATTAAGCTTAGTACAAAATGGTTGGAAAGGAATAAAATGAACAAAAATTTAGCTAATGGAACTGCCTTTAAGTTTTATTTTTCATCCTGCAATGAGCAAAAAAAAAGGCCGAATATTCGGCCTTTAATTTATGGTGATATGAATCATTTACAATATCTAAAGAACACCACGCTTTTCCTGATCTCGTTCAATTGACTCAAACAGTGCTTGGAAATTTCCTTCACCAAATCCTTGGTCACCTTCTCTTTGGATCATTTCAATAAAGATAGGTCCAAATAGGTTTTTGGTAAAGATTTGCAGCAGGTAAGTATTTTCGGCCTGACTATCTACCAATATCTGATGCTGTTTGATTCTTTCTTTGCTTTCTTTTACCCAAGGCACGCGGTCCCATATGGTATCGTAATATTCGGGAATGATATCCAAGGTTTCGATGTAAGAGCCTTTCAAAGAGTCACACGAAGCCACTAAGTCTTTGGTTCTAAATGCTAGATGCTGTACACCCGGTCCGTCGTATTGCCCCAAATACTCGTCAATTTGATTATTATTGTCACCTTTTCCTTCATTAATGGGAATACAGAAAGTACCGCAGGGACTGGCCAGTGCATAGGATATAAGCGCTGTTTTTACACCTTTAATGTCGAAATATCTAACTTCGGTAAAGCCAAAGACCTCTTTATAAAAATCAGCCCATTTTTGCATCGTTCCTTTGTAGACGTTGTTAGTCAGATGATCAATTTCAATGAAACCTTTGTCTTTCTGAAATATCGGCTCTTCTAGGTCTACAAAATCTGTATCCCAGATAGTATTGGCACCTTGATATCGATCAACAAAGTAAATTAAGCTATCGCCAATCCCGTAAATAGCCGGATAGGGTAGGTCTGTATTTTCAGCGGCTTTTGCGCCACGACTAACCGCTTCTTTTTTTGCAAATTCGGCATCCTTAACTCTCCAACCCATCGATGAGATTGCCGGACCATGCGCTTTGGTAAATTCTGCCGAGAAACCCGTTTTTTCCGCATTCAATAAAAAATGGATTTTATTTTGGCCATAATGAACGATATCTTTGCTGATATGTTTTTTAGTTTTCGAAAAGCCAAAATCCATAAAAACATCGTGCATAAATTGGGTATCTTTGGATGCAAATTCAGTAAATTCAATACCGGTTAAACCCAAAGGGTTTTTGTTGTCAGTCATGTTTTTTCTCCAATTCTATGATTCTTAACTTAATCTAATCTCGTTATAATTATTTTTCTAACCAACTCTGGTTATAGCCTTTTTCCATACACTGATGGAAATGCTCGGTCACTTGCAAGGGAGCGAAGGTATCTACCATGACCGCATATTCATAGGTATCTTTTTTGCCGACAGAATCTTCTGTTTTTCCCGGCTGAGGACCATGAGGAACCCCCTTACGATGGAAGGTCATCGATCCCTCTTCAATCCCTGTACGGCTCATAAAATCACCATGTACATAATAGAGCACTTCGTCACTATCGATATTGGAATGATAATAAGGCGCTGGAATTGATTCTGGATGAAAATCATACAAACGTGGAACAAAATTACACATCACAAAATTATTCGCGGTAAACAGCAAATGAGCCGAGGGGGGCAAATGAATCTTGCCAACCAAAGGCGCATAATCATCGATGTTAAACGCCCAGGGGTAAACCGCACCATCCCATCCGACTAAATCATAAGGGTGCCATTCAAGAACCGTTTTTTGATAGGTATCACCGTATTTAATGATTAACGGAAACTCACCTTTTTCAACAATCGCCTGCGGCAACTCTGGCTGGCGAATATCTCTTTCACAATAAGGCGCCGTTTCTAACATTTGGCCAGATTCTGTTCGAAAATGTTTAGGGATGCTGATCATTGAAAACGACTCAGTCACAAATAAACGGACATTGTCATAGTTATCAAATTTCAATTGATAAGTGGTGCCTCGCGGGATCACCAGGTAATCCCATTTTTTAATCGCTAAGGTGCCGTATTCTGAATATAAGGTACCAGTGCCTTCATGGACAAAAATCACCTCATCCGCATAAGAATTTCGATAAAATTCATCCGTATCCTCAGTGACCTTGGCGGTATACATGGCACAATCACCATTAAATAACATCTTCTTGCGGCTGCTAAAAAAGTTACCGCCACCATCTGCTCTTTTGGAATGAATTTTATAGTTCTGTAAAATCGTATCCTTCCATTCATTGCCGTGGTTTAGCGTGTATGGCTCGTCGCGCACCACTTTACTCGGCATATTGTGATGATATTTATTAGAATATATATTGGAAAAACCATGGGTTGAGAAAAGTTCTTCACGGTATAACTCACCATTTTCTTTTTTGAATGTGATGTGTCTTTTGCCAGGAACTTGCCCTCGCTGAATGTAAAAAGGCATAGAAATATCCCTAATATGGTTAGGTTTATCGAACAGTCTGCTAGACTAGCCTCAATCATAAGCTAATAAAAGGATAATCTTTGGTTGTTATTAATCTAATATTTAGATGGAGATAATAACTTTCAATGACCCTCTGTTACTTATCAGCTATGCTCTACTAATCGATTAAAATAAAGGACTCTGTTTATGGCAAATATCCTAGGTCTGGGCGGTGTGTTTTTTAAATCACCTGACCCTGAAGCTCTGGCAAAATGGTATCAAAAGTGGCTCGGGATGGACCTGGCCTACCCCTATGGGATGAGTTTTAAAACAGATAAGGTGCCAAAAAATGGTTATCATGTTTGGAGTCCATTCAAGCAAGACACCCAATATTTTGCCCCCAGCGATAATAGCTTTATGTTTAACCTTATTGTCGATAATCTGGATGAAATGCTAGCGCAAATAAAACCCAGCGGCTGTCAGGTAATGGAGGAAACGGAAAGCGGTGATTATGGCAAATTTGGCTGGTTTGTTGATCCAGATGGCAACAAGGTAGAATTATGGCAACCACCGGATAAAGCACCTGCGCAATAAACAGCTGTGGTCAGCCATAATTAGATTGGGCATATTGTCATGGTCAGTTTTAGTTTTCTGACCGGTAAATTAAACCTTTATTTTTCGTAAACGGCACTGACCGATAAATATTGAATTAGCATTTTATAAATCGCCTGTCGATTAACGGGTTTATAAATATAATCATCAAAACAGTCAGACTCTAAACTTGCGCCCATCTCGTCATACAAATTAGCGGTAAAAGCTAGAATAGGGATCTCACCATGTTGCCGTTTTATTTCTTTCGCCGCTTCCGTTCCATCCATTTCAGGCATTTGCACATCCATAAAAATCAAATCGGGTAGTTGTCGTTTGATCGCCTCAAAAGCCAATTTTGCTGACAAGGCTTCGACGACATTAAAACCGACTTTTTGTAATACTTTTTTGAGAATAAACAGGTTGTCACGGTTGTCATCGACAATAAGAATGGTCAATTTATCGCTACCGAGCAAATGACTAATTATTCCTTTGTCGGACTCAGGTTTGTTGACGTTTGTATTAGGTAAGCTCAGCGAAAAGAAAAAGCGACTACCTCTATTAACCTGGCTTTCCAGTAGTAATTCACCCCCCATACATTCCACAAAACTTTTACTTATTGACAGTCCTAAGCCGGTACTTGCATCTATTGTGGTGGCATCTTTTGATTGTTGATAGGCCTCAAAAATACCCTTTTGATCTTCATCTGGAATGCCCTGACCACTATCCTCAACTGAAAAATCAAAATCTTTTGCACCTGAATATTTAACCTTTAGCCGGACGAAACCGTGATCGGTAAATTTGATCGCATTAGCTAATAGATTAATTAAGATTTGCTTTAATTTACCTGCATCCACCAAAACTGTACTCGGCAGATTGTCAGAGAGCTCAATTTGTAATTCCAGCTCTTTGTCTGCGCAGCGGGGATAAACGATAGTTCGAATTTCTTCTACCAGATGTTCTATCGAAGTTGGCGTCACACTCAACTCAATCTGGCTAGATTCTATTTTATTATAATCAAGAATATTATTAATCAGCTCTAATAAATGGCTACTACATCGTAAAATGTGTGAGGTATATTCTTGCTCATCATCGGGCAAATCACGTTCATCAAGTATTTGCGCGTAACCCAATATGCCGTTTAGCGGTGTCCTTAACTCATGAGTGATATGCGATAAAAATCGAGTCTTCGCCTGATTAGCCGACTGAGCTTCAAGTTTTGCCAATCCCATCGCTTTTTCACTGGCAATTCGATTATCCATTTCAATTTTCATTTTCTCATTAGCCTCTTCCAGACCCGTGGTTCTGATAGCGACTAACTCTTCCAGGTGGTCCTTATGAGTACTAAGCTGGTAATAGACGTCTGCATATTTATTCGCTAACAATTTTATTTCGTTGTCAGGCAGTCCTTTTTGAATATTTAGTATGGGTTTTCGATCCAGACTAAGTTGCTCAATAGACTGGTACAGATTGGAAATCGGAGTGACCACATAATGATTAATAAAATAGTAAAACAGGCCTAATAACGCGAGAGCTAATCCTGATATTTGCATCAGAAGTTGTGCGATTTCATCCCGCTTGTGCTTTTGATAAAAATCATTGTCAAAATACAAAACAATGGTTCCAATATCCTGTTCGCCATGACGAATTTTCAATTCGCTGAGAATAATATCCCCTTTAGGAATCTCTCTATTTGGGCTGCGCGTAAAAATATTTAGTTTATTTCTGATAAAAAGAGGCACATTCTCTGGCGACAAGTTGGGGACTGAAACGGCGACTAAGCTGTCAATATTACTCTGAGCGGCGACCAATTCATCAATCAGAGGTTCGTCAAATTCCCAGATAGCCTGTACTAACACTGTCGTAAAATAACTCTCGGCTATTAGCTTATCTGACAGTGAGCTTTGAATTGCTTGCTCTCCAATTTGATTATATTGATATCCACCCAGCAGCATTAGCAACAGGATTATGATCGCAAATAGCCGACTGATAACACTAAATCGCAGTGAATGACTGGCTTTTAAAGAATGACGTTTCATGTTATGAAATTAGCCTACGGCCTTAGGAGCCTGGATGCAAAGGTGATAAACAACTCTAATTTACTCAGCATGTTTAATGGTTTCGTTTTGCATGGAGTGGGCGATTATTGTTATTTTCCTTAATTATAGAAGACTCTGTCTGAAAAAACAGGCTTTAGCAGCAATTCCTTTGAACCGCACTAAATAAGGCGATCGACAAAAAGCGCTGTAATCGATTTAACTGCTTGGATCTAACCCCCCATCCAGCATTTTTGATGAGTTTAACCATGGAGGCTAAAGCGATTAAATGTTAGCATACCAGCAGAATTTCAGCTGTTAACAGAAGTACATCTCATGACCGATGAATCATCGCAAAAATCAGGACTATTTGGCTGGTTTGGCGGTAAGAAAAACAAAACAGGGCAAGTTGCCTCTAGTCAAGCGTCTGAAGTAGAGAGCGATCCTCTAACCTCACAAGCAGACAAAAATCAGTCTTTATATGGCCGATTAAAAAACGGCTTGTCTAAAACTCGCTCGCAATTTACCCAGGGGTTAGCCAACCTTGTCCTTGGACAAAAGGAAATCGATGATGACGTAATCGAAGAGGTCGAAACCTTGCTGTTGATGGCCGATGTTGGGGTTGACACCACCAACCAGATTATCGAAGATCTCACCGAACGTGCAGCAAGAAAGGAATTAAAAGATACTCAAGCGCTTCTTGAAAAACTTAGATCGTTACTACAAGAAATCATCGAGCCGGTTCAAGTGCCTTTAGTCATTGACAATAACAGTCAACCATTTGTTATTTTGATGGTCGGAGTAAATGGCGTCGGTAAAACGACCACTATCGGTAAACTCGCTCATCAGTTCATAGCTGACGGTAAAAGCGTTATGCTAGCCGCTGGAGACACCTTTCGCGCCGCGGCAGTTGAACAGCTAAAAGCTTGGGGAGATCGCAATAATGTCCCGGTAATTGCACAACATACCGGCGCGGACAGTGCGTCGGTTATTTTTGATGCAGTAGAAAGAGGCAAAGCCCGAAATATTGATATTATCATCGCCGATACCGCAGGCCGATTGCATAACAAAAGCAATTTAATGAATGAGCTAAGCAAAATCAAAAGAGTGATTGGCAAAATTGATGATCGTGCACCTCATGAAGTCATGTTGGTGGTTGACGCGAGTACCGGCCAAAATGCTCTGGTACAAGCGGTTGAATTTAATAAAGTGGTTAGTCTCGACAGTGTGACCATTACTAAACTGGACGGTACCGCGAAAGGTGGAGTGGTCTTTAGTCTGGCCAACAAGCTGAAACTGCCGATCCGCTATATTGGGGTTGGCGAAGCAAAAGAGGATTTACGAAATTTCAATGCCAAAGAATATATTGATGCCTTGTTCGACTGATCAATTGTTCGATAAATCAACTTTCGACTAATGAACTGATCAACTAATCGATATAGCATAACCAGAATAGATAATAAAAAGAGATCACAAATGATTCAATTTTCCCAGGTTTGCAAACGTTATCCAAATGGACAGGATGCTTTACGCCAAGTCAATTTTGAAATTGCATCTGGCGAAATGGCATTTCTTACCGGCCATTCAGGCGCTGGAAAAAGCACCTTATTAAAACTCATCTGTTTAATGGAGCGCGCCACTTCCGGCCAAGTTGTGATCAACGGTAAAAATCTGAACAAAGTAAAACGACGACAAATACCAGCAGTGCGTCGTGATATCGGGATGATATTTCAAGATCATCGTCTGTTATTTGACCGCAGCGTTTTTGATAACGTCGCTTTACCTTTGATGATAGCGGGCTATGAACACCGGGAAATAGGTCGTAGAGTGAGAGCGGCACTGGATAAAGTCGGGCTGTTATCCAAAGAAAAAAATACTCCCATCATGTTATCCGGTGGAGAGCAGCAAAGAGTGGGTATTGCCAGAGCGGTCGTCAACAAGCCGCCATTATTACTCGCCGATGAGCCAACCGGTAATCTCGATCCTGAACTATCCGCTGAAATTATGAAGTTGTTTGAACAATTTAACCAAGTTGGAGTAAGCCTGCTTATAGCCTCTCACGATCTTAGTTTACTTGCTCAAATGCACTATAGAACATTGGTCATGAAAGAAGGTCGATTAGTTCAAGATCAAACCGATGAGGCGCTTACCTTAAATTATCAATCGGCCGAAAACCCAAGCGGACATTCTGACTTAAACACCAATCAGACGAAGGATTTCCCAAATGAGTAATGAGCATTTGGTTGGCGCGAGTATAGCGCAAGGTGCGAGTTTTAGCGCTCGATTTAAAATGCTGTTTCGTCTGCACAAATTAGAATCAAAGCGTGGAATCAAAGAAATATTTGACAACCCTTTTGCTAATTTTATGACCGTACTGGTGATTGCTATTGCACTGGCATTGCCAGCGGGTCTTCAAATATTACTGGATAACGGCAAGAACCTATCGCAAAGTTGGGACGGCGCCAGTCGAATATCGCTTTATTTAAAAATCGATTTAAATGGTAACCAAATTAAAGGTTTGGCCGATGAAATTCGACAAAATCTGGCGGTCGAAAAAGTCGATGTGATCCTCCCGGATAAAGCGCTAGAGGATTTTAGCGCTCGTTCGGGTTTTGCCGATGCTATAAGCCAATTGGATAGTAATCCACTCCCCCCCACTTTAATTATTCAACCAAATGATGGTCACACAAGTCCCACAGCATCAGAGAAATTATTAGCCCAGTTTTTGAAATTGCCAGAAGTTGAGCAGGCCCAACTAGACCTAGATTGGGTGAGAAAACTCTATGCGCTATTACAATTGGCCGAAAAAGCGGCCTCCGCGCTCGGTATGGCACTTGGCTTAGCGGTTCTGCTCATTGTAGGAAATACGATTCGATTATCGGTACAAAACAGGCGTGAAGAAATTGAAGTCGTGAAGTTAGTTGGAGCGACCGACGCTTTTATACGCAGACCATTTTTGTATACCGGATTTTGGTATGGGTTGCTCGCCGGAATACTTTGTTGGATCATTCTGGAAATATCACTGATTTGGCTGCAAAAACCGGTTGCCGATCTGGCAGGTCTTTATCAAAGTCAGTTTGCAATCAGTGGTCTAAATTTTATCCAGAGTCTACAATTGATCGGCATCAGTTGTGGCCTGGGTTTATTGGGATCCTGGTTAAGTGTTGGACGACATATTAGAAATATCGAGCCAAGGTAATGTGGTCTGCGGGCTGCGTAAAGATGATTTATTCAACATGTAACAATCTGTTTCTAAAAGAAACTTTTACCAGTCTTAGCACTCTTATAGTGTAGCTGCCAAAAAATTAGCACTCTTGCCTATAGAGTGCTAAACTATCTGGCAATGAATGATTAAAATTCCGATTATTAGCCAATATCTGCGATGTTTTGAATCTTATTCAAAACCAAATTCGCGCTTCTCGGCTAGATAGATTGGTAGCAGGAGAAAAATTATGAATAAAGAAATGACTAAAGTACTTCAACCCGCTAATTTATTAGTGCCTCAGGGTAATATCGAGTCTTATGTCACTGCGATCCATGCGATCCCGGTCCTTTCAGCAGAAAATGAACGCGCTTTGGCCATACAATACAAAGATAATGGCGATTTAGACGCCGTTCGCGGGCTAATTATGTCGCACTTGCGTTTTGTCGCACACATCGCCAGAAGCTATAGCGGATATGGTCTGCCACAAGCCGATTTGATCCAGGAAGGTAATGTTGGTTTGATGAAGGCTGTTAAGCGGTTTGACCCAGAAGTTGGAGTGCGTTTAATTTCCTTTGCTGTGCATTGGATCAAAGCTGAGATCCATGAGTTTGTACTTAAGAATTGGCGAGTCGTCAAAGTAGCGACCACCAAAGCGCAACGAAAACTCTTTTTTAATTTACGCAGTGCAAAAAAATCGCAAAATTGGTTAACCAATGAAGAGGTTAAAGCCGTCGCTGAAGATCTTGGAGTCGCTGAAATCGAAGTCCGCCGTATGGAAAGTCGATTAAATTCAAGAGATACCGCATTTGATTTACCAACAGATGCCGATGATGAAACCAGTTTTGCACCAGCTGCTTTTTTAGAAACAGCCAATAGTGATCCTGCTGAAGCCTTCGAAGCAGAAAACTGGCAAGATCATCATCAACAAAAACTGATGAATGCGCTAAAAACACTAGATGAAAGAAGCCAGGATATCCTCGCAGCGCGTTGGTTAAGTGATAACAAATCGACTTTGCAGGAATTGGCTGACAAATACAGTGTTTCCGCCGAAAGAATAAGACAGCTGGAAAAAAACGCTATGAAGAAGTTAAAATCAACGATGTCCTGATCCATTGATTTTATTTATTTAAGATTAGCGAATATCTCAAAAAAGGTGCTTAAAAGCGCCTTTTTTATTGTTTCAAATATTTATACCCTCGCAAAACCGCTGAGTTGGGTCTACACTTCCTAATAGACAAATTGTTATTCACTATGAGGAGGCGCACAATGAAAAAAGCATGCTACCCACTAGTATTTTTAGCACTTGCACTGGTTCTGGGATCTTGTGGAGACAAGCCAAAGGACCAAAAATCACAAAAAACTCAAAAGGTTGCACAAAGCAAACCCGTAGAAAAGATCAAACCCGCCTGCGATTTAACGATGGGATGGGATCCATGGGAACCCTATCAATACTTAACACCAGATAATCAGGCCAGAGGTTTGGATATTGAATTAATTAGTGCGATTGCTGCAGAGGCTGGTTGCAGTGTTAAGTTTGTCCAAAATGACTGGATGAATTTATTAAAAGGAATCAGAGAAGGCTCCATTGATTTATTAGGAGGCGCCAGTAAAACCACCTCGAGGGAGGAATTTGCTTATTTCTCTGCATCCTACCGACATGAATCTTTTGTACTTTATGTTAGAACTGAACAAGTCGCAGATTATTCCGGAAAGTCACTTGCCCAGCTGATGAGCGAAAAATTTCGATTAGGGGTTACTGAAGATTATCTGTACGGCGACGAAGTGTCGAATATGCAGGATGATCCAACATTGACAGCTCAAATTGTTACCGTTCCTATCACCGAGGTCAATTATTACAACCTGACTCAAAATCAAATTGATGGATTTCTGGAAGATCCTTTTGTCGCAGGTTACACCATTAAGCGCAAAGGATTGAGTAAGCAAATTTCGGCGTTCCCAATAGAAGTCCACAGTGGTGATGTTTCAATCTTGTTCAGTAAGTCCAGCGTCAAACCAGAAACAGTCGCGGCATTCAACGAAGGACTTAAGGCCATTAATGCATCAGGTGAATATGAAAAAATACTAAAAAGATATAGTCACTAACGCAAAGCGGTTTAACTATTGATTATTTAAAGCGGACTCATCCTCTCCTTTTTGGAGAGGATTTACATTTATACCTACGCCATTTGTGCTTTTGACATATGTCCCAGCAACTTCAAGATGTACGGGGCATGATTGATTGTTTAAGATCCTTTATCTTCTTGCATTCTACTATGCACCCCTGTAAAATCGCGCCTCCATTAAATGTGTATGGTATTTGACCAATTTACTTTGATTTAATTCAGGATAAAATTGAACTGGCTCATCTGGCGATACGCAACGATATAGAGAAAACATCATGAAAACAGATATTCACCCAAATTATGAGCAAATGACTGCGACTTGCAGTTGTGGTAACAAAATCGAAGTCGGTTCTACACTTTGCAAAGACATCTCTTTAGATGTATGTTCTGAGTGTCACCCATTTTACACGGGCAAGCAGAAAACAGCTGAAAGCGGCGGACGTGTTGATAAATTCCGTAAACGTTTTGCAGCGCGCTCACTTAAAAAGTAAGCTCTTTTGCAAACTCGTTTACCAAAAAAAGGTGCTTTTTAGCACCTTTTTTATTGTCTCGAATTTGTTATTGCCTCGAAGTTATTATTGTCTCGAAGTAATTATTGCTAGAGAATGTATCGTCGCAAACGGTATTCTGACCGCAAACCCTTTTAGCCAAAACTCATCAATCCAACGGTCCTGAATTAACGGGCTTTCGACCAGAGCAATTTAATCGAGGCCGGGTTAAGTGCCCCACTAGGGATTAAAAAGACGTTCGGCGATAATCTCGGTATTCAGGCATCCAGAAATTAGCTTCAATTCTCTTTACTAATTTTTGATCAGAAATATGGGCCGCCACTCCATCTTTCATTGCCTGTTTGGCAACCGCCACGGCGATGACTTTGCTTACCTCACGGATTTCTCCTAACGCTGGCAACAAATCGGGTCCCCCTCCAGTAACCAGTGGTGAGCAGCTGGCTAACGCTTCACTTGCTGCCATAAACATCTGCTCGGTTACTCGCTTAGATTTAGCCGCAATCACTCCTAAGCCAATGCCCGGAAAAATATAGCTGTTATTACACTGTGCAATACTGTGCATTTTGCCATGATGTTCCACCGGTTCAAAAGGGCTGCCAGTCGCAACAATGGCATTGCCTTCGGTCCAGTTGATTACATCTGCCGGTTCTGCTTCAACCCGAGAAGTTGGGTTGGACAAAGGCAACACAATCGGTTTTCCACAATTTGCATACATGGTTTTAATGATCTCTTCACTCATCAATCCCGGTTGGCCTGAAACGCCTACCAATATGGTCGGTTTAGTTTCACGCACCACATCCAATAAACTAATCTGCCCATTATCGCTAGAACCCCAGTGACCAACCTCGGATTTGTCTTTAGCAAACTCTCTTTGAAAATCTCTAAGTCTGTCCATGTCTTGAGTCAACAACCCCTGACTGCTTGTTAGATAAATTTGACTTAATGCCTGCTCTTCCGAAAGTCCTTCCTTTTTCATGTGAGCCACAATTTGCGCGGCTATCCCGCAACCTGCAGAACCTGCCCCAACAAAAACGACACGATGGTCCTTTAGAGAGGTATTTTGTGCATGACAAGAGGCCAATAATGTCCCAACAGTGACACAAGCCGTCCCCTGAATATCATCATTAAAACAGCAAAGTTCGTCCTGATATTTTTTGAGCAATGGAGTGGCATTACCTTGTGCAAAATCTTCAAATTGGACAAGTGCATGGGGCCAGCGCTCTCTCACAACCTGAATAAATCGGTCAACAAATTCGAAATATTCATCGCCGACAATTCGCTCATGCCGCCAACCCATATACATCGGGTCATCTAATAGCTGTTTGTTGTTAGTTCCCACATCTAGCGTAACCGGCAAAGTGTGTGCTGGACTGATTCCCCCACAAGCTGAATACAACGCAAGTTTACCGATGGGAATTCCCATTCCACCAATACCTTGATCGCCTAGCCCCAAAATTCGCTCACTGTCAGTTACAACGATGACTTTAACGTTTTGTTTGGTAGCATTTTGCAACATAAAATCCATTCGTGCCCTATCAGGATAGGAAAGGAAGATGCCACGTTTTCTTCGATAAATTTTAGAGAACATCTGGCAGGCCAAACCGACCGTCGGGGTATAGATGATCGGCATCATTTCTTCCAGATGGCTGGTGATCAAGCTGTAATAAAGCGTTTCGTTAGTATCTTGAATATTTCTAAGATAAATATGCTTATCCAAATCACTTTCGAACTGAGTATACTGGCTATAGGCTCGTCTCGTTTGTTCTTCGATCGTCTCGATAGTGTGAGGCAATAAGCCTTCCAGATTAAATTCCTGTTTTTCACGTTGAGAAAATGCGCTACCCTTGTTTAACAGCGGTGTTTCTAGCAAAATAGGGCCGGCATAACGAAGATATAAAGGACGTTTCTTGGCTTCAGTAGTGGACATAGTTGGTCACTTGTATAAGTAATTGGAGGTCAATGTAGGAGTTCTTTAATTCTAGTCTATAGAAACATGGTTAACAAAATTGTTCACTCTTTCATGACAAAAAAACATCAATAATTCTATTTTAAGTGATTTAGGTGGATTAATTGTAACCTTAAGTCTGTTTGGACGTTATTTATGAAAGACTAACCAATACTATTCTATCAAAGGAAAATAATGAAAAAACTTGACTCCAGCTTTATAGCCATCCAGATAAAACTTATTGTAGCAACCGCAATTGCTCTTATCGCATTCTCAAGTATGGCAGAACAACCACCGCTCGATACGGGACCAGAGTTAGGAAGCAAAATCCTCCCTTTGGTGGTTCTTGACCAGTTTGGCGATAGACAACAGTTGGCCAATATTATGGGTGAGAAAGGTAGCATTATTGTGCTTTTTCGATCGGCTGACTGGTGCTCCTTCTGTCAACGACATCTATTGGAACTTAATGACGAAGCGGACAAGTTCAAACAAATGGGTTATGGGGTGACCGCTATATCTTACGATTCACCTGACATTCTCAGGACCTTTGCACAAGAGAAGAAACTCAAATTCTCATTGCTGTCCGATCAAAATGTTAAGACATTTAAAGCACTTAATGTCGTGAATAAAGACAAAAAACCTGGCGACCGGCACTATGGCATTCCATATCCCGGCGTGATCGTGGTGAATAGTCACGGAAAAATTATGCATACGTATTTTTTCGAAGGTTACAAAAAACGTGTCAGATTTAAAAAGCTAGTTTCAGACTTGATGTAGATTGAATTGACTCCCCCATCCTCCATAGGATCGACTCCTGGTTAGGAGAGATCCTGCTGTAACTCTTGTTATCCCCCGCCGCTTAAGTCAAAATGCTCTTCCAATAATAATGATCATTTTGAATTCAGCCATTGACCGAAGCAAGCCAAAAACAATTGATAGAAACCGAGCAACAGTACCTCTTTGTTAGTGTTGCGATAGCTGTTCCACTGCGCCGGGTTTTCGAATATAAATTAGCAAAAGAGCATCCAATCGATATTCAACCGGGTATTCGAGTCGAAGTGCCTTTTGCAGGCCGCAATAAAATTGGCGTAATAGTAAAAGTCAGCGAAACTTCTGAATATGAATCAAACAAAATAAAATTCATCAGTCAGGTACTTGATGAGAGCCCGCTTATTAATCAGAAGCTGTTGAAGCTGATTGATTGGATGACAAACTATTATCACGCGCCGCCCGGTGAAGTTTGGCAAACGGTATTACCGACCGCTTTGATCAAAGGCGATCCCTGTCAGATAAGACGAATCAGTATTTGGAAAATCACCGAGCTCGGGTTAGCTGCCTTAGAGCAAAATAAGATAGCGAAAAACGCCATCAAACAAATTCAAGCAATGCGTTTATTGAAAGAGAATGCATCCGGCATACCACATGACAACCTGTCAGGTTACGGGCTTTCATTGACAACCCTTAAAACATTAGCCGGCAAACAATGGGTTAAGCGGGACTACCTTTCATCGAGCATCGAAGAATCGCCACTAAGTGTCAATTTACCTAACGATATCCAATTGAATGTCGATCAAAGCAACGCAATTAACAAGGTTTGCGAACAACTCGATCAATTTCATACCTGGCTATTATTTGGCGTCACTGCCAGCGGCAAAACAGAGGTCTATTTACGTATTATCGAACAAGTCATCATGCAGGGTAAACAAGCGCTGGTATTGGTGCCAGAAATAGGCTTAACCCCACAAACCGTCAATCGATTTCAAAAACGATTTAACACTCATATTGAAACCTTGCATTCAGGGATGAGTGAACAGCAAAGGTTGCAAGTCTGGATCAAGGCGCGAGCCGGGCAGGCAAAAATTATCATCGGCACTCGTTCTTCGCTTTTTGTGCCGCTAAAAAATCCAGGCATTATTATTATCGATGAAGAACACGATAGCTCGTTTAAGCAACAACAAGGTTTGCGATACTCCGCGCGGGATATTGCGATGGTCAGAGGAAGTATCGAAAACATTCCGGTACTGCTTGGCAGTGCATCGCCGTCAATCGAATCCTTGATGAATGTTAAAAAAGATAAGATTTCAAAACTGTATCTTTCGCAAAAAGCCATGACCACTAAGCCGCTTAAATACAGAGTCATTGATTTAAAAAACCAACCAATGAAACATGGTTTGTCATTTGCGCTGATTGATGCCATTAATCATCACCTTAAAAATCAGGGTCAAATTCTGTTATTTTTAAATCGCCGTGGATATTCGCCGGTGTTACTTTGCCACAATTGTGGCTGGAGTAGTCAATGTAAACGCTGTGATACTCACTTCACCTTTCATAGCCAGAATAACCATTTGCAGTGTCACCATTGCGGCTCCAGCAGGCGGGCACCCAAACAGTGCCCCGAATGTTTAACCGATGAAATGGTGCCGGTAGGACTCGGCACAGAAAGATTAGAGGAAAGCATTAAATTACTTTTTCCTAATGCGCGGGTTCGGCGTATTGACAGGGATACCACTCGCAAAAAATCAGCGATGAAAGATTTTGTCAGTGAAATTAAGGCCGGTCAGGTCGATATCTTGATCGGCACTCAAATGCTTGCCAAAGGTCACCACTTTCCGGATGTTTCATTGGTAGGTTTAGTGGACATGGATGGCGCTTTGTATAGCAGTGATTTTCGCGCACCTGAGTATGCTGCACAATTAATTACTCAAGTTTCAGGAAGAGCCGGTCGAGCGGATAAAGCGGGTGAAGTCATCATCCAAACTCATCATGCCGATCACCAAATGCTGCAACAATTAATTAACAGTGGATATGAAACATTTGCCATCTCCGCCATGAATGAAAGAATTGCAGCGCAATTGCCACCTTATACTTTTAACGCGCTTATTCAGGCAGAAGCGACGTACTTGGGGCACGCGAAGACTTTTTTACATGAGGTGAAACAAATCCTCGGCGATAACAACCAGTCATCAGTTTCATTATTAGGGCCTGTACCGGCTTTTTATACAAAAAAAGCCGGTAAGTTTCGATATCAACTTTATTTAGAATCCGACAATCGTTTGCATTTACACCAGTTGCTAAATGTCTGTTTGGTAAACATTGAAAAGCTTAAATCGGCCTCTCGAGTGAGATGGCGGATGGAGGTTGACCCGATAGGTGATTAGACAGGTGACGTCAATTTTTTACAATCCACTGTTTTAACTTTAAGCAAGATCGTAAACAACCCGTTTTAGCACACTCTCATCCACATGTTCAAAGTCTTTTCCATAAATAAACAATGAAGTGGTTTGTTTATATCTCAATTCATTCCCTATAACGCTCAATCGCATTTGAAAGGCTTTTGTTTTTGCTTTTTCAAACATAAAAGGTGATTGCACAATACCAAATGTATCGCTACCGGCTTTTGCTTTCACCTTAAAAATCGTTTCATCTCCGTTTTTCTCTATCTCTCCACCCGCTAATAGGCAAACGCCACGAGGGATCGTTAAAGAATGCATAATCATTCCAGTGGACGGTTCGAAATACCAATGACCAATTTGATCGTGAAAGATATGACCATTAGCTTGTTTTCGAACTAGATGGTGATATTTTACAGCAACAAGCTGTTGCTCTTCTGCGTTTTCAGCAGGACCTGCTATGGTAAAAGTTAGCTCATCAATAAATGCGCTCTTATCCGGCTTAGCATTCGCATCCGGCGCGATATCAAGCCCTCTTTCGCCAATCCATTTTCCCAATAGTTGAGCTAATGGACCGTATTCAATTCCATCAATCGTATTGTTCATCGGGTTTTATTACCTTGCCAATTATTAGAAGCTGCGGTTTTGAATCCAAATTAATAAGCTACCAACAGCCGTAGAATAAACTATAGTTGTTATCGGCTTAAATTGCTATATGGAGTATTAATACTCTTTTTGGACAAAAAGAGCTTTTGATTTAGAGTTTAGTTATATTTGATACCTACGTCCTGTAGGCAAAGCTTCCGCGTCCTGCTAGCGCTCCTTACCTACGTCCTGTAGGCAAAAGAAAGGGCGATAAAATCGCCCGTATCCGTTTCTTTCATCCAATGAAAGAATTGCTCCCTGCTATATCCCTATTTATCAGTTCCGTTATATGAGAATCCTATCTCAGTATTCCTTTTTATCCAACGACATCCTTGCCGCTTGAGAAGAAAGGGCAATAAATCGCCCATATCCATTTTTTTCATCCAATGAAAAAATTGCTCCCTGCCATATCCATATTCATCAGTTCCTTGATACGAGAATCCTATCTCGTTATTCCTTTTTATCCCGCGTCATCCTTGTCGCTTGATAAGAAGAGTACGCTGTTCGGTTTTACATACAAGTGCGTATAAATTAATAAATCTCGTTTCATTAGAGCTTGTTAAATTCGACTTTGTAATATTCTGTATTAAATCAAAAGCTTAGGTGGGTAATACTTAACTATTAGCGGACTGGCTTGAGCAAAAATAGAGATATTCAGCACAATGCTTAAGTCATTACTCACATGCTATGTAGGAGATCTCGCACAAAAGATCTGTAACAACTTTTCTATTTTTGACAAATTATTGAGTTTTATCCCTGAGAAATACCACACACCACAAAAACACTCATTTATCCAGCCTAATACGAACTTGACAATTACTACTTATACAAATAGTATTATAGCTACTTGTACAAATAGTAGCTGTATCACAAGTATATTAAAGAAATTACACTTACTACTTCCGATTGAGGTAAATGGTATGTTATCCCTAAATAGACTAATTCTAGAAAATACTGCCGAAATGCAAGCAAGAAAGCTGATCGACAGCATTCAAGCATTCGCCAAACAAAAGCAACTCACTGAAGTTGATACCAGTCATCGTGTTAATTGGATATTACGCTTTATCAGATTTCACAATGAACAGCATCCAATCAATCTAAACCATTCAGATGTTGAGTCTTTTTTATCGAGCCTGGCGACCGAGCATAATTATGATGCGGCGATTCAGGCAAAAGCGGAAATTGCGTTGAAATTTCTCTATGGGGAGTTCCTGCAAGTTAAAATGGATGATTTCCATTATATTCAAATAAAAAGCCGTCGAGGCTTATCTGATCGTTTCGGCGACCTACATTGCCGTGCGGTTCTAAATCACCTGCAAGGCACCAGTTTATTAATGGCTGAGTTAGCTGTTGCCGGAAAACTTAAATTGAAAGAAGTAGTTAATTTAAAACTGTCTGATATTAACATTAAGAAAAATCGCATTAGTGTTCGCCGCAAAAATGGCGATATCAAATTCAATCTGAATATTCCAATCCAATTGATTCTGGACCTAAGAATACAATTAATGCGAGTCCGTCAATTGGTACAAGTTAAAAACCAGCAAATATCGACAAATAGTATCGATTCAAAATCGCAAAATACCACTATCAATAAAAGAGATGAATATCTCTTTCCTGTTGCAAACATAGAAAACCCACATATTTCTTCAAGAGCGATGCAGTTGGCTCTTTTAAAAAATGATATTCAGATTGCAACAAAACAGTATTTAAGATTTTCTAATAGAACCGTCCAGATTAAATCTGCCAGTTCATTAATTAAGAGACACTTTAGTAACGTCATGATTGAGCGAGTCGATTTAGAAAAAGGAAGTATCCTACATCTAAATGGTGACAAGAAGGACTCTCAATGTTCATTCAAATTTTCTAAAACCGCCGAAAATTCCAACCGCTTAAAACTAGGCGCTGCTTGATTAAATTCGAGAATTGTAGGGTTTCCAGATTGATGAATGATATTGTACTTAACTCAGAGCAACTAGCCGCGTCATCTTTTGGAAATATTAATTCTCATGGCGCTTTTTGCAGCGATCCGCTTTTAATTATCGCAGGCGCCGGTACCGGAAAAACTAATACCTTAGCTCACCGCGCAGCCCATCTGATTATCAATGGTGTCGATCCGACACGCATACTTTTGATGACCTTTTCCAGACGAGCCGCAAAGGAGTTGGCCGATCGAACTAAACGAATTGTTATTCAACAATTAAGTACACTCAAAAAACCAATCAGCAATATCAACATTTCATGGATGGGAACCTTTCATTCAATCGCTAATCGATTGCTTCGTCACCACGGTAAATCCATCGGCATGGATCCCAACTTTACTATTATCGATCGTAATGATGCCGCTGATTTGATTGATTTAATCCGCCATGAATTAGGGTTTAGTCGCCAAAGCAAACGATTTCCTAAAAAATCCACTTGCATTAATGTCTATTCACGCTGCGTAAATTCGCAGCAGCCGATTGAAAAAGTGCTTAAAAAGGATTTTCCCTGGTGTGAAGATTGGGCCGATGAATTTAAGCAACTTTTCAGACTTTATAGTGAGCGAAAAATTGAACAAGCCAGTTTAGATTATGATGACTTATTACTTTACTGGTATCACATGGTTGAAAATGAATCAGTTGCAAAAATCATTCGGGCTCAGTTTGATCACATATTGGTCGATGAGTATCAAGATACCAATATCTTACAAGCAGGAATATTAGCTCGAATTTTTCCAGAAGGTAAGGGACTTACCGTGGTGGGTGATGATGCTCAATCGATCTATAGCTTTAGAAGCGCTGAAATTGAAAACATTCTCGGTTTTCCAGCGTTATTTAGTCCACAAGCAAAGGTGATTTCGTTAAAGAAGAATTACCGCTCTATTCAACCAATACTAGATTTATCTAATCAGCTATTAGCAGAAAGTCAATTAGGATATAAAAAAGAACTGATTAGCCATAAATCAGATCAAGTTTGGTCTGAACAAAGTAAACCTAAGTTGGTGAATGTAGAGGACGATCAGGCGCAAGCTCAATATATTGTTGAGCAGGTTTTAAGCGAAAGAGAAATGGGGGTGGAGTTACGCCAACAGGCGGTTCTTTTTAGAAATGGTCACCATAGCGATCGAGTAGAAATCGAATTAATGCGACATGATATTCCCTTTGTGAAATATGGTGGTTTAAAGTTTCTTGAAGCCGCTCACGTGAAAGATTTGTTATCCATTATTCGTTGGATTGACAATCCAAAACACCATATCTCAGGATTTAGGGTATTAAAACTATTACCCGCGGTTGGCCCTACTACTGCCATGAAAGCTTTGGAATATTTGCAGCTCCATAATTTTCAGTTTGATTCACTGACTCAATTTAATATACCAAAAGTTGCCCAAAAAAGTTGGGGTGAATTATTGCACATGTTAACAAGTTCCCAGTCGCAGGATGGCCAATGGCCAAGCCAAATGGAATTGGCTAAACTATTTTATCAACCTCTGTTAGAAGATAACTATGAGGATTTTTATGTGCGTAGCGGTGATATTGATCAGTTGGCCAATATTGCCCAACAATATCCCAGCCGCGAAAGTTTTATCAGTGAACTCACTTTAGATCCACCGATTTCATCGGGGGATTTATCTGACAAACCTCATAAAGATGATGATTTTTTAGTTTTATCTACGGTACACAGCGCTAAAGGGCAGGAATGGAAAAACGTGTTTGTATTAAATGTTGCTGATGGCAACTTCCCTAATGAATATGCTGCTGATGATCCAAATGCGATTGAAGAAGAAAGACGTTTACTAAACGTTGCCATTACGAGAGCAAAACATAATTTGCATCTCATTCAGCCATTAAAATACTGGGTGCCTGAGCAACCTAAATATGGAGATAAACATGTTTATGGTGCTAAGAGCCGCTTTTTAAGCAAAAAGGTGAGCCAATGTTTGCAGACTACCTATTACCCAGAGCAACAGGCTTTAGTAGCAGAGCCTGGAGCTACCTACCAATATATTTCGAATGTTCAGAATAAGATAAAAAGTATGTGGTAGGATTTTTGGCGGCAACTCATAAGTAAGTAGAAATTTGTGCTCACCACTTGAATTACGATTTACTAACTTTAGATTACAAGACGAACCGAAATAGTCACAAGTATCACTCCCATCGCCCAATCAATATAGTGACCATGTTGCTGGTACCAGGTCAGAACTAACTGTCTGGAAAATCCCCACGCAACCATGGCAAACCAAATCATGGTATATATGGATAGCCACAAACCATAACCTATCTGGATCCATAAAGGTGTTGAAGGACTAACTATGTTGGCGAATAGCGCAACAAAAAACAAAGTGACTTTTGGGTTAAGTACATTGACCACAAAACCCTGCCTGATCGCGTGAAAAATAGCGAGCTCAATATGTGTTGGGGTTTCAAGGGGATTTTTATCTGATTTCCTGGATTGAAAGCTACAATAGGCAAACCACAATAAATAGGCAGCGCCAGCATATCTGACAAGACTGAATAGAGTTTCCGATTGAGAAAGAATAATGGCGATACCGAAAAGGGTATAGACCATATGAACTAAGATGCCTAATCCAACCCCAAATGCGGTGGCCAAACCGGCACCTTTTCCACCTCGTAATGTATTTTTAATCACAATCGCAAAGTCCGCACCAGGACTGGCAACAGCAAAAAGATGAGCTGTAGCCAAGAGTAGGAATTCACTTAACAATCGTTTTCCTATTAAAAATTAATTTATCTAAACTCGAAATTAAAACTCGGCACCGTCTCTCACTAGCACCTAGCACCTTAACATTAACCTTTCGCTTCAATCTTGGCCCAGCTATCTCGAAGTGTCACTGTGCGGTTAAAAACCAATTCTCCTGAATGATGCTCATAACGGTCCGCGCAAAAATAACCTTCTCTTTCAAATTGAAAAACCTCTTCAGGTTTAGCGACCGCCAAAGACATTTCTACTCTGGCATCTTTGATGACTTCTAAACAATCAGGATTAATTGCCTGCAAAAAATCATCCTGCGAGGCAGGATTGGCAACATTAAACAACCGATCATACAGGCGTACAGTGGCGGTTCTTGACTGACTTTCAGACACCCAATGGATCACTCCTTTCGGTTTATAGCCTTCTGGATTTTTGCCCAATGTATTTTCATCATAACTGCATTTTAACTCAATAATATTACCCTCGGCATCATTGACAATTTCATCACACGTAATCACATAAGCATTACGCAAACGAACCGCTTTTCCTAATACCAATCGCTTAAATTTTTTGTTTGCGCTTTCCCTAAAGTCAGCCTGGTCGATAAATAAGGTCTTACTGAAATAAATTTTGCGAGTTCCCATTTCTTCTTTTTGCGGATGACGTGGTGCATTAATTTCTTCAATTTTATCGGCGGGATAATTTGTAATTGTCACTTTCAATGGCCTTAATACAGCCATCGCTCGCGGTGCATTGTCACCGAGATCTTCTCGTACGCTATTTTCCAACAGACTCATTTCTACCGTATGAACTTTTTTTGTTACACCAGTGCGGGCAACAAAGTCTTTGATAGCGGCAGCGGAATATCCTCGTCGTCTCATGCCTGAAATAGTCGGCATTCTAGGATCGTCCCATCCATCCACTATCCCTTCCACCACTAGCTGATTCAGTTTACGTTTACTGGTAATCGTGTGTTCCAAATTAAGCCTGGAAAATTCAATTTGTTGAGGATGGCAATCAATCGAAATATTATCTAAAAACCAATCATACAAAGGACGGTGATCTTCAAATTCCAGGGTACACAGTGAATGAGTGATACCTTCGATAGCGTCTGAAATACCATGAGTAAAATCATAAGTGGGATAAATACACCACTTGTCGCCAGTGCGAATATGGTGCGCTGTTTTGATCCGATATATCACCGGATCTCGCATATTAATGTTAGGGGAAGACATATCAATTTTAGCTCTTAGCGCAATACTGCCATCGGCATACTCGCCAGCTTTCATTTTTCTAAATAAATCCAGATTGTCTTCTACTGAACGGTCACGGAACGGACTGTTTTTACCGGTCTCGGTCAAAGTCCCCCGATAGGTGCGCATCTCTTCCATGCTTAACTCGCAAACATAGGCAACACCTTTTTCAATAAGCTCTTCAGCATAACCATAAAGCGCGTCAAAATAATCGGCAGAATGATGAATTTCGCCCGCCCAATTAAAACCTAACCATTGCACATCTTTCGCTATTGCTTCGGCGTAAGCTGATTCTTCTTTAGCCGGATTGGTATCATCAAATCGTAAATTGCATAATCCATTATAATCTTCCGCGATACCAAAATTAATGCAGATGGATTTTGCATGCCCTATGTGTAAAAAGCCATTCGGCTCAGGCGGAAATCGCGTTTGAATAGACGTGTGCTTGCCGGAAGCCAGATCTTTATCGATGATGTTTCTAATAAAATTAGTCGGTTTGATTACCGAATTCTCGTTTGTTGAGTCACTCATGATTCGCCTTTGTTAAATAATCCCTCTCCCCAGCCCTCTCCCTGAGGGAGAGGGGGTCTTAGTCCCCTCCCCTTGGAAGGGGAGGGCTAGGGAGAGGTCGAACTGTTTCAATTTATCGAAGACTCTAGTGATAGAATGCTTCTCTTCCTAAATTCGTGTATCAATTTTTTGCAATTTTACCTTAGATCGAAACAACCGCGTAGACCTTATTGCTGAAAATGATGGATTACTAAAGCAATTGAGAGGGTTGATGAGGTAAAATAACACAATTCAGAATATCTAAACCGCTTTCAATCATAATTATGCCGACCACCTTTCACCAGCTCATTGCAAAAACCTCGCAAAATAAACCGCAAAATATTGCCTTACAACAAAAAGATTTGCAGCTGAACTACAAGGAGCTAAACCAAAAAGTCAATGACACTGCCTTCGGATTATTATCTCAAGGTCTGCAAGCTGCCGAGCGAGTCGCCATCTATTTGCCAAAACAGTTTGAGGCGGTGATCGGCCTATTTGCAACCACTTTAGCCGGAGGCGTGTTTGTGCCAGTCAATCCATTATTAAAGGCGGCTCAAGTGGGATATATCTTAGCGGATTGCCAGGTTTCGGTTCTGATCACTTCTTTTAGCCGCTATAAACAATTGCATAACACGCTTAGCTCAATTAGCTCCTTACACACCGTTATTCTAACCAATTGCAAGGTTGAAAATTGTCCTCCCCATTGCCTGCGCTGGGAAGATTGTATGCAGCAAAATAAAACGCATAACGACCAGTCCAAGCAAGCTTTTCAGATGACCAACCCGCAAGATATGGCCGCTATTCTTTATACCTCTGGCAGTACCGGCCAACCTAAAGGCGTCATGTTATCTCATATTAATCTGGTAGAAGGTGCAAGGAGCGTTTCAGCTTATCTAAACAATACCGCTGAAGATAAACTACTGGCGATTTTGCCTTTCAGTTTTGATTATGGCCTGAGTCAGCTAACCACGGCATTTTTGTCCGGTGCTTGTGTAGTATTACTCGAGTATTTGATGCCGCGAGATGTGGTTAATGCCGTCGCCCGGTATCAGATTACAGGGCTGGCAGCGGTGCCGCCTTTGTGGATCCAACTAGCAGAATTAGATTGGCCAAAAGAGGCCACCGCCAGTTTAAGATACATGACCAACAGCGGCGGAGTCATGCCTGGTGCAACCTTATCACAGCTAATGTCGATATTACCAAGGACGTCTCCTTTTTTAATGTATGGCCAAACAGAGGCCTTTAGAAGCACCTATCTGGCTCCAGAAGAACTTGTAAATCGCCCCGGCTCCATGGGCAAAGCCATTCCCAATGCCCAGATATTGGTGATCAACCGCCAAGGAGAGGTTTGCAAGAGTCATGAGGAAGGTGAATTGATCCACAAAGGTGTTCATGTTGCGATGGGTTATTGGCAAGCGGAGGAAAAAACAGCAGAAAAATTCAGACCCCTTCCAACTCAACTACATCACCAATATGGTGACGAAATAGTCGTTTGGTCCGGCGACCAGGTAAAGACTGACGAAGATGGATTTCTTTATTTTATGGGTCGTAATGATGAGATGATTAAGAGCTCAGGCTATCGGATCAGTCCTGCAGAGCTGGAAGAGACGTTATATGCACACGATTCGATTAACGAAGTAGCCGCTATAGGGATTGCTCACTCGCGTTTGGGTCAGGCTATTTTGCTGGTAGTCAAACCCAGCAACAAAAACGAATTTGAACTTCAGTCGTTATTGACCTTTTGTAAGAAGAGTTTCCCTAATTTTATGCAACCTCAATCTATCCAATTAGTGGATTCGCTTCCAAGAAATGCGAATGGTAAAATAAACCGAACGCTACTGAGTACTCAGTATCACGATCTATTTAAAACATAACAATTCAGTGTCATTATTGTTGTAGTTTATTCTACCGTCATGATTCTGGAAGCATTCAGATATTTCGATCTCTCTCTACCAAAAGTAGGTCCCTTTAGGGAACCCTCCCCTTCCAATGGGAGGGAAATGACTCCCTCTCCCTCTGGGAGAGGGCTGGGGAGAGGGTTCTTTTGAATTAAACTACACAAACCGTAGGAGCGCGCGTCTCTGCCGCGAATAAACGTGAAAATAAAAAAAACGATTAAACATATTCCGATGACTCAGTTTAAAAGTCAAAACGGAGAATTACTGGTTAACGGTATCAGGCTTACCAACCTCAAACGTAGAGCCGGTCAAACTCCTTTTTACGCTTATGATCGCAATGTTATATCGCAAAAAATTAGTCAATTCCGCGCGGCTATGCCCAATGACTTAAAACTTCATTACGCCATAAAAGCCAATCCCATGCCCGCATTGGTCGATTTTGTTGCTCGTCAGGTTGATGGGTTAGATGTCGCCAGTGGCAATGAACTGAATGTTGCTTTAAACAGCGGAATGTCACCTCAAAAAATCAGTTTTGCCGGCCCGGGTAAACAGATAAAAGAATTAGAAATGGCGGTTGCCAGTGAAGTCACCATTAATATCGAATCTTTTACCGAACTTGAGCGTATCACTCAAATATGCCAACAAACAGGGATAAGAGCAAAAGTCGCTATAAGAGTCAACCCAGATTTCGAACTGAAATCATCGGGCATGAAAATGGGTGGTGGCCCTCAACAATTTGGTATTGACGCTGAACAGGTCCCTGACATGTTCAGCAAAATTAAGCAAAATGATCTTAGCTATCAGGGACTGCATATTTTTACCGGCTCCCAAAATCTCAATGCTGATTCGATAAAACTAGCCCATCAAAATATTTTTGCTCTGGCCTCTCGCCTGCAACGAGATTGCGATATGCCCATTCATTCATTAAATATTGGTGGCGGGCTAGGTATTCCCTACTTTCCGGGCGAGCAAATTCTTCAGATCGATAGTATTGGCGAGGCCTTAGCCATACATACTTCTCGTTTTAAAGAGGAGTTTGGGGATACTGAAATCGCCATGGAGCTGGGCCGATATCTAGTTGGAGAATCGGGTTTATATGTCGCTGAAATATGGGATATTAAAAATTCACGAGGAACCACCTTTGCTATAATAGACGGCGGGCTACATCATCATTTGTCAGCTTCCGGTAATTTTGGACAGGTGATTCGAAAAAACTATCCTGTAGCGGTTGGCAATAAAATGGATCAAGAAAACCAAATTCCTCTACAAATTGTGGGCCCGCTATGTACTCCGCTAGATGTAATGGCCAATAAATATGAGCTGCCAAAGGTCGAAATTGGCGATTTGGTGGTAATTTATCAATCGGGTGCCTATGGTTATAGCGCTAGTCCAAGAGATTTTTTGAGTCACCCACAGCCAGTAGAAATGCTAGTTTAATCTAGTGATAAAAAACTAACCACTAGCATCGACTTAGTATATTGCTTAGAATGACAAGCTGCACGCTAGTCTAATGGGAATAGCCCAGAGCATCATTTAGGATAATCCAACTCAATATGTTTTTTACCCGTATTTATCAAAATTTGGTTTCACTGCCGCTCAAATTGTTGGTTAGCAGTAAACTGCTTCCGGATGAACCGCTCAAAGAATTGGGGATCGATCCTGACGCGCCTATTTTTTATGTATTGCAACGACGCTCAACCAGCAGTTTTTTGATCCTGAAAGAAAAAACCAAGCAACTCAATTTACCTTCCCCAAAAATTATTAATTCAAACGCTGATAAAATTGAGAAAGGTGCGGTATTTTTTCTGCAAAGTAAAAACATGTTGGGTTTGGGTGGCAAACCGATTAAAAAGTATCAACAATTGTTCTTAAAATTATTAGAGCAACAAAGAAATAATAGTGATAATAACCATCAACTCATTCCTTTGTCGATTTATTGGGGGAGAAATCCGGGTAAAGAAAATTCATTGTTAAAACTTATTTTTACCGACACCGAAAGTGCCAATCCGATACGCAAATTTTTTCTGTTTATTTTTCAAGGCAGAAATACTTTTGTGAGAATGGCTAAGCCGATCGATCTGCATCAGATAACTCACTCAGAAATCAGTACCAATATGCAAGTGACCAAACTGACCCGAATCCTGAGAGTCCATTTTCATCGCTTACGTCGAGCGGCAATGGGTCCGCTAATCACCAATCGAGGTCAGGTTATCACCAACATTCTAGTCAGTGATAACGTTAAGGGTGCGATTGAACGGGAAGCAAAAAGTAAAAGAATTACCACAAAAAAATCCACCCGACTAGCCGAAAAATATGCCAAAGAAATTGCTTCCGCATATTCCTATAAAGCGGTGCGATTTATGGAGTCAACTCTCACTCATTTATGGAATAAAATTTACGATGGCGTGGTGGTCAGAAACTCAGAAATGGTACGCGATTTAGCATCAACTCATGAAATTATTTATGTACCCAGCCACCGTAGTCATATCGATTATTTATTATTATCTTACACCCTTTATCACGAAGGTTTGGTTCCGCCTCATATAGCCGCGGGCATTAATCTCAATTTTTGGCCAACTGGCGCTTTATTAAGAAGAGGCGGCGCTTTTTTCTTACGACGAAGTTTTGGCGGCAATAAACTGTATACATCTGTATTTAACGAGTATATTTTTCAACTGATGGACCGCGGCATACCGCTAGAATTTTTCCCGGAAGGTGGCCGTAGTAGAACAGGACGTTTATTGCCACCAAAAACCGGATTGTTGGCGATGACCATGCAAGCATTACTCAGAGGTACCCGAAAACCAGTGGCGATCATTCCGGTTTATATTGGTTACGAGAGAATGTTTGAAGGAAAGAGTTATCTCAACGAGTTAAGAGGCGCAGAAAAAAAGAAAGAATCCTTTGGTCAATTATTAGGGATCAGAAAAACTCTTAAACAAAATTTTGGCAAAGTCTATTTGAATTTTGCCGAGCCTATATTTTTGAATAAATATCTGGATGAAAAACAACCGGACTGGCATCAGTATAGAGGCGAAGTAGGCGCAAAACCGAGTTGGTTATCGCCACAAGTTTCCGAATTGTCTGAACTAATTATGCAACGGATCAATGCCGCTTCGACGGTCAACGCAATCAGTCTGGTTGCACTTGTATTACTTTCGACTGAACGAATGGCCATCGGAAAAAAAGAACTCATCAACCAGCTGGATGCGTTGTTAGACATTTCCAGAAAAGTTCCTTACGGTGATAATATCCAAATCCCAGAACAAAGTGGTGAAGAATTGATCACCCAGGCAAAAGCACTCGGCACCATTTTCGAAGTTAAAAATCCAATGGGAGATATTATTACCACAGACGAGCAAACTGCCGTTCTTTTAACTTATTACCGCAATAATATTTTGCATGTTTTTATCGGTTATTCATTGGTCGCCAGCTGTTTTGTAAACAATCAAAAAATGGCAAGATCAACCTTAATCAAACGATGTCAGATTTTATTTCCATTTATTAAACGGGAGCTATTTATTCATTGGCCAAATGAACAGCTAGAATCCTATCTTGAACAAGTTATCGATGCCTTTTGTGAAATGGGTTTATTAGCGAAAAAAGATAACCAAATCATCAGAGCAGAAGAATCGAGTCAAGCCTTCGAACAATTGATGTGTTTTGCTCAACTGGTAAAACCGACACTACTTAGATATGGCATTTTGTTAACCTTACTTTCCACCCAAGTCGGTCAAGGCCGTATGAGTCGCAGTGAACTGGAAAAACACAGCCAACAAGTGGCACAACGATTGGCAGCATTGTATAGCCTGAACGCCCCAGAATCTTTTGATAAAAATTTATTTAAAACAACAATTAGTGTACTGCGAAAAGCCAATTTGATTCAAATAGCGGAGGATAACTCGTTCGACATTGACCCTAAGTTGGAAGCGCTCAATCAACAGGTATTAGACAATGTTAATATTGGTTCAAAACTTATTATGCAAAAAACTGCCAGTTGGGCGAAGCATTATTGGGAAAAGGGGTAGTGGCTCGCTACAACTGATGAAGTTATGATGAATTGATTAAACAATAGGTATCGTAACCTTAACCAATTAGTTTTACTCGAAACTTATGATGGTAGATCTTAGGATGCTATTTAGCAAAACGTCAGATTTCAATTTTTGAAATCAAAAATAGGTTAGGATCGTAGCGTGGCAAAGCGGAAGCAAGATCGCAAGATCTTATAACCAATAAATTTGGAAATCTTACGCTTCTCTCCAACGGAGTAATTACTCTTTAAATCTCGATAACAGTTTAAAATATTTATCTGGCGTGAGGCCTATTATATTAAACCATCCAACTCTTATTGGTATAATGATATTAACAATAGTGATCACTTCGTCATCTATCAAAAAAACTAATTTTTTGTGTAAGTTGTCGTCTGTATAATCCGCTAAATTTCTGCCTGCATTTTCATCAAGACTAACTCTAGCCCCCAGAAAGAGTGACTCCTGTTTCATCTTTGATACAGATATCTGTTTTTCGCCGGCAATAGCATCACTCAAAACACAAAGGTTTGAGCTCTTGTATTCTTGCCGCAATTTATTATTTAATTTGTAACAGAAATTGTTTTTACTTTGTTCATTTACTTCACTCATTTTGTACAATCCCGTTTTTCCTGCAGCCATCAAATTCTGAGGTATCAAAAATAAAGCTGTAACACAGATTGTGATAGTTATCTTAATCATAAACAGATATTCCTACTTTCTAATTTAATGTTTCACTGGGGCCGCGGGACGCTCCGCTCCACTAAATTGGGTTCTGTAGATTACTACATCTTTGCATCAACATCCAGCAGGTGCACCACCCTGTACGAATACGAATACGGGTCAGGCTCATGAATACGCATGAATACGGGTGTAACTCTCGCTCTGATCAAATTCGCCCCAATCGCACGACATTCTTAGGCGGCTCGATCGGTTGAAAATAAAAATCTTTAACCAACTCCC
>Ga0316205_10000752_pt1 | contig 51250 bp, 50 predicted proteins | sample 3monthpyrite_MG_FD_204941 | JGI IMG/M metagenome (GOLD analysis project Ga0316205, IMG submission 204941) | Microbial mat bacterial communities from mineral coupon in-situ incubated in ocean water Damariscotta River, Maine, United States -... | ecosystem: Environmental > Aquatic > Marine >...
GTTTGATTAACAGACTAAAAGCAAAAGACAAAAAATATTTCACCACGGAGGCACGGAGAGACGGAGTTAAAAGAAAAAAGACAAAAACTTTAATTGCTTCAATTAGTTAAACAGCTATAGATTTATCACTTGTTTTTTCTCCGTTCCTCCGTGTCTCCGTGGTGAATAATGTTTTTTGTGTGTTAATCAAACTTAACTGACTTCTAAAAAATCAGACCTTATGCCGAATACCTCCATAATTATCAAAAAACAAACTCCCCATCCTCAACATCCAAACTAATAATACAAACATTCTCTAACGAGCCACTTAAGATCTTTTCTGCCAATGGATTTTCAATCCATTGCTGAATCGCCCGTTTAAGGGGTCTAGCGCCATACACCGGATCAAACCCTTTATCAGCAATCAAACTTAAAGCCTCGTTTGAGAATTCAAAATCTAATTCACTGTCTGCCAGCCGTTTACCAAGTTGCTGTAATTGGATTCTAGCGATTTGTTTGACGTGATCTTTTTCGAGAGAGTGAAAAATAACCGTCTCATCAATTCGATTTAAGAATTCTGGTCTAAAATAATCGCCAATAACGCCATTGATCTGCTGCTTTAATTGTTCGTAATTTTCTGCGCCCGCTGATTCCATAATAAGATCGGAACCTAAATTAGAGGTCATAATTATAACTGTATTCCTGAAGTCCACAGTTCTTCCTTGACCATCCGTCAATCGGCCATCTTCTAATACCTGCAATAAAATATTAAACACATCAGGATGAGCCTTTTCCACCTCATCCAGTAAGATCACCGAATAAGGTTTTCGCCTGACCAGTTCGGTCAAATAGCCGCCTTCATCGTATCCAACATATCCCGGTGGCGCACCAATCAAACGCGCGACAGAGTGTTTTTCCATAAACTCGGACATGTCGATCCTGACCATCGCATCTTCTGAATCGAATAGGAATGCTGCTAAGGCTTTACATAACTCGGTTTTGCCTACTCCCGTGGGTCCAAGAAACAAAAATGAGCCATTGGGACGGTCAGGATCCGACAATCCTGCTCTTGCTCGACGTACCGCATTTGAGACTGCTGAAACCGCTTCACTTTGACCGATCACCCGGCTATGTAAATGTTCTTCAATTTTTAATAATTTTTCCTTTTCGCCCTGTAACATTTTATTCACTGGTATACCGGTCCATTTAGAAACAATGTGAGCAATTTCATCTTCGCTGACTTTGTTTCTGAGCAAGGTCATTTCTTGCATTTCTACCTGGCTGGCCATATCAAGTTGTTGTTCCAACTCTGGAATTTTTCCGTACTGAAGTTCCGACATGCGTGCTAAATCACCTGCCCTTTTGGCAGCGTCAAAATCAATTCTTGCTCTTTCCAAATCGGTTTTGATACTTTGGGTGCCATGCACAGCAGCTTTTTCTGACTTCCAGATTTCGTTGAGTTCAGAAAAAGCTCTTTCCATATCTGAAATTTTATTTTCGAGTTCTGCAAGACGTTTTATTGAACTAGCATCGCTCTCCTTTTTAAGGGCTTCCCGTTGCATTTTTTGTTGGATGAGCTTTCTTTCCAAACGATCCATTTGTTCGGGTTTTGAGTCAATTTCCATTCGTATTAAACTGGCCGCTTCATCGATCAAATCGATCGCTTTATCCGGCAGTTTTCGATCGGCTATATAGCGGTGGGATAAGGTGGCCGCAGCCACTATGGCCGGGTCGGTAATATCGACGCCGTGATGCACTTCATATCGCTCTTTCAGTCCACGTAATATCGCAATGGTATCTTCGACCGTTGGTTCTCCCACCTGCACTTTTTGAAAACGTCTTTCTAGCGCTGCATCTTTTTCGATATATTTCCTGTATTCGTCTAAGGTTGTCGCACCTACGCAATGTAACTCTCCTCTGGCGAGTGCCGGTTTTAACATATTACCAGCATCCATTGAGCCTTCTGATTTTCCTGCACCAACCATAGTATGTAATTCGTCGATAAATAAAATAATTTGACCTTCCTGCTTGGATAGATCATTAAGTACCGCTTTTAATCTTTCTTCAAATTCGCCGCGAAATTTTGCACCTGCAATCAATGCGCCCATATCAAGCGACAATACTCTTTTACCCTTAATGCCTTCGGGCACTTCTCCGTTAACAATACGTTGCGCCAACCCTTCAACAATTGCTGTTTTACCAACACCTGGCTCGCCAATTAACACTGGATTATTTTTGGTTCTGCGCTGTAATACCTGTATGGTTCGACGAATTTCATCGTCACGACCTATCACCGGATCAAGTTTGCCCTGCTCCGCTCTTTCAGTTAAATCGATGCTGTATTTTTCCAGCGCCTGACGCTGCTCTTCTGCATTAGGATCATCAACGGATTGACCGCCCCGAACTTGCTCAATGGCTTTTTCAGCCGCTTCCTTTGTTGCATTAAGATCTCGTAAGATGATTCCCAGATTACCTTTATCTTCAATAGCTGCCAGGACAAATAATTCACTTGAAATATATTGATCTTTTCTCTGTTGTGCCAGCTTATCGCAATGGTTTAATAAACGAGCCAGATCATTGGAAATATGGACTTCTCCCGGCGTGCCTTCAACTTGCGGCAGGCGATCTAATGCTTGCGCTAACTGTGAACGAAGGCTGTGCAAATTAACGTCTGTTTGCGCCATCAAATGTCGCACACTGCCGCCTTCCTGATTCAGCAAGGCGCTCATCAAATGAACCGGTTCTATAAATTGGTGTTCTCGGCCAAGCGCCAAAGATTGTGCATCTGCAATTGCCAGCTGAAATTTGCTGGTTAGTTTGTCCATGCGCATAGGAATTACCCCGAATTAAATAATAAGTAGATGTATAAGTTATGGGGTTGATTGATAAAATATCAAGGTTCTAGGTTCTAGGTTCTAGGTTCTAGGTTCTAGGTTCTAGGTTCTAGGTTCTAGGTTCTAGGTTCTATACATCTTAGAACCCGAACAACTGTTAATTCAAGTATTTTCTTTTATAGAACGTAGCACCTAGCACCTAGAACCTTTTTTTTCATTCCAATCCATTATATTTGATCATACTTATGAGTTCATCGACATAATCCTGGCCACGCTCGGAATAGCTGGATAATCCATGTGCTAATTTCTCTCCAGTGATTGATTGATTTCTTAGTCGTAATCCTGCCCGAATATTTCTTAAATCGGTGTATGCATTGTGGGTATTCAAGTTACGCATATAACTGGAAATAGAGGCTTGTACCGAAGCGTATTTTCTCACTTCATGTTGACTTCCTGCATTTCGGCTTTTAGGGACTAACCCGCAGCCGCGGGTATAACACCATTGACCAAAAAGATTGTTCGCCTGAGTGGCAAATCTTGAAGTTCCCCAAGCTGATTCATTAGCGGCCTGAGCTAAAACTAATGAAGCTGGGATAATATCGATGCGAAGTTTTAACTCTTCAATATTAACTTGCGAACCATCTTCTCCCAGGCCAAATTCTTTGGCTAACTTATTGAGTTTTTTAACTCCCACTGCTGAATGGTAACTGTCATTTTTGATCTGCTGTTGAAGACTGAGCAACAACTCCTTTTTATACTTTATTTTGCCATTCTCTTTTTCCACTAAGGGACGAAGGTAAGCAAAAAACTGCGATTTTTTTTGTTGAACATCAGTGATGGAGGCAAAATTTGGTAGCTCACTTTTACTTTTCAGTGGTGGCAAGTATTCTGGCCTGGATTGCCAATCATGTTGAATAGATAGAAAAAATAGCGCCGCAACCGTAATAATAGCGCCGATTAGATAGCTTTTATCCTTTTTGATCGCATCTAATATGATTGTAATAATTTTCATTTTATCTCCAGTTAGTGTTTCGTCTAGGTCGCAACCCGCATATATTGCTAAAAGTAATATTGGTAGTCAAGGCTTGTAAGGCTGAGATACAATCCGACCTTGTACATCTTAGTCTAAATCAGCCCTTATTTGACTATCTTTTAGAGTGCTCATTATGCATCAGACATCTGGCCGGTGGAAACTGGGCTTGCTCCTTTCTCTAACCACGGCAGTTTTTTGGGGCATGTTACCTATTGCGTTAAAAGGCGTGTTGGTTGCTATCGACGCCGTGACAATTACCTGGTATCGATTTATTGTTTCGCTGCTTGTGGTCGCATTTGTACTTTATCGAAGAAACAGACTACCTGACTTTGCCTGGATTAAGACCCCGAAAACCCTGTTGCTGTTTGTGATAGTCATCTTAGGTTTAAGCAGCAATTATGTTTTATATTTGCTGGGGCTTGATTTAGTGACTGCGAGTGCCGCACAAATTGTAATACAGATAGCGCCTATGCTTTTGCTCTTAGGCGGTCTGTTAATCTTTAAGGAAAAATTCAGTCTATTACAATGGATTGGTGTGCTCGTTTTTGTTATCGGATTGGTACTATTTTTTAACCATCGGATTGATGACATATTGACCAGTGCAACTGATTCTGGCGATTCGCGTTATGGATGGGGATTATTATTGATTGTAATGGCAGCGATCACTTGGGCGGCATATGCCCTAGCCCAAAAACAGCTTTTAATGAAATATGGCTCCCAACAAGTCATGTTTATCGCTTATATTGCGGCCAGTGTGTTGTTTTTACCCGGTGCACAAATTTTATCGGTAATCGCATTAACGTTCACTCAATGGGGATTACTCATCTTTTGTTGCTTAAATACTTTGGTTGCTTACGGTTGTTTTGCTGAAGCGCTAGACCACTGGGAAGCCTCCAGAGTTGGCGCGGTATTAGCGATCACCCCTTTGCTGACCATTATTTTTGCCTACTTAACCAATCAGTTATTCCCTCAATATATTGCCATCGAATCACTAAACTGGATTAGTTTGACGGGAGCAGGCATCTTAATCGTTGGGTCTTTAACGGCGGCTTTAGCAAAAAAAAGGTAACCTAAGCGTATTTCTATTTTAGGCTCACCCTTTTTATAGTCACCCTAGCTCTTATTCCAAAAACGTCTATCCAGACACTTGTTGATTCACTCAAAACTCGTTAATTTAACCCGAAAAATGTGAAAAGAGACCATATAAACGCTATTTTGTGAACTATGACAGCTAGTAAATCTAATTGGTTGGCTTATAATCACTAGTTAATCAGATTCGCGCGGGCCCGTTATTAGACAGGTTCCTTGTCTTTTGAATTGCTCATCATCATAAATTAAACAAATTATAAAAAATATGAAATTGACAAAACGAAAACCCGGTAGACCTTCACTCACTGAACAACAAAAAGATGATATTCGCGAGAATATTATCAATATAGCCAGAGATTTGTTTGTAAATGAGGGCTATGAAAATACCAGTATGAGAAAAATTGCCGCACAAGCAGGCTTTGCTCCGACAAAAATTTATTATTATTTCGAAAATAAAAAGCAAATTCTTAAACACTTTTGGAATGATATCTCGGTGGATATGTGGGCCCATAGCAAACCCGACCAAGCTTTGCTCGCTGGTCCCCCATTAAATATTATTCGCCATCTCATGAGAAGCAATATCGAATATTGGATCAATAACCCAAAAAACTACCATTTACTGATAGAAACCCAGGACATTGATGCTGATCCGGAAGATAACTTTGATATTTATAATTCGGCTGGAAGCCGAGAATACGTTGAAACCATGATAGATGCCGTCAGTCGATGTATGAAGGAAGGCACTTTTAAAGAAGACAACGTCGTTTTTATAGGTCAGTTGATCGCCGTATCAGTTTACGGAGTGTATGGCGGTTTTTATAGTTTGCCGAGCGTCGCCTGGGTCGATAAAAAGCGATTAATCACCGATAGCATCGAAAATACTCTAAGAGGATTGCAAAAATAAACCATATTTTGGGGTATATCGTCGCTAGCTGAATGGAGAAGAGTTAGTTAAAATAGCGACTTTGAGATTTTGCTAAAATTAAGGTAGCACGGGTATATGTCTAAAAATTTATTATTACTGAGTAGCTCCCGAGTCGGCGCGACTGCTTACCTGGAACACGCTTTACCGTTAATTGGGCAATTCTTAGGCGATCTTAATTTAGTTGACTCGCCTGAAGACAAAACTGACAACCCTCCAATGACTAACAAAAAGTGGTTATTTATCCCCTATGCCGGTATTTCTGTGGGCTTCGATCGTTATGAAGCAATGCTTCAAGAGGCCATTAAAGGATTAGAGATTGACATGATTTCAATCCATCAAGTAACAGATAAAGCCCTAGCTATTAGGCAATGTGCCGGTATTATTGCCGGCGGCGGGAATACTTTTTCGCTACTTAATTCGCTTTATAAACTTGATCTTATAGAACCAATCCGCAAGGTTGTGGCAGACGGGATCCCCTATATTGGTTGGAGCGCCGGTTCAAATATCGCCGGACCGTCGATTAAAACAACCAATGATATGCCAATTGTTGAACCACCGTCTTTTGAAGCGCTCGATTTCATTCCCTGGCAGATCAACCCCCACTACATCGATGGAAACCCTCCCGGACACAATGGCGAAACCCGTCAACAACGAATTGAGGAATTCTTAATCGTTAATCCAGATAAAAAAGTGATCGCTATCCCCGAAGGTTGCGCACTTAAGTACCAGAATAATCAGCTTAGTTATATTGGTGAAATCGATGGATTTTTGTTTGCTAACCAATGCAAAACCGCTTTTAGTTCAAATACCGACCTTAATCAGCTGCTCAAATAAAGTTCAGATTAGAATAATTTTATGCCTAAACAATCCGACATATCAAAACAAAACGATCGAATATACGCCGACAAACAAGCATCCAACCCTTTTAAGTTTGACCAAAAAGTGGCTGCTGTTTTTCCCGATATGATCAAGCGTTCTGTACCAGGCTATGAGAACATTATTCATAATATTCAACAGCTTGCTGAAAAATACGTGACTGAAAATTCTGTTTGTTATGATCTCGGATGCTCCCTGGGCGCTGCCAGTCTAGCCATAAGCTACGGCAACCAACATAGCGGCGTGAAAATTATTGCTGTAGACAACTCTTCGGCAATGATCGAGCGTTGTGCGACCAACATTAGTGGATTTAAACATCAAACGCCGATTGAGTTAGTCCAGGCTGATATTCAGCAGGTGACCATTGAAAATGCCAGTATGGTGGTATTAAATTACACCCTGCAATTCATTGCACAACCTTTGAGACTTGATGTTTTAACTAAGATTTATCAAGGAATGAATAATGGCGGCATTTTGCTGTTGTCTGAAAAAATTAATTTTTCTGATGGGACTATCAATCAGTTGATGATTGAATTGCACCATCAATTCAAACGGATAAACGGTTATAGCGAACTGGAAATCAGCCAGAAACGAAATGCGCTGGAAACAGTACTGGTACCTGAAACGATGCCAGCCCATATTCAACGCCTGAAAGAAATCGGTTTCTCTCATGTGAGTTGTTATCAACAACAACTCAACTTTGCCTCGTTTATCGCGATAAAATAACCTAATGATTAATTACCAGCAATTTGCCGCCGATATTAGCCGCTCCAATGTAGCCCCCTGGCAGGACTATTTTCTGCACGCGGTACAGGAAAAATACGAAAGTTATACCCATGGCGAGGCTCAGCAATGGCAAACTTTACTTGAATCATTGCCTGAAATTACAACTGATTCAGTCGATATTGCTCGATCCGTCACTATAAGTAGCCAGCAACCTTTGCCTGATCAAACTCGTAAACTATTGGTTGAACAACTAATGCAATTACACCCCTGGCGTAAAGGACCATTTGAACTATTTGGCATCAATATTGATACCGAATGGCGCTCTGACTGGAAATGGGACCGAATAATTCCCCATATCGCGCCTTTAAAAGATCGTAGCATTTTGGACGTAGGATGCGGAAATGGCTACCACTGCTGGCGAATGCTGGGAGAAGATGCCCGTTTTGTTCTTGGGATCGATCCTTCGCAAAAATTTCTTGCTCAATTTTCTATCATGCAGAATTATATTGCCCGCCCCGGCTGTCACTTACTGCCTTTGGGCATAGAAGATATGCCTGAAGAAATGGGCAACAATGCTTTCGACAGTGTTTTTTGTATGGGTGTTCTTTACCATCGAAAATCACCTATTAATTTGCTTTACCAGTTAAAGAATTTACTCAATAAGGGGGGCGAGTTGATCCTTGAAACTTTGGTTGTGGATGGTGACCATACAACCTCATTAGTGCCCTCTTCTCGTTATGCTCAAATGAGAAATGTGTGGTTTTTGCCTTCACCGCAGGCATTGGAGCTGTGGCTAAGCAAATGCGGATTTACTAACGTAAGAACTATCGATATTACTCAAACCACAATAGAAGAGCAACGCTCAACGGATTGGATGACCTTTCATTCTCTTGAAAATTTTCTGGATGTTGAAGACCACAGCAAGACCGTTGAGGGTTATCCTGCGCCTAAAAGAGCAACAATTGTGGCAAACCGGCCGAAATAAACACCTACTTTCCAAATTCATAAAACTCGATTTAGATTAAAAATCAAGCGGTTCACAAATAAAAGTGAATATTAATCATTTTCAGAGGTTACTTTCTGATCTATACTAAAGGGTGAGATACAAGCTTGTTTAAACGAGAGTATTTAGCTCTCAAGTTGTTAAAATATAGAGTATTCTCGCCCCATTTCGCGCTATTTGTGAACCTGTTCCTGTCATTTTAGGGATTATAAGATATTCTAACTAATATGAAGGGATATTCATTTGTCGTTCGGGATGAATTTTGAAATCGAGGTACCCGTTAATGCATCTATCCACACAAGAAATACCAGTACACAGCTTGCAAATTGGCATGTATGTGTCGCGTTTGGACGTTCCATGGGTTCAAACTCCATTCCCTATTCAGGGATTCCATATAAGCAAGCAAGAAGAGCTTGATCAATTATCTCTGTATTGCAATAAAGTTTATATTGACCGTTTTTTAAGCAAAATAGATGTTCGTTCAAGCTTGAGCCTGACGCCCAAGACTCCTAGCGAAAACGACAAGTATGATGCAAAAACCAAGCGATTAATGAATGAAAAGGCACGCTTTAAGCCTGCCGTTGAAAATTACATCGCGTCTAGTAAATTAAGAAAAGAGGTCAATAAAGCTAATCATCTGTATGATCAGATCAGCGGTAAAATGTCGGTTATTTTCAAAGACATGATGCAAAATGGTTTTATTAATATATCGGAAGTCCGTTCCGCCTCGACTGAAATGGTTAAGAGTGTATTACGCAACCCAGATGCTTTGGCGTGGTTATGTCGGATCAGTGATGATAATCAGGCACTTCACGAACAAGCAGTTCGTAGCGCCATCTGGGGAATAATATTCGCCCGCCATCTAGGTCTGTCCAGACATGATTTAAGAGATATCGGTACAGCGCTATTGCTGGCACCAATCGGAAAATGCAAATTACCAAAAGAACTACTCTACGGTACATTGACCGCCGAAGAATATAATTTATACCAGGAACATATTTCGTTGACTCTCGAAGAAACTGAAAAAATGTTTTCATCCAGCCACCAGGTTAACTACATTCTATCAGCCTATTGCGAAAGAAATAACGGTACTGGATATCCAAGAAATCTAGTGGGTAATCGTATTCCGTTTCTGGCACGAGTGGCCGGAATGGCTCATTATTACGAAGAATTAATCAACCCACTGCCCGGCAAAGAAGCACTCACTCCGGTTGAGGCAATTTCAAACCTGTATAACGAACGCGGTAACCTGTTTCAAAAAGAATTGATTGAAACCTTTATTCAAGCCATTGGCATATATCCAACAGGTAGTTTGGTTAAACTCACCAATAACGCTATTGGAATCGTCATGGAGCAGCCTGAAAATTCCAGACTTCGTCCTAAGATTGTGATTGTTAAAGACAGTATGAACGTAAAATTAGATAAACCACAAATCGTCAAATTGTCCGATAACCCAACGGATCGCTTTGGCATGCCATTGCAAATAGAAAAAAGTTTGAGAAGTACCAGTTTAGAAATTAATTCTCAAGAACTACACGAAAAGCTGTTTGTTAAAAATAACTGGTTTTCCTTTTTGCAGGCATAATGATAATTATGGATTCTAAGGCCTATGGTCTAGGGTCTAGGGTCTAGGGTCTAGGGTCTAGGGTCTAAACACTCTACTCTAAACTCTCGCCTTTCATACAATTTTTTCTTCTATTGTACTTATCTCTTAGTACCTAGTACCTAAAACCTATCTCTTATTTTACCAACTGCTGCTGAACATAATGCTGAATTTTTTGTTCTAGAATATCCAACGGGATTGAGCCATTTTCTAAAATTGCATCGTGAAACGTTCGAATATCAAATTTGTCCGCCAATTTTTCTTCGGCCATCTGGCGCAACTGAATAATTTTTAGTTCACCTAACTTATAACTTAAAGCCTGCCCTGGCCAACTGATATATCGGTCAACTTCTGTGCGAATATTATGTTTCGATAAGGCGGAGTTTTCTTCGAGAAGTGCTATAGACTGCTCTCTGCTCCAGCCAAAACCATGGATCCCTGTATCAATCACCAATCTGGCAGCTCGCCACATTTCGTAGGATAACCGTCCAAAATCACTATAGGGATCCTGATAAAATCCCGCTTCGAGGCCCAGTTTTTCGCAGTAAAGCGCCCAACCTTCTCCAAAAGCCGATATATAGGAGTAACGTCTAAAGTTTGGCAGATTTTCCAGCTCCTGATTGAGCGCTCCTTGCAAATGATGGCCAGGTACCGCTTCGTGTAAGGTTAAACTCTCTAAAACGTAGAGCGGCCTTTTATCCAGGGCGTATGTATTCACCCAATAAGTACCCGGTCGGGTACTGGAAAGTGGCGCCGAAACATAACGGCCAGTGGTGTATTTTGGCGCAATCGATTCAGGTACCGGTTCAACCGTATAGGGCTGACGAGGTAACTTGGTAAAAAAACGCGGTAGTTGCCCATCCATTCTCTTTGCAATGTACGCGGCTTCTTTTAACAATTGTTCGGGTGTTGTGGCGTAAAACTGAGGAGATTGTCTTAAAAATTTAAGAAACGCCTTAAAATCGCCTTTAAAATCAAGCGATTGTATTATTCCTTCCATCTCCTTTCGGATTCTTTTCACTTCATTTAAACCAATCAGATGAATTGCTTCGGGTGTCAGATCTCCGGTGGTATATTGTCGAATTTTGTGTTGATAATAACCTTGACCATCAGGAAAATCTCTGGCGCCCAATGATTGTTTTGTTTTTGGAATGTAAACGGTCTCAAAATAATGAGCCAGATCGCGATAAGCAGGTATGACTGAAGTGGATATGACGGTCTTTGCTTTTTTCCTTAATGAATCTTTTAGACGCTTGCTCATCCCGTCAGGAAGCTGTGAAAAAGGTTTGTAAAATACACTATCGGTTACTGCGCCACCAATTTGTTGATGGATAACCTCCGTAAAACCTTGCATAACGATGACCGGCATAGCGAAATTTCTTGCAAGCCCTTGATTCATATTGTCGATATTTTGTTTGAAGAATTTCGGTACTTTTTCTAATCGACTCAAATACGAGTGATAGTCTTGCTCACTGTTAAACTCAGTTTCTACCGGCAGTCGTGCGATACTGGTATGAAATCCTGAATCCGCTAGAAAAGGGATTTGATAATCTTTAAAAAGTAAATTGGCCTGTCGATTATTCAGTTGTTGTTTGAATATTTGATAATTTATTTTATCCACTTGGGAAAGCGATAGATAATTGATGTCTTCTAGCTGCTTCAAAAAATCCTCTGTCACTTCTAACCACTTCTGCTGCGCGAATTCAGAGACATCAGATAATTGATCAGATTTAGACAAATCACCTAATGATTGAGCAAATTCAGGCGAACGATCCATCCGAGCCTGCCACTCTTTATCAAATAATTGATGTAGTGGCTCAGATGCAACATCGGCGGCCTGAGAAATACCAGTAAACAAAACAAAGCTTGCCAGAAAAAGTCGATATAAAACGAAGTTAGTCATATTCTTTAGTCTCTTTTTGATTTTGTCATTGTATACTAAGCCCCTAATTCCTAGTACCTAGTACCCAGAATCTAGCCCCTAAACCCCAATCAATGCTTACCAGTCTTTAATAATTTAACAAAATTACAAGGGGAAAACTCCAAAGTCAATTGTTCCTTGATAATTTTAGTCCAGGCAGTCCGACATGCGCCAGTCGAGCCAGGTAGACAAAAAATAACAGTGTTGTTGGCCAATCCCCCAATCGCTCGACTCTGAATCGTAGAACTGCCAATCTCTTCATAAGAAACAGTACGGAATAATTCGCCGAAACCAGGCATTGTTTTGTCTAGCAGCGGCAACACAGCTTCCGGCGTAGAGTCTCTACCGTAAAACCCGGTACCGCCAGTTATAATGACTGCATGGATACTGTGATCGGCAATCCATTGAGAAAGAGCCGCCCGAATATGATAAATGTCATCGATAACGATTTCGCGAGTCGCCAATTTGTGACCAGACGCTTCAATTTCAGAAATTAAGTATCCTCCGGATTTATCGGTTTCGATATTTCTAGTATCTGAAACCGTTAATACTGCTATATTTAAGTGACTCATTCTAATTACCTGTGTCTTTTAACCGTTTTAAGAAATCGACAAGATTGTATCAATCATCAATGACTAATTGCTATGACAACTCGCTAGTAATTGACTTAGGTCACTAACCATCTAACGGGTCTTAATGCTTTATAGAGCGACAAAGGCAAGCAGCAGTGAGTCTTTACAGCAAATTTTTTTCAGGTATACTAGCGCCCAATTAGACCTTGGACTAGATTTGGGCGTATTCCCCCATATAAAACAAGTGCTCTAAACTGCTATTAAACAATTCATTGTTCTCAGATCACCTGATCTTTTAGGGTATATTTTATCTTGAATAAATCGGGATTATAGGTCGACGATATTTATTTTACTGAGGTATTTACATCATGCAGGCATTATTAACCATAGCCGTAAGAGCAGCACGAAAAGCAGGTGACTTCGTAATGCGCGAGGCCAATCATATTACCTCTGTGGATAATAAATCCCAGCACGACTACGTGACCAACGTCGACCAAGCTGCTGAACAACTGATTATTGAAACCATTTCCAAATCTTATCCTGACCACAGCTTTCTCGGCGAGGAAAGTGGCCAAACCGGTGAAAGCGACTATCAGTGGGTTATCGACCCAATAGATGGAACCACTAACTTCATTCGAAAAATCCCTCATTGGGCTATTTCCATAGCCTGCAAGCACAAAGGTCGCACCCAAATTGGGGTCGTTTATGATCCTAACAAAGAAGAGTTGTTCACAGCTGTTCAGGGGCGAGGCGCGCAATTTGACAACAAAAAAATGAGAGTCAGCAATACAAAAGGCCTGGAACATAGCCTACTGGCGACAGGATTTCCATTTAGAAATGAAGCCAAGTTAGAAGAATATCTTCAAATTTTCGCCAAATTATTTCCTCTTTGTTCAGATATGCGCCGCGCCGGTTCCGCGGCACTGGATTTAGCTTATGTTGCTGCTGGTCGATTTGACGGTTTTTGGGAGTTTGGTCTTAGCCCCTGGGATACCGCGGCCGGCGCATTGTTAGTTCAAGAGTCTGGTGGGATGGTTGCCGACATGAAAGGGAATCCTAACTTTGAGAAACAAGGTTCTATTTTGGCTGCAAATCCAAAAGCTTTTAAGGCGATGTTACAGGTAATCAATCAAAAGGATTAATGACAGTTTTGCTAATCGATAAATTCAGCTAAAGGTTGAAAAGACTGATCCGGATCAGTTATAGCTAAATTGTCTATTTGATCGCCCTTTATTACTTGACTAAATTAGTTGGTTATTAGAAAATGCGCTTAACCAACTTCGACTAGAAAACGATTCAGGTAACATTATGCGCCTTACTACCAAAGGAAGATATGCTGTAACCGCTGTGCTCGACCTGGCGATTAATAGCCATGATAAACCGGTCAACCTTAGCGATATTTCGGATCGACAGGCAATTTCTCTATCTTATCTGGAGCAACTATTTTCCAAATTAAGAAAGAGTAATATTGTCAAAAGTATTCGAGGACCCGGTGGTGGTTATTTACTAAACGCCACTCAGGATGAGATAAGCGTCGCTCACATTATTAATGCGGTTAATGAATCTATCGAACTTTCACGTTGTGACGGCCGAGCAAACTGCCATGATGGCAAACAATGCTTAACCCATAATCTTTGGGTTGATTTAAGTACGAGAATTAATGATTTTCTTGATAACATCAGCATTGGCGAGCTAATCAGACAAAATGAACAGCAAGCAAATGAAAGTAATGCACATTTTCTAAGAAGCATTAGTATCACTACTAATAAATGAAAAACTAGTGTTATATCTCAATGTGTTAAGCGGAATAAATACGATACAAATGTTTAAGAGAAATTCTAAAGAGATAACGTCATGTCTGATGTGATTGACAACTATGTGAAAACTGAATATGAAGCCGGCTTTGTTACTGACGTTGAGTCTGAAACAATTGCACCGGGTTTAAGCGAAGACGTCATTCGCTTTATTTCTGCAAAAAAAAATGAACCTCAATGGTTATTAGATTGGCGATTAAAGGCATATAAATTATGGCAGGAGATGGAAGAACCGGAATGGGCAAAACTTAACTTCCCAAAAATTAATCTTGATGAAGTTTCCTTTTACTCGGCACCAAAGAGCATGGATGATGCGCCTAAAAGTTTAGATGAAGTCGATCCCGAATTAATCGCCACCTACAACAAACTGGGAATCCCTTTGCATGAGCAGGCGGTATTGGCAGGCGTTGCCGTGGACATCGTATTCGACTCAGTTTCTATCGTCACCACTTTTAAAGAAAAACTGGCCGAAGCTGGGGTTATATTTTGCCCTATTTCTGAAGCAGTTCATCAACACCCCGAGCTTGTCAAAAAATATCTAGGTTCGGTTGTTCCACAAAAAGATAATTATTTTGCAGCGCTAAATTGTGCTGTTTTTAGTGATGGTTCTTTTGTGTATATTCCAAAAGGGGTTCGTTGCCCGATGGAGCTTTCAACTTATTTTAGAATCAATGAAGCAAACACCGGCCAATTTGAGAGAACATTGATCGTCGCAGAAGAAGGTAGCCATGTCAGTTATCTTGAAGGCTGCACCGCTCCAATGCGCGATGAAAATCAATTGCACGCCGCAGTGGTAGAACTTGTTTGTCTCGATGATGCTGAAATAAAATACTCAACGGTACAAAACTGGTATCCGGGAGATGAAAATGGTGTTGGTGGGATTTACAATTTTGTTACCAAACGCGGTATTTGTCATAAAAACGCCAAGATTTCCTGGACCCAGGTTGAAACGGGCTCGGCAATCACCTGGAAATATCCGTCAGTTATTTTACGTGGCGATAATAGTGTTGGAGAGTTCTACTCTGTCGCTTTAACCAGAAATCACCAACAAGCCGATACTGGCACCAAGATGATTCATTTGGGTAAAAATACAAAATCGACCATAATTTCAAAAGGTATCTCCGCCAGTAAAAGCTCCAATGCATATCGTGGTCTGGTTCGAATGAGCCCAAGAGCCGATGGTGCAAGAAATTTCACTCAATGTGACTCCTTGTTAATTGGTGATCAATGTAGCGCGCACACTTTTCCTTACATCGAAAGTAAACACCCTAATGCCATTATCGAGCATGAAGCCACTACATCCAAAGTGAGCGACGATCAGCTTTTCCTTTGCCTGCAACGGGGCATCGACGCAGAAAAAGCAGTCTCGATGATCGTTAATGGTTTTTGCAAAGAGGTGTTTAAAGAACTGCCGATGGAATTTGCCGTTGAAGCTGGTAAATTATTAGAAGTCAGCCTCGAAGGGGCTGTTGGGTAAAATCAAGAACAAAATCAAACGATATTTCACCACAGAGGCACAGAGGGCACAGAGCAAAAAGAAAAATTAACTAGTTGCGATTGTTGCTTTTCTCTGTGTTCTCTGTGCCTCTGTGGTAAAGTTTTTTGTTTTTTTGTCGTTAGAATTTATTTGAGAAAATTAAATGTTAAAAATAGAAAATCTACAAGCAAAAGTTGAAGACAAAACCATCCTTAAGGGCCTGTCACTGGAGATAAAACCCGGTGAAGTGCATGCTATCATGGGACCCAATGGCTCCGGTAAAAGCACCCTTGGTTATGTTCTTTCAGGTAGAGAAGGATACGAAGTAAGCGGCGGAACGGTCACTTTAAACGGCGAGGATATTTTGCAATTGGAAGCCGATGAAAGAGCAAAAAAAGGATTGTTTCTGGCTTTTCAATACCCCGTTGAAATTCCGGGCGTTAGCAATATGGAATTTCTAAAAGCAAGCGTTGATACAGTTCGAGAATATCAAGGTAAAGAGGCTCTCAGCACTGTTGATTTTATGAAGTTAGCTCGGGAAAAATGTAAAGCCGTTAATCTCGAACCTGATTTTCTAAAACGAGGTGTCAATGAAGGTTTTTCTGGGGGTGAGAAAAAGCGTAATGAAATTATGCAAATGATGTTACTTGAACCCTCACTTTGTATTTTAGATGAAACAGATTCCGGGTTAGACATCGATGCCCTTCAAGTGGTCGCCGATGGCGTTAACGCATGCCGCGATGAGAACCGCTCTTTTCTAATAGTCACTCATTACCAACGGTTACTCGATTACATCGTTCCAGATAAAGTGCATGTTCTATCGGATGGTAAAATCATAAAATCTGGCGGCAAAGAACTTGCTCTGGAGCTCGAAGAAAAAGGTTATAGCTGGATCGAAAAGGCGTAGAAAACGATGAATACTTCTTTGCAATCCGGCAACCATGTATTGAGTTCCGCTCTACTAAATCAACTAGAGTCGGACTTAAGCTCACAAAATCCAGAAAGCGAATGGTTAAATACTTTTCGACGTAAAAACTATTCCGCGTTCTCGAAACAGCCCCTGCCGACAAGAAAAACAGAACATTGGAAATACAATGATATGTTTTTTCTTGCACAATCTAAGTTTGAGGCAACGACAGAAACGGATCAAAAGCCTGCTAATATTCCCGAATTTATACCCGGATTAGATGAGGCGATTGTTTGCGTCTTTATTAATGGAAAATATAGCCCCGATCATTCGAGCCATAGTCTAACTCAAGATATTGCCATTACCTCTTTTGGTAATGCTAATGCGAAACAAATCAAACTTATTTCTGACAGTTTGACAGCCGCACAACAAAATAATAATTTGCTAGTTCAGCTCAATACTGCTCTTTCCGAGGACGGCTTATTAATTGAAATTGAAGCCAATAAAAAAATTGAACAACCTGTTTATCTTTTGCATTATTATAGCGCAGCAATTACCAGCAGAATCTCTGCCAACCAAACAGTCGTTCTTTGCGGGGATAACAGTCAATGCCAGCTAATTGAACATTTTGTTTCTGAGCAAAGTAATTCTACTCAGTTAGCGCTGCAGCAAAGCATCATTCATCTACAACAAAACAGTCAATGCGAACACTATCGTTTGAATTTAGAATCAGCCTCTAGCCTGCAAGTTGGACGCGCTCTATTGATGTTAGAAAAAGACGCGCGACTAAATAGCTTCTATTATTCCGAAGGTAGCCAGTTAAATAAAACTGACATTGATATTCGCCATCAAGGAAAAAATTCTGAATCCCAGCTGACGGGTATTTATTTACCATCTAACACTCGGGCCATCGATTACCACACCAATATTGAACACAGGGTGTCCCACTGTACTAGTCGTGAAGTGTTTCGAGGGATCATAGCTGATTCTGCTAAAGCAACCTTTAATGGCAAGATTCATATTTTTAAAGATGCTCAAAAGTCCGATGCTCAACTGAGTAATAAGAATTTATTATTAACCAATCAAGCCGAAATAAACACCAAACCAGAACTTGAAATTTACGCGGACGATGTGGTTTGTGCTCACGGCGCAACTGTCGCAAAAATCGATGACAAGGCCATTTATTATTTGCAAACTCGCGGTATCGATAAAACCCGCGCTAAAAAAATGCTTAGCATTGGTTTTATTAATGAATTATTAAACAGAGTTGAAAATCAATCCCTTAGTCATTATTTAAGAAAACAAATACAATCTTGTTTATCTGATGTTGGGTAATAATGTTGCTAAACTTATTATACAGCGGCTTATTTTAAACAAATAGTAGAAAATTTAAAATGCAAAACTCCGAAAAATCAAACATCACACATCCGGGATTTGACGTTGATAAAGTCCGCGCAGATTTCCCAATATTATCGCAAGCTGTCAACGGACATTCGTTGGTTTATTTTGATAATGGCGCGACTGCGCAAAAACCGTCAACCGTCATTAATTCAATCACTGAATATTACCAGACGACCAATTCCAATGTACACCGGGGTGCCCATTATTTGAGCGACAAAGCCACTCAGGAGTTTGAATTAGCTCGAACGACTATTCAGCAATTTATCAACGCCCGGCAGCGTGAAGAAATTATCTGGACCCGCGGCACCACTGAGTCGATTAATCTGGTGGCTCAAACTTGGGGACGTGAAAATATTAAGAAAGATGATGAAATTATTGTCTCCACTTTAGAACATCATTCAAACATTGTTCCCTGGCAATTACTTTGCGAACAATCCGGCGCTCAGCTAAAGGTTATTAAGGTCAAATCTAACGGCGAGTTAGATTTTTCACATTTTAAGTCATTACTTTCTGATAAAACAAAGTTAGTTGCCATCGGACACATATCCAATGCTTTGGGTGTCATAAACCCTGTGGAAGAAATAATCGAGCTTTCTCACAAACAAGGTGCAGTCGTTTTGATCGACGGCGCGCAAGCAACCCCGCATTTAATTCTTGACATGCAAAAACTCGATTGCGATTTCTATGCGTTTTCAGGCCACAAAATGTTTGCTCCGATGGGTATTGGTGTACTTTACGGAAAAAAAGATTTATTAGATGCAATGCCGCCGTGGCAAGCCGGTGGTGAAATGATAGAAAAAGTGAGTTTTGAGAAAACGACTTTTAACCAACTACCTTATAAATTTGAAGCGGGTACTCCCAATGTTGCTGGAGCACTCGGTTTAGCCGCAGCGGCAAACTACCTAAACAGCTTTGATAGAAACTTGCTGGCTGATTATGAGAACTTTTTGTTAGATTATGCGACCATTGCTCTCAATAAAATTGAAGGCATGAAAATTATAGGACACGACTGCGAAAAAGCATCGGTTGTCAGCTTTAATATTGAAGGCTGTCATTCACAGGATTTAGGTATGATGCTTGACCAACAAGGCATTGCAGTTCGAACTGGCCATCATTGTGCGATGCCTTTAATGGACGCGCTAAAAATAAGTGGAACAGTTCGCGCATCACTTTGTTTTTACAATACAACCGAAGAAATTGACCGTTTGTGCCAAGGCATTGAAAAAGCAAGAGCGATGTTAGTTTAATCTAAAAAGATAAAAGTTATAGAGAGCTATTGATGAGCGTTGATACATATAATCCCAACACAACAAACCCTGTGACCTTCACCGAGTCGGCGGTTACCCATCTTGCCAAACAAGTCGAAACTAAATCCGCTAAAGGTATATTGTTTAACGTACGAGAAGCGGGCTGCTCCGGGTTTAAGTATCTGTTGGAATTAGCTTTTGAGATTGAAGAAAATACTCACTCATTTGACCTAAGCGATCAACTGAAGCTTTATGTTAAACCTGAAATTATGGCGCTTATTCGCGGCACTCAGGTCGACTATATTCAGGAAGGTGTTAATCATCGTTTGGAATTTAAAAATCCCAATGCCACTGCCAGTTGTGGTTGTGGTGAGAGCTTTAGCGTGGAACAACAATAATGGCTACCAGTCGTAAAATGGTAGTCGCATTAAAAGACTGCCCTGCCCGTCTGGTTCCAGCAGGAACAAAAATTATGATTCCCAAAGATACTTTTGTGACTATCACTCAAGATCTTGGGGGAAATTATACGGTGGCTGTCAATGGTAACATGGCCAGAGTGGATGGTACCGATGCAGGAGCGCTTGGTTTAAAAGCTGAAACTTTGCATTTTGATCCACCTTCTGATGAAAACATTTCTGAACAACAAGTATGGCAAGCACTCAAAAGTATTTTTGACCCAGAAATTCCAGTAAATCTTGTGGACTTGGGATTAATCTACGAAGTTAATATCGATCAAGATCAAAAATCGATCGATATCAAAATGACATTGACAGCGCCAGCTTGTGGTATGGGGCCGGTATTAGTCAGTGATGTAAAATACCGCACAGCCAAGGTGCCCAATGTAAAACAAGTTGATGTTGAGCTGGTATTCTTGCCTGTATGGAATCGAGACATGATGAGTGACGAAGCAAAATTAGAAACGGGAATGTTTTTTTAAAATGACTACAAGTGATGATGTTGTCGAAACACTCAGTTTTTTTGATAGCTGGGAAGATCGATATCGATATATGATTGACCTGGGAAAAGAAATCCCAAACATGCCTGATAGTCTAAAAACAGATGATCGAATCGTTCCCGGCTGTCAAAGCCAGGTTTGGATAGACTTCAAAATAGAAGACAATCAATTTAACTTTCAGGTAGATAGTGATGCTTTAATTGTAAAAGGACTTCTTGCCATTGTAATGGCAGCTTATCAAAATAAAACCGCAGAAGAAATTTTAACATTTGATATTGAAACTTACTTTGAAAAACTGGATTTGATCAAACACCTTAGCCCAACTCGCGGCAATGGATTGAAAGCCATGGTAGAGAAAATCAAAGCGATTGCTAGAATTTCAAAGATTTAGGGGCTAGGTTCTAAGACAAATAATGCTTTTCTTCAACCCTAATATCTAGCTTATAACTGGCTCCTACCCTAGTACCTAGCTCCTAGCTCCTCAGTTTCACTCTCCAAAACGATCTGAATATTATGTTTAATCGGCCTAATTAACAATAACATCACAGGCAACAAAGTCAGATTGGCGATCAATGCAACCAACATTGCCAGACTAGTAAATAAGCCAAAATAAATTGAAGGCATAAAATTCGATAAAACCAATACCGAAAATCCTGAAATAATAGTGATCGAAGTAAAATACATTGCCCTTGCAATGGTATCGTGACACGCGTACATCGCCTTGGTGTAATCACCTAACCTATTATATTCTGTTTTAAATCGGTGAATGTAATGAATGGTATTATCGACGGCAATGCCGATACTGATAGCGGCAATTGTTATCGTCATCATATCCAAAGGAATGCCAGACCAACCCATTAGCCCAAGTACAAAAAATGCACCGATCAAATTAGGAAACATACCAATCACAGCTAACTTCCATGATCGGAATAATACGATAAACATTAATAAAATAATTCCAAAAACCACACCCAAAGTTAAAATTTGTGACTTAAATAAACTTTCAAGCATGTTGTTATATAAAATCAACATGCCGGTAAAATGAAAATGCTCCTCGGAAATATTAAGCTCTTCGGTTAAGAACTGACTAATGTCGGCTATTAGTTTATTCCGATTTAGATCTGGATCTGATTCTTTCACACGAATGAGAAATCTGACTTCATCATTTTCACGGTCGTAAAATGGCGCAAGAACTTGCTGCCTTAATTCCTGCGGGATCTTTTTTTCTAGCAAGGATAATTGAAAATCATCCAATCTTTGATTGCCATTTATTTGTTCAACAATCTGTAGTCCAGCTGCCAGCGAAAGGACTTTACCGGTTACCGGTAACTCAGTTAGATAGTCCTGGATCTTATGCAATTTGTTAATACCAAAAGACGTCATCCATAATCGAGGGGATTCTGCGGGCGCCAAATCGGCGAACGCTTCATCCTCTTCAAATTCTTCATCTTCAAACTCATCACTTTCAAATTCATCGTCTTCGCTTTCTGCTTCAACAAAGGCAAAATCTGCTTCGATTGCCCCTCTTTCAATGATAATCTCTAAAGGTGTTGTTCCGCCTAGCTCAGTATCGATGACTTTCATACCTTGATATATTTCTGTATCTGTTTTGAAATAATCAATAAAACGATTATCGACCGACAAATAACCGATCCCCCAGGCACTAATCACGCTTACTACAAGAGCCACCATAGCAACCTGCCAACGCCAGCGATCACTGATTAACGCAAGTACATTTGTAAAGGCAAAAAAAGCGCCTTGCTTTCTTTCATCCACCGAGGTTTTCCTTCGAATTAGCATAAGCAATGGAAACAAGGTAAAAGCAATCACAAAAGCAAGGCTGACACCCATAATCATCATTTTTCCAAAGTCGATAACCGGTCTTATATCGCTGACCATTAAAGAGCCGAATGCTACAATCGTGGTCAAACTGGTATAAGCGCATGGAGTGAACATTGATGACATGGTTTCGAGCACTTTATCATCGTAGCTCAGCATTGCAAAATCTCGTTCTACCTGCCTGAAACGTACAATAAGATGTATCATCAACGACATGGTAATAATGAGAAGCAATGCAACAAAATTTGAGGATATCACGGTCACTGGCCAATCTAACCAGCCAAGTATGCCAATCGCTGTAACCGCTGATACGACGCAACAGCCCAAGGTAATGATTATCCATCGCAGTCTTCTAAATATAAAAGCCTGGATCAACACCAGAATAACAAATACCCCCAGCCCGAACACAATGAGATCGCTCTTGACGAATTCGACCATATCGTGAGCGATCATCGGTATACCGCCCAAATAAATTTTACCTACATCCTGATAACTCTGTTTTAGGGCTCTTATCGAACTTATCACCTTGGCGTTTCTTTGTGACACCTCATCGGTAAGTAAACGAAGTTCATTTTTGAGATTATGCACAGCCGCAACTTCATAAGGCGTGAGTTTTTCTTTTCTTTGTTTCCACTGGAGCTTTCGTAGTTCGTCGTTTAACTTAAAATAATTTTTATTTCCTTTTAAGTTAGCCTGCATGGCGGTTGTTTTTCCATCTTCACTGATCAGCAAGTTTAAATACAGTGGTATCGACATTAAATCTTTCTTAGCTTTTTTTAAGTCGACGGCTTTATCTTCAATAAAATAAATATCCTCTTCTATATTTCCCAAACTGACGGTCGCAGGATCAAAAATAGGTGCATCGATCAAAGAAATCACTACTTCAACTTCCGGTAAGGCGGCAATCTGATTTCGCAGTGCTGTCAGTTGCTTGATGGATTCTTCAGAAAACAGGTCTTTCTTGGGTGAAAATGTGATGAAAAGATAATCGTCGGTACCGTACTTTTTTTTGACTTTACGATAGTATTCTAGCGATTGGTCGTTTTCTAACACCAGCGAATCCGCAGAGGCGTCCATCCTAAAAGTGTCTGCATGAAATGCGACAATTAATATACTTGCAACCACAAGAATAAACGTCACGACAGTATGACGAATTACAAAATCAGTATATAAATTTTTTAGCCAATTAGGCATGTTTTTCCCTTAGTATGGAGTAATCATAGAACTTGGTTATTTTTTAAGCAGCAATACTTTAGAATTGCCTTTAACGCTATTTAGCTAGAATTAATATTAGCGCTTCGACTAAATCTGATCTTTCTTTTTGGCAAATGGACTAGCCGAAATTTGACTTCAAACTATCGACCTATTCAAATGGCATTTTATAACGTCTAACCTTTGGCAAGCCATCATTATTTACAGCAAATATGAATCCCAACTGAATGAGTCGTCATTTCACGGTTATGGGTACTTAAAGATCACATTTTACCCGAGATCAACCTATATAAGATTTTACTTAAGTATATTATGTTAAAATTGGTGACTAAAATTTCTGATTAAAATTACCTATAAAATTAGCTAGAATGATAAAACTTGATCTATATCATGTTGAAAATGAACTATAATCGTCTAATATTCGCTAGTCTGACGAATTATTAGAATAACGCGTTCTAAATTTGACCAAGTGACACCGATAACCAATAATTTATAAGTAAATGGGAAATAGTATGTCCGAAACTCAAGCTTTGACTTACAACTACCGGGTGGTTAAGCAGTTTTCAATAATGACTATCGTATGGGGAATTATTGGGATGCTGGTTGGCGTTATTATAGCCGCTCAGTTATTCTTTCCTGATTTAACCTACGGAATTGAATATTTGACCTTTGGCCGTTTACGCCCTTTGCACACCAATGCGGTCATTTTTGCTTTCGGTGGTTCAGCCCTTATGGGAACCTCACTCTATGTAGTTCAGAGAACCTGCCAAACAAGATTGTTAAGCGATGCGCTGGCAGGCTTTGTTTTTTGGGGATGGCAGTTAGTGATTGTATTAGCGGCACTGAGTTTACCCATGGGTATTACCGGCGGTAAAGAATATGCCGAGCTGGAATGGCCAATCGATATACTAATTACCTTCGTGTGGGTAGCTTACGCGATATTGTTTTTTGGCACTATTATGAAACGCAAAACCTCGCACATATATGTCGCTAACTGGTTTTATGGCGCTTTTATTTTAACGGTCGCGGTGTTGCATGTTGTAAATAGCGCGGCTATTCCAGTCACATTGACCAAATCATACTCAGCTTATGGCGGCGCGATCGATGCCATGGTTCAGTGGTGGTATGGCCACAACGCCGTTGGTTTCTTTTTAACTGCTGGATTTTTGGGAATGATGTATTATTTTATTCCCAAACAGGCAGAAAGACCGGTTTATTCCTACCGATTATCAATTGTTCATTTTTGGGCACTGATCGCTACTTATATGTGGGCAGGCCCCCACCATTTACATTACACAGCCTTGCCTGACTGGACCCAATCTCTTGGCATGGTTTTCTCGTTAATATTATTAGCTCCCTCATGGGGCGGTATGATCAATGGCATAATGACGTTATCTGGCGCGTGGCATAAATTGCGTACCGATCCAATATTAAAATTCTTAGTCGTTTCTCTGTCTTTTTATGGTATGTCTACCTTTGAAGGTCCAATGATGGCCATCAAAACCGTTAATGCACTTTCCCATTATACCGATTGGACTGTCGGCCATGTTCATTCTGGCGCACTCGGTTGGGTTGCTTTTGTCACTATCGGCGCGATGTATTATCTCATTCCAAAACTCTACGGTCGCAAGGAAATGGTAAGTATTCCACTCATCAATATACATTTTTGGATATCAACTATTGGCGTCGTTTTGTATATCTCTGCCATGTGGATTGCCGGGGTCATGCAAGGTTTGATGTGGCGCGCTGTCAACGAAGACGGTACATTAACGTACAGTTTTGTTGAATCAGTTCAGCTTACCTATCCTTTCTACGCAATACGATTGGTTGGCGGAATTCTATTTTTGTTGGGCATGTTGATAATGGCATACAACACCTACAAAACTCTGCAAGCAGGCCCCGATATAGCAACAGATGATATTCAGGATAGGACCATTCAAAACGATGCTATTCAATCAACCGATAGTCAATCAGCCGCTAGTCAACCTGCTAGCCATTAAGAGGACGATACAATGCAACACGAAAAAGTAGAAAAAAATATCGGCCTGATGGGCTTATTAATCGTCATAGTCATCAGTTTTGGCGGGCTGGCAGAAATCGTTCCTCTTTTCTTTTTGGAAGATACTACTCAACCACTAAAAGGAATGAAACCTCACGACGCTTTGGCGTTGGAAGGCCGCGATATCTATATTCGAGAAGGTTGCAATACCTGCCATTCACAGATGATCCGTCCGTTCCGCTCCGAAACCGAGCGTTATGGTCATTACTCGGTTGCCGGTGAACATGTATGGGAACATCCGTTCTTGTGGGGTTCTAAACGGACCGGACCTGATCTGGCAAGAGTTGGAGGGCGTTATAGCGATGACTGGCATAGAGTGCATTTACTTAACCCAAGAGATGTTGTTCCTGAATCAAACATGCCTGCATTTACCTGGCTTGAACATGCAACCATCGATGGTGAGTTAACCGGTAAAAAAATGGCCGCTTTACGCATGGTTGGCGTCCCATATACCGATGAAGATATTCAGAGCGCACAAGCAAAGGTTGAAGGTAAAACTGAACTGGATGCAGTGGTTCATTATCTTCAGTCACTGGGTTTGATCTTAAAAGATAAACGCTAATCAAACGGACATTACTTTGTGGACATAACTTGGTGGACAATATCTTGTGGACTTAAACTTAATTAGAATACTAGTGACAGTTGCTCTTTTTGTTATATTTTTGGTGTTAATCGTTTTGTTATTTAAAAAACGAGACACTAAGATATACGAGGATGCAGCCAACCTCCCTTTTGTGGGCGACGATACTTCCGATTTAATTGAAAGCAAAAAAATAAAAGGTGAAAACCATGAGTGAATTTTGGAACTGGTGGATTATTATTATAACAGTCGTCAATGTTTTGGGCTGTTGGATTCTATTGATAGCAACCAGAAAAATGAAAGGTTCAGCTGCAGAAAATGAAACTACCGGTCATATATATGATGGCATAGAGGAATATAATAACCCGTTGCCTAAATGGTGGCTGAACATGTTTAATATCTGTTTAGTTTTTTCCGTGGTTTATTTAATTCTCTATCCTGGTCTTGGAAATTTTGCTGGAACCTTAGGATGGACTCAACAGGGTCAACATGCAGAAGAAATTGCCTACGCCAAAAAAACTTATGCGCCATTGTTCGAAAAGTATGCGGCTACCCCGATTGCAGATCTTAGTAAAGTTAAGCAGGCCACTGAGATGGGTAAACGTATATTTGTTAATAGTTGTTTTGGTTGCCATGGTTCAGACGCGCGCGGTAATCCAGGTTATCCTGATTTGACCGATAAAGATTGGCTATACGGCGGAACTCCGTCGAATATTGAACAAAGTATTCTAAATGGTCGAAACGGTGTGATGCCAGGATTTGGTGCATCATTGTCGGCCGACCAAGTTGACGGTCTAGTGCAATATGTTGGCAAGTTATCAGGGCACGAGATTGACGAAAATAAAGCCGCCACAGGTAAGACAGCCTTTGATCAACAATGCTTCGTTTGTCACGGCAATGACGGCAAGGGTAATCAGGCATTGGGCGCGCCTAATCTGACCGATAATATTTGGCTTTACGGTGGCTCTTCAGCAAACATTGCTGAAACAATTCGCAACGGTCGCAACGGAGTGATGCCCGCTCATGGCGATCTTTTGGGCAAAGAAAAAATCCATTTAGTTTCTGCATACGTTTATAGCCTATCGAATAAATAGACCTGATAGTAAAAATTTACTTTGGAAAAGACAAGTGATTAAGACAAGGTGCATTCCTTGTCTTAACATTTTAAATTATCCGTAACCTTTCATGAGACCTATAAGTAGATTAACTAAATCCTGAACGACCATTTGAAATTATTTGATGCTGGAAAAATAGATGCCCGCCAACAACCAGGAAAATATTGAAATAAGGGATTTATATGAATCTCCTAAGAAAATTTATCCTCGTCAGATCAACGGGCTTTTTGCTAAATTAAGAATTCTGGGAGTCATCGTTTTACTGGGTTGCTATTATATTACCCCGTGGCTCACCTGGAACAATCAACAAGCTGTTCTTTTTGATTTACCGGCCAGACAGTTTAGATATTTCAATGTTACTTTTTGGCCTCAGGACTTTATTTACCTTACCCTATTATTAATCATCGCCGCAGTCGGATTGTTTTTATTTACGACAATCGCGGGTCGCCTTTGGTGTGGTTATGCTTGCCCACAAACCGTTTGGACCGAAACATTTATTTGGATCGAAGAGCTAGTAGAAGGCAATCGCAATAAAAGAATAAAATTAGACAAATCTCCCTGGAACTTAAACAAAATCACTCGAAAAACAACCAAGCAATTTTTGTGGGTCAGTTTTGCACTTTTTACCGGTTATACTTTTGTCGGTTATTTTTCGCCAATAAAAGATTTAGGTCTCGGCTTAATCTCTTTTGAGCTGGGAGCTTGGGAGTGGTTTTGGGTCGGTCTGTATTCACTTGCCACTTATGGCAATGCCGGTTGGTTACGGGAACAAGTTTGTTTGCATATGTGTCCCTACGCAAGATTTCAAAGTTCCATGTTTGATAAAGATACCCTGATTATTTCTTACGACAAAAACCGAGGTGAATCTCGAGGTAAGCGTAAGAAAGAATCAGACTACCATTCAAAAGGATTAGGCGACTGCATCGATTGCCATCAATGTGTTGATGTTTGCCCAACTGGTATTGATATAAGAGATGGTTTACAGTATGAATGTATTGCTTGTGCAGCCTGTATTGACGTTTGTGATGATATTATGGATAAAATGGGCTATGACAAAGGATTGATCAAATACACCACAGACGTTGAAGAAAAATCAAAGGGGAAAATTAAAACCAAGTTATTTCGCCCGAGGACCATCTATTATACGATCATTTTTGTTGCGGTCGTTTCAGCTTTTTTCTATTCCATAGGTAACAGAATTCCATTAGATCTCAATGTTATTCGAGATAGAAATAATTTATTTGTTGAAACTTTTTCCGGTGAAATCGAAAATACTTATCAACTGAGAATATTGAATATGTCTCAAGTAAAACAAGAATATCAACTAACAATCTCCGGCTTTGATATAATGATACTAGAAGGTGACGATCACTTTAGCATTGATTCAGGTGAAATACTGACACTACCTATTCGGATCAAGGTTCCTCGAGATCAACTGAAGAAAAGATCGAGCGATATTCAATTTCATATAAAAGCAAAAGATGGTAACCGATATCAAGCATCGTCAAATGGTAAATTCCTGGGGCCAAAACAAAAATGACCAATCAACATACTGATCCGGATTTTACGCCCTGGTATAAACAAGGCTGGCCATGGGCACTTATTTCAATTCCACTGCTAACGATTATTGCTTGCAGCGTGACCATTTATATTGCGTTTAATACTGATGATAGTTTGGTAAAGGATAATTATTACAAGGAAGGGCTGGCTATTAACCAAAGCATAAAACGAATTGAACATGCTAGGTCTATCTCTGCTATTGCGACAATCGAAATAGATAAACAGGCAAATTTAATACACTTAAACTTTCAATCCAGTCAAACTCCACCAAATAGAATAGTGCTAAAATTTTCCCATCCGACTCTCGAAAATAAAGATCAAGATTTTGAGTTAGCACATTTGACAGGCGATGATTATGCCGCTGAATTAAACAATCTCGAAGAAGCGTATTGGCATATTCATTTAGAAGACGGATCAAAAACCTGGCTGTTAAAATCCCGTTGGTTATATCCAAACAAGTCAAAAATATCGATAGATGCTAACGCAGGTTAGTTTTGAATTTCAAGTATGATATCGAACTATGAACAAAACCTGTTTCCATTGTGATCTGGTTGTTCCAGATAATCTGAACTATCAATTTGACGTTCTTGGCAAACAACGTGATTTTTGTTGCGCAGGCTGCCTGGCAATTGCTGAAACCTTAGTCGAGAACGAGCTGACTAATTTTTATCGATTCAGAGATAGCCGTAGCAATAAACCTCGTCCATTGATCCCGCAAGAAATACAAGATTTGGAGGCATTAGATAAAACTTCAATCCTAAATGAAATATCCCGCGAAAATGATAATTACCGTAAAATTGAACTGGGACTTGAAGGTATTACTTGTGCAGCTTGTGGGTGGCTAATCGAAAAAAAGCTATCCGTATTGCCTCAGGTATCAAATATATCGGTCAATGTTTCGACTCAACGTGCGACATTAGTCTGGCACAAAAATTCCAAGCTCAGCGAAATCCTAAAGACGTTGGTAGAACTGGGTTACAGAGCCTATCCTTTCAGCGAAGATGCCAGGCAAGAATCCTTCGAAAAAATCAACCGCTCTTATATTAAGCGGTTGCTGGTTGCCGGCCTCGGAATGATGCAAGTGATGACCTATGCATTGGCAATTTATATCGGTGAGTTTCAAGATATTTCTGAACAGCATCAAAATTTTCTTTATTGGATAAGTGCTATCGTTGCAACGCCCGTTGTTCTATATTCTGCAAGACCATTTTTCCAAAGTGCGCTACGAAATCTCAGAGCCAAACAATTGGGAATGAATCTTCCGGTTAGCATTGCTATTTTGTCAGCTTATTCAGCCAGTGTTTATTCGTTGTTTTCTGGTAATAATGTTTATTATTTTGATTCTGTGGTGATGTTCACCTTTTTCCTTTTGATTGGCCGTTTTCTAGAACATCGGGTACGTTATCGATCGTTATTAAAACAACAAAATTTTCAACGGTTAATCCCCCTGTCAGTTTCAAAAAGAAATAAAGACGGCTCATTAATAAGCATTGGTATATCTGAGGTACAGCCCAATGATGTGTTGATCATTAATGCAGGCGGAACTATACCGGTAGACGGTATTTTGTTGGCCCGTCAGGCAGAGGTCAATGAATCAGTCATTACTGGCGAATTTATGCCCGTCAAAAAACAGCCAGGCGATCGACTTTCGAGTGGCTCAAGCAATCACTCTGCCAGCCTCGCCATGCGAGTGACCCAAGATTTTTCCCATAGTCATATTCAAAAACTAATTAACCTACAACAAAATGCCGAGCAAATGAAACCGGATTCGGTTTCGTTGGCGGACAAAATTTCACACTGGTATGTAGTCATATTGCTGATCCTGGTAATCTCCTCGGGACTTTATTGGTGGCAAGTAGCACCCGATAGTGCATTTGCTATTGTCCTTTCAATATTAGTGGTTAGTTGTCCCTGCGCTTTGTCATTGGCAACTCCTGCTGCCATTGCAGCCGCCACGGCCCAGCTTTCTGATTTAGGACTAATGATTCGTAGCAAGACGGCGCTCTCCCAATTAGCCAAAGTCGATCATATTTATTTTGATAAAACGGGAACATTAACGACTGGTTCGATGCAGATAAACCGAGTGAAAACCTTTTCTGAACTAAGCAAGGAAAAATGCCTACAAATCGCCTCGCTACTGGAAAACATCTCTGATCACCCCGTCGCCAAAGCGTTTAATTCTGATGGAGTTCGCTTAAGCTGTAATAATTTAAGGGAAACAGTTGGTAAAGGTGTTTCAGGAACCATCGACGGTCACGCCTATCGGTTAGGCAATAAAGAATTTGCCTTAGGCGATATAACACATATTAAACCAGCTTCTATTAAAACAGTCTCTATTAAGACAACTTCCGAAAAAGATTTTGAAACCCATTTGTATTTAGCGTCTGAAGAACAACATATTGCCACTTTTATTTTGCAAGACAGCCTTAAATCCAGTGCACAAGCCGCTATCGACAATATTAGTCAACAAGAATTTGATATCACTTTATTAAGTGGTGATTCCGAATCAGCAGTTGTCAGTTTGGCCAAACAATTAAACATCAAACAACATATTTCTGGAGCGACACCTGAGCAAAAGTTAAAAGCTGTCGATGAAGCTCAGCAAAACGGCAAAAACATTCTGATGGTTGGAGATGGGTTTAATGACCTCGGCGCCCTTGCAGCGGCCAGTGTTAGTATCACCATGGCAACTGGTACCAATTTATCTAAAACGGCTAGCGATGCAGTTTTAGTTTCCGCTGATCTGGGCGTTATTTCCAAAAGTTTGAAGGTTTCGCATAAAGTCCGAAAAATCATCATTCAAAATCTTTGCTGGGCTATATCTTATAATTTAATCGCCATACCATTTGCGATCATGGGACTTATTCCGGCCTGGCTTGCCGCCATCGGAATGAGTTTTAGTTCTTTAATTGTAGTTTTGAATGCGCTTCGTTTGAGAAAGCCGTAAAAGACTCTATCCAGCCGGGAAAGATGCTGAGCAACTTTTTAGCACGGCGATCAGATTGGTTTAGCAAAACAAAAGCACCCTTACATAATTTGATTCTCTGATCAGACATATTCTTGTGAAACCATATGCCGCCGGGGGCAAGTTCTCTAGTTTTACTCACTACCGATAGATCGTTGGTTATCGCCCATCGTCTGGCAAGCGGCGTCGCTATCACCGCAGCAAAAACATCCTTGTGCATTAATAGAGAAACCGCGCCAAGATTGCTTTGAGTAAAAGTTATATTGTGTTTAGTAAAATTTACGCCAGCCTGATCAAACATCTCTACTGGCAATCGATAGCCTAGCTCCGATTGTTCAGACAAAAATGCGATATGAATATTATCAAGGTTCTCAAGAGATTCGATGGCGGTTGATTTTCTAACCATAATACTGGCGGTAAGCTGTGTATCGTCAAGTACTTTAATCAATAGTTGTCGACTATAGTCAGACGATAAGTTTTTTTCTAGTGGTTTAAAGATTAAATCATAGGTAGTATTTGATTGAGGTTGATCATCAAAATTGATCGTTTGGACATTACACTGATTGTTGTTTAGATACTTCTTTAGTTGCTCTTTTCGTTTTTCAGAATTTTCGCCCCCTTCACTGCTATCAATCAACAACGTCAGAGATTGTTCTGAATAGCCAACTTTCACGAAAAAAACAAATCCGAATAAAACAAATATTTTGAAAAGTTTGCCGAAAAATACCGGCAAACGATTGAATAACGATAATATTGAGATCATGTGAAGCTTAAGCCTTTGGCAGGGTTACTCCAGTCTGTCCCTGATACTTACCACCGCGATCGGCATATGAGGTTTCACACACTTCATCAGACTCAAAAAACAACATTTGAGCGACCCCTTCGTTAGCATATATTTTTGCAGGTAATGGCGTGGTATTTGAAAATTCCAGGGTCACATGTCCTTCCCATTCTGGCTCTAAGGGAGTGACATTCACAATAATACCGCAACGAGCGTAAGTCGACTTACCTAAACAAACTGTCAGGATGTTTCTAGGAATGCGAAAAAATTCAACCGTACGTGCCAACGCAAAAGAATTGGGTGGAATAATGCAAACATCTGAAGTGATATTGACGAAGCTCTTTTCATCGAAATTCTTAGGATCAACAATGGTTGAGTGAACATTGGTGAAGATTTTAAATTCGTTAGAACATCTTACGTCATATCCATAACTGGACGTACCATAAGAAATAATTCGATTTCCATCTTTCTCTCTCACCTGGCCAGCTTCAAAAGGCTCAATCATGCCTTCTTTGGCCATACGCCTCATCCACTTGTCTGACTTTATGCTCATTGTTGCTCACTTTTATCATTTAAATAACTAAAAGAAATTTTACCACAGAGGCACAGAGGTCACAGAGTAAAAAATACACAATCAAATATATTTTATCTTTGAGGATAACTAGCTCAGTAGATTTTTCTCCGTGTTCTCTGTGTTCTCTGTGGTGACCAATCTTCTAATTTTTCAAGGTTTCCAGGTTGAAATATCAATCCCCTGAGCTCCTTTGGAAAAATCTTTAGCTAATACCGATAGGTTTGCTGCTAGATTTCTACCAATTTCCCGGTATATCCGGCTAATATCACCGTCAGGATCATCGGCAACCGTTGGAGTACCAGCATCCAATCGCTCACGAATTGACATGGTCAGAGGCAATTGACCCAGTAGTGGAATATCATAATCGTCTGAAAGATACTGTCCGCCTCCTTCACCAAAAATCGCTTCCTGATGGCCGCATCGACTGCAAATATGAGTCGCCATGTTTTCTACCACCCCCATTACCGGAATCGACACCTTTTCGAACATGGTAATAGCTTTTTTAGCATCCGCAAGTGCCAGATCCTGCGGCGTGGTTACGATCACAGCAGCGGTAACTGGGATTTTTTGCGCCATAGTAAGCTGAATATCACCAGTTCCCGGTGGTAAATCGATGATCAGGTAATCCAATTCTCCCCATTGAGTATCTCGTACAATTTGTTGCAAAGCCGAGGATGCCATTGGTCCTCGCCAAACCATCGCTTGTTTCTCATCGACTAAAAATCCAATCGACATAGCTTCTATCCCATGAACCTTGAGCGGCAATATAGTCTTTTTATCGTTAGATACTGGTCTGGCTTCTGGAATACCCAACATAATAGGAATACTGGGACCATAAATGTCAGCATCGAGTATGCCGACGTTAGCACCTTCTTTTTGCAGTGCCAAAGCTAAATTAACACTGGTAGTTGACTTTCCAACCCCACCTTTGCCGCTGGCAACAGCAATAATATTTTTTACCTGACTTAAGGGTGCAACCCCTGCCTTTGTTTCATAGGCCACCAGATGCTGTTTAACGATAATAACAAATTTTGATTCGGGCCATTTTTTTGAGAAACAGGCGTTTAACTCATCTTTTAACGAAGGAATAAGACCCTCACAAGGGAAAGGCAAACGGATATCAATTTCAACCGACGCGTCTTTTATAACTGTATCGGTAATAAAATCGGCCAAGTTTAGATTGGCAGGAAAACTGGAAAAAGGCGTGGTTCGGATGAGGTCCAGTAAAGATTGTTGTTCCAACATAAGGTTAAATCTAAGCAGAGATTAAGTTGGCGAGATTATACCCTAATACTTAATCAGAATACCCATCCATTTTGTAGATAATTATGGGTGAATAAAATCCGAAAAATCGGTATAGTTGCGCTTATCATAAGTTCAATCGAATATTCGACTAAAGAGTCCAAATGCCCCCACAAACCTCACAAGATTTATTAGCATCAAACGGAAATCGCCGGATCCTGATAACGAGTGCGCTGCCTTACGCCAATGGCCCGATTCATATCGGTCATATGCTGGAATATGTACAAACCGATATCTGGTCCAGGTTCCAGAAACTAGTGGGAAACGAATGTTATTATGTATGTGCCGATGATACCCACGGTACACCAATCATGCTGAGTGCTCAAAAGCAGAATATCAGCCCCGAAGAATTGATTGCTAAAAGTCATGTCGATCATTTGCGCGATTTTGAGTCCTTTGGAGTCGACGTTGATAATTTTCATTCGACTCACAGTAAAGAGAATAAATTTTATACAGAAACTTTCTACAACCGATTACTTGAAAACGGACATATCGCTCGTCGAACCATCAATCAGTTATTTGACCCGGAAAAACAAATGTTTCTACCGGACCGTTTTGTAAAAGGTGAATGCCCTAAATGTGGTTCTGCCGATCAATACGGCGATAACTGTGATGTTTGTAGTGCAACCTATAGCCCGGTTGAATTAAAAAATCCGAAATCTGCGGTGTCTGGAGCCACTCCAATCCTTAAAGACTCCGAACATTTTTTTGTTAAACTCCAGAATTTTGAGGAGATGCTTAAACAATGGCTGAAAACTGGCGTGAGTCAGCAAATGGCCAACAAACTTAACGAATGGTTAGAGGTCGGTTTGCAGGAATGGGATATCTCTCGAGATGCGCCCTACTTTGGTTATCAGATCCCGAATGAACCGAATAAATTCTTTTATGTCTGGTTAGATGCGCCAATTGGTTATATGGCCAGTTTTAAAAATTTGTGTGATAGAACCGCCGGATTAGAATTTGATGATTTCTGGAGAAAAGATAGCGATGCAGAACTTTACCATTTTATTGGAAAAGACATTATCAATTTCCATTGCCTGTTTTGGCCGGCTTGTTTAAGTGCCGCAGGTTATCGTACTCCTACAAAAGTTTTTGCTCACGGATTTTTGACCGTAAACGGTACTAAAATGTCTAAGTCTAAAGGGACTTTTATTAAGGCAACCACCTACCTTGAGCATCTTAATCCTGAATATTTGCGCTATTACTTTGCCGCCAAGTTATCCGGAAAAATTGATGACTTTGATCTTAATCTGGAAGATTTTGTGCAAAGAGTTAATTCTGATCTGGTGAATAAATATGTCAATATTGCCAGTCGATGCGCAAAATTAGTGCAAAAATCAGGCGGTGTTTTACATGCTGAGATTGATCAGCCAACCTTACTCAAAGAGTTTCAGAATGAAGCCAAACAGATCGAAGTTCACTATGAAAATAGAGATTACGGTAAAGCTTCAAAATCAATTATGACCTTGGCAGATAAAGCCAATACTTATATTGATGAACAAGCTCCCTGGAAACTGGCTAAGGATGAAGCAACCGCTGACCAAGCGCTAAAAGTTTGCTCGATGGGCATTAATCTTTTCAGGATTTTATCAATCTATCTTAAGTCGGTTTTACCATCATTGGTGGCCAATGTTGAGAATTTCTTAAATGCCGCGCCGTTGTCATGGTCGGACATACAATCGCCATTGATCTCTCATCAATTGAATCAGTTTATACCACTGATGAAACGTGTGGATATCAAACAGGTTGAAGCCATGATCGCCTCATCTGTGGAAGCGTCGGCAGATGTTGCCAAGCAAGACAAAAAGAAAACACAAAGTAAAGAGAAAACCAGCGAAACGAAAATCGAAAACATTAAGCCAGAAATTCAATTTGAAGATTTTGACAAGATCGATTTGCGGCTAGCAAAAATAATCTCTGCCGAACATGTTGATGGTGCAGACAAATTATTGCAACTTAAATTGGACATAGGAGAAGGTGAAAAGCAAGTTTTTGCCGGTATTAAGTCCGCCTACGCGCCACAAGATTTAGTCGGTAAATTGACTGTCATGGTTGCCAATCTGGCACCTAGAAAAATGCGATTTGGAATGTCGGAGGGTATGGTATTAGCCGCAGGTCCGGGCGGGAAAGATTTATGGCTATTGAGTCCCGATAATGGTGCGCGACCTGGAATGCGAGTAAAGTAATCAAACCGCCAAAGATTGTTCAAATAATGTAGATAGTTTAAATAACAAATATAGCCCTAACGAGGATCCAGTTTTAAATGCAAACATTCGAATTATATGGTGCAGCGTGGCTAACCTATTTGGGTTTAGGCATCGTTTTGCTAGCCTTAATTACCTATACAATAAAAGGCTTTTCATGGCATTTTAAATTTGGCCTGATTAGTTTTATAGCCGTCGGCGCGTTCACCCCGGATATGGTCGCTAACGCCGAAACCTATGCACCTTTAGTGATTTCAGCGTTACTGAAAGCGGAAGTCGAAGGATCAAATGCAATCGTTAGCGGTTTGATTAAACTGATCATCATTTGGGGCATTGTATTTTTCTCAGGTTTGGCATTGAGACATTTTTGGAAAACACGAAAGATACAAAAAACGACTAGTTGATAGTTAATAGTTAATAGTTAATAGTTAATAGTTAAGCCGTATTTAAATCGGACCCCATTATGACAGATATCCTGTTGCTTCTAGTCAGTACAGTTTTAGTCAATAATTTTGTATTGGTAAAATTTCTAGGCCTGTGCCCTTTTATGGGTGTATCGAGCCGAGTGGAAACCGCAACCGGGATGGCTGCTGCCACAACCTTTGTACTTACTATGGCTTCATTAGCCAGTTATTTAATCAATCACTTTATTCTTGAACCATTTGGCCTTGAATACTTGCAGGTTATTTCCTTTATCCTCGCTATTGCGGTCGTCGTTCAGTTTACTGAAATGGTGATTCATAAAACCAGTCCTATGCTGTACCGATTGCTTGGCATTTTCCTACCTTTAATTACCACAAACTGCGCGGTACTTGGCGTCGCATTACTTAACGTGAATAAAGGGCATAACTTTATTGAATCTATCGTATATGGCTTTGGCGCGGCCTCAGGTTTTTCGCTGGTATTGATTTTATTTGCTGCCATCAGAGAGCGAATAGCGGTCGCAGATGTCCCCAAACCATTTCAAGGAGCAGCTATTAGTTTAATTACGGCCGGTTTGATGTCGCTGGCATTTATGGGATTTACCGGATTGGTAAAATTATAAGCATGGAGATTATCACCGCGACTTTGATCATAACCTTATTTGCGACTGTATGCGGAGCGCTGCTCGGATTTGCTTCTATAAAATTTCGCACCGAAGTGAATCCCATTGTTGATCAAATTAACGAGTTACTGCCCCAAACTCAATGCGGCCAATGTGGTCATCCAGGTTGTCGACCTTATGCCGAAGCGATTGCAAATGGTGAAGCAATTAACCGATGCCCTCCCGGCGGCGAAGCGGGTATTAAAGCATTGGCAGATTTACTAGAATTAGATGTGATTGCACTGGATGAATCTTGCGGCGAAGAAATCAGAGAGCGAGTAGCAGTGATTCGAGAGGATGAATGTATTGGCTGTACCAAGTGCATCCAAGCCTGTCCAGTAGACGCAATTGTTGGTGCGGCTAAATTAATGCATACGGTGATCGCGTCAGAATGTACCGGCTGCGATCTATGCGTGCCGCCTTGTCCGGTCGACTGTATTGATATGCCATTTGTCGCTATTACAACCGATAATTGGCGATTTTCTAATCCAGACCATTCTGTGAATTTCATTTCGATTAAACAGGTTTCATAGAAGACTTGGCATGCTAAAAAAAAATGACACCATAAATTTTGTCGATTTTATATCTCATGCCAAATTTGATATTCCGGGGGGGATCCACCCGCGTCAATATAAGTCGATGTCTAATCAACGCGCTATCACCAGTTTGGCACCGGCCAAAGAATTCTTTTTAGCTGAAAATGCAAAGCCGGGAAATCATGGAAAACGATTAGTTGAGATAGGCGATCGAGTATTGGCTGGACAAAAAATCTTTGAATCATTTATTGATCAAATCGAAAACAATACCCATTCCCCGTATGACGGCGAAGTGACAGAAATAACCCACAGAAAACTTGGTCATGCTTCCGGCTTATCGATGCCCGGCATTTGTATAAGTAGGATTTCACAAAACCATACTGCCTCCTTGCCACCAGTTAAAAATTGGCAACAAGCTGATCCAACTGATTTAATCAAGCGAATTCATGAGGCCGGGATAGTCGGGTTGGGAGGCGCCGCTTTTCCAACTCATGTAAAACTAAATAGCAGCGAAAAGAAAATAGAAACATTGATCATCAACGCCATGGAATGTGAACCTTTTATCACCTGCGATGACGTTTTAATAAGAGAACGAGCCAGTGAAATACTTCAAGGATCATTGATAACCGCTCAGATAGTTGGCGCTAGTCAAATAATGATTGGTATCGAAGATAACAAGCCTGAGGCAACCAATGCACTTGCCGAGCAAATATCCAAACACTTGCAACAAACTCGCGAAAACAATATATCGTCGCCCAAAATTCAAATCATTGTTGCCGAAACAAAATACCCAAGCGGCGGTGAGAAACAGTTGATCCAATTACTTACCGGCCAGCAAGTCCCACAAAATAAATACCCGGCAGCACTTGGGATATTGGTACAAAATATTGCGACACTTTTTGCCATTTATGATGCCGTCTGCAACGGTCAAACCCTAACTCATAGGCTGGTGACTCTTACCGGTAATTTAGTTGAAAAACCCGGCAATTATTGGATTGCATTCGGCACGCCTCTATCACATATTATTTCCAAATTAGGCATTCCAACCAATAAGATTTCAAAAATCATCTTGGGTGGTCCACTGATGGGAACAGCCATCGATAAAACATCAAAAGAGTGCTTTTCGGAACTGAACATACCTACACAAAAGTCAACCAACTGTATCATTTTTAACTCTGATAAATCTGACATTATGGTATCGAGTCCAAATGATGTTCACGATGCATGCATTCGATGCGGTGAATGCGAGGTGGTTTGTCCGGCATCTTTAGTACCTCAACAACTCTACTGGTTTGCTAAAAGTGAACAATGGGAAAAACTGGAGCAAAATAATTTACGTGACTGCATAGAATGTGGTGCCTGTAGTTATGTTTGTCCCAGTCAAATTCCTTTGGTCAGCTACTACCGATTCGCCAAATCAGAAATTAAACACCTTAAAACCAGAAAAAAGAAGTCAGAACTAGCAAAACAACGATTTGATAACCGCGAAAGCAGACTCGCTCGAATAAAAACTGAACGAGAAAAGAAACGCAAAAAAACTGCAGAAGCCAGGATGCTCACAGCGGCCAACAAAAACAAAGATCCTGACGGAAAAAAATCAGCCATACAAGCGGCTCTACAGAGAGTCAAAGATAAAAAGGAAGAGCAGTCTTGAAAAATTCTTCACCATTTATTCATGATGCCCGTTCCACCAGCCATATTATGCGGCTGGTCATTTTTGCGCTGTTGCCAGGCGCCTTGGCAGAAATATATTTTCTAGGCTGGGGTGTACTGATTAATATTGTTCTTTGTAGTGTTTATGCACTCTCCGCAGAAGCATTTGTTTTGAAGTTACGCGACCGACCAGTCAAACCAACATTATCTGACAATTCTGCGCTTCTTACAGGAATTTTGATCGCCCTGGCCATTCCACCCCTTTTACCTTGGTGGATGAGTTTGGTTGGTGTGTGGTTTGCTATTATTTTCGCCAAGCAATTATATGGAGGATTGGGTTTTAATCCCTTCAATCCCGCTATGGTTGGCTACGTCTTACTATTGATCTCTTTTCCAATTGAAATGACAGCGTGGCTTCCTGCCGCAGAATTAGCCCAACAACAGCCTACTTTGTTACAAACAATACAACTCAATTTTTTGGGTGCTACCAGTAACGGCTTATCCTTACACGACTTCCGTTTGCTGGCAGACGGGTATACTATGGCGACACCGCTAGATGAAAGTAAAACAGCTTTTTCTCTTGGTTTAATGACTACCGAAATAACACAGGATCCGAGGTTTTCACCTAATCTATCCAGCTGGTTAGGATTAAATATTAGTTTTTTGATTGGTGGTCTTTATTTGCTTTTTAACCGCATTATTCATTGGCAAATCCCCGTATCATTGCTTGCCAGTTTATTCCTATGCGCTTCAATTTTTCATACATTTGATAACGAGTTATTTCTTCCCGGTTGGATCCATCTGTTTACCGGCGCAACCATGGTTGGTGCGTTTTTTATCGCTACCGACCCTGTCAGCGCCGCAACGACCCCAAAAGGTAGATTAATATACGGCGCTTCAATCGGTTTTTTTATTGTTATTATACGATTGTTTGGCGGGTATCCTGACGCTGTCGCCTTTTCGGTTTTGTTACTCAATATAGCCACCCCAACCATCGATCATTATAGTAAACCAAAAGTATATGGAACTGATGACGGGGGTAGCAAAAATGCCTGATCTTTCTACCGATACCGCCAGGTCGAATCAGCACGAGGAAATGAAAAGAGCAGTGATCAAAAACGCATTGATATTAGCTGTTTTTGCATTTATCTCAACAGGACTGATTGCCATTACACATATCTTAACAAAAGATAAGATCGCACAAGAAATTGAATTAGCTTTGGTAAGGCAACTTTCTCAAATCGTACCGGCAGAAAACTATACCAATGACGTATATAAAGACTGTATTGTGATCAACAATATTGATTTTTTGGGTACAGATGAAGATCAAAAATTGTACCGGATGAGAAATGCTGAAGATGACTACGCTGTATTATTGACCAGTGTTGCTCCCGATGGGTACTCTGGTAAAATCCATTTAGCTGTGGCTATTTCTCAACAGGGAAAAATACTTGGAGTGAACATATTAAGCCACCAGGAAACTCCGGGACTGGGTGATAAGATTGAACGAATCAAGAGTAATTGGTTACAACAATTCGAGGGTATGTCATCAACTAACCCAGAGGAAAAACAATGGAAAGTCAAAAAAGATGGTGGCCAGTTTGACGCACTGACTGGTGCGACAATTACCCCGAGAGCGGTGATCAAAACCGTGTACAAAAGCCTCGTATTTTACCAGACGAAGAACAAATCATTATTCGAAACCAATAGCAATTGTGAGAAATCTAATGACTGATAAACTGAGTTATTCGGCCATTCTCAAAAATGGACTATGGAGTAATAATACCGCTCTAGTTCAACTATTAGGACTCTGCCCGTTGCTAGCGGTTACCGGAACACTAATCAACGGTCTCGGCTTAGGCATCGCCACAACTTTCGTTTTAGTTGGTTCCAATGTAACCGTTTCAATCATAAGGAATCATATTCCCAAAGAAATACGCATCCCCATTTTTGTGATGTTAATCGCTTCCTTCGTTACTAATATTCAAATGCTGATGAATGCCTTTACCTATGAATTATATTTAATTCTGGGTATTTTTATTCCACTAATTGTCACCAACTGCGCGATTATTGGTCGGGCAGAGGCTTTCGCTAGTAGAAATAAGCCTCTTCCTTCATTTGTAGATGGTGTAGCTCAAGGAGTAGGATTTACGTTGGTTTTGATGCTATTAGGAGCACTAAGAGAATTTGTTGGGCAAGGCACCATTCTAGATGGTGCCCATCTTTTATTAGGCGGTTGGGCAAAGGACTTGACCTTACACTTCTATCTAACCGAACAGAAATTTCTTTTTGCAATATTGCCGCCCGGCGCTTTCATCGGTCTAGGTATACTGATTGCGCTTAAGAACAAAATTCAAAATAACTAGTTATTTGGTGAAAGTCGCCTTGAACCATTTTTTTAATGGATATTCATAATCGCCAACAGTCCCACGATTATTTTGATTTCGTCTGGAAATTCCTGAATCGGAATACTCCTTTATTTTCTGCTCTCCTTCCTTAATTATACTTCCCGCAGCATCTTTTATCCGATAGTTAAAATAAAGTTTATACGGTTCATCCGATCGGACAACTCTTATATCCTGATTTTGAGGCCCTGCTGCATAATAAATCCAACCGGGCAAATCCAGGTAAGTAATATCAATTTCCATTAGTTCATTTTCTGTCAAATACTTTGACGAGACTTTTTCAAAAAGTTTCACAAGATCTCTCTCAATGATTATTAAGCTTCTCTTTCTAGATTGATCAGTGATTTCATAGTCTATAAATTTTTTACCCTCAATTGAGGTCAATTTAATTGCTGCATCAACTGGTGAAATGCTTGTTATGGTAATAAACAAAAGACTAACAAACATGAATAAAGCTCTAATGATTTGATTTTTCATACCGTTCTCCAAAATGTTTTAAATCCATCAATACAAACGAGTTACTAAAACGAGCATTGTATCATACACAAACTTAACTGGGCCTGAATCTCTTTGTTGAGCAACTAACAGATCTGTTATAATGCGTGCCAGACCAATATTTTTTTGACCAATTTTCCTATGATATCAACAGACAAACAGCAATATGATCAAGATGATTTATCGACACAACAAAAACTTAATTTGGAAACAGCACTCATTAAATGGAAGGAATTGCAGATATTCTTTGCACAAGGGAAGCTGCTTATCGTGAGTAATGACCAGGACTTGATTGAGATTGCTACGATTATTGCCGAAAATGCCACAGCTAAACTAAGCAAGATAATAGAGGCCAAAAAAGTACAATTCGCTACCGCCGATTGGATAAAAGAGAATGCTACAGAATCGACTGATTTATGGGCTGTGGTCATATCACCGTATGTGGTAGCCCAATTAAAAGTTGAGTAAAAGGTAACTATTCAGCAAATCAAAAGAACCCTCTCCCAACCAAGAGTAGGTCCCATGAGGGAAGAGAGAGGTCGAATGATCAACCAATAAAACTCACTAGATAGTTAATATAGAAGGAACTATTGAGGTAGTTTTCGGGGCAAAAAAAAACGGAGCAGAAGCTCCGTTTTACAAACTAAATTATATACAATTTACATTCAGTTACAAAGTTTATCGGTCACCACAGCAACTTAGTAAATAAATCGATTAATCCAGCCTTACAAACCTGCATCCCATTTTCCATCAAATAATCGGTTGGAATGCCTTGAGTTTGAACCGTTACAACCAGCGCCACAAACATGGTCACGCCAATTGCGAAGCTAATCCGACTTGTTTTCTTAGCACTTTTTCTATTAAGAATCATAATTTCACCTTTTCCTTATACCTTGGATTGTCTCACAAATCCAACCTTTTTTCAAGATTCGTCTCTATGTCTGCGCGTAAATACTGCACCCGCCAAGAACACCGCTGTAACGAACAAACCAGCCCAAAATTCCATGCTAGAAAACACTTCATACCATCTCATCACGTGTATATCGAACATATCAGCACCGACTAAATAATGCATATTCGAATTTAATATCGCAAATCCATCAGCAATTCTTTCACCAACCATTTCAATAAAGCTAGAACTATGGAATATCATTCCTTCAGCAACTGAAATCATAAATATCGGCAGTGTTCCCCATAGAAAAGCTACTTTCTTTGCCCAGGATGAAGCTAACATTAACCAACCCCATAATGGAGCCAACCATAAGCTTGTAATAATCAATGAAAACAAGCCATTAAACAACACACCAAATAGATTGGATGATGTCCAAATTGTTACACCTGAGCTACCACCAAACCAGGCAACCACCGTTGCAAATAATAATAAGAATAATTGAAAAACGGCTAATACACCAAAATAAAAGAGTGGTATCAAAAAACAGACCGCAACAAATTTCGATAATACGGTGGTTGTGTCAGAAATAGGCAATGATTTCCAAAAAAGAATACTCCGATCTTTCCTTTCATCATAAAGCGCTCCTAGACAGTAGAACAAGCTTATAATCAGCATGACAAAGCCAAACATTACCATGGGGGCGTTTAATCCAATTTGTACGCCGTTACTGCGTTCCTGCTCATCTAGATTTTCAAACTGCTCTACTGCCTGAGGCAGATATTCCATGTAATCGAAACTGTCATGACCATTTACCGATACATTATTTCCAGTGATTGTCCCTAAAAGCATCAATCCTGCAAAAATCGCCGCCATAATAGCTGGGGTGTAAAATATCGCTCCTTTATGTTCCCAATATTCTCGCTTTACTAAGGCCTTAAATGATTTACCAACTGAAATATTCATTATTTACCCTCCTTCATCTTTGCAACAAATAGATCGGCCACACTCGGTGAATGAAGTTCCCCTAGCGGTTCCAACTCTTCTCGGCTTACACCTTCAAATAAATAGACTTTTCGACCAAATACATCTCTTTGCATCACGGGGTTTAGTGCTTCAGCTTTTTCCGCATCGTCTTTACTTACCATCACTTCGATATATTTTTCACTAACATCTTCCATGGTAGCATCCAATACAATTTCACCATCCCGGATAAAGATAAGATCCGTTAGCAGGTTTTCGATTTCTTCTATCTGGTGAGTAGTCACCAGAATACTGCGACCTTCATCAAAAAAATCGGCTAGAAGCTGGTTGTAAAATTCCTTTCGATACAAGATATCCAGACCTAAGGTTGGCTCATCCAAAACCAGAAGTTCAGCTTCAATTGACATCACTAGTGCTAAGTGAAGTTGCGCCACCATGCCTTTGGAGAGCTCTTTAACTCTAGCTTGCATGGGAATATTTGTTTTAGACAAAAAGTGTTTTGCCTTGTTCAGATCAAAATTAGGGTGAACCTCGGTGACAAACTCTAACGCTTCTGACACTTTCATCCATCGAGGCAAGACCGCTACATCGGCAATAAAGCTCACTTTTTGCATAATTTGGTGTCGTTGTCTGGCAGGATCAAGACCGAGTACTTTTAAATCGCCCTCATAGGAAGTTAATCCCAGTATCGCTTTTAAAATAGTTGTCTTGCCCGCGCCATTCGGTCCAACTAAACCCACGATGCGTCCACGCTTTACCGAGAAATCCGCAGATTTCAAAGCCTGGTGGCTCCCGTAGCTTTTAGATAAACCTTTCGCTTCAATCAAAGTAGTCATTATTGCTCCTCTACTTGGGTCGGTTTGTCAGTTAATAAACTTTGCATAGAAAGTCCAAGCCGTTCTATTTTTTGGATAATTTTTGGCCATTCAATTTCTAAAAAGTGGCTTTTCTCCGATTCCAATAATTTTCCTCTTGCTGATTCTCTTACAAACATGCCGAGCCCCCTTCTTTTCTCCAAAATTGATTCGTCTACTAATTCCTGATACGCCTTTGAAACCGTCAAAGGATTGATTTGGTAATCCGCAGCAACTTGCCTTACAGATGGTACCGCTTCTCCTTCACTCACTTCACCGTCAATAATTAATTCAACGACTTTCTCTTTGAGCTGCCTGAATATAGGCTGTTGGTCATTCCACTTAATGGCTGTCATATTTACTCTCTTGAGATTTCTCTGTTAAGACTTAGTTCCGTCAATAAACTTCTCTGTAGTGTTGTATAGTACTATAACACCATGTCAGCAAGATGTCTAAATTCTAACTAACCAAAATCGATCGCCTAACTAATTGTTTTATTTAGCTATATTCTTAGTCAATTATTTCTGTAAACATTTATTAACATTTTAAGGTCTCTGATAAAGGCTATTTATGTCTATTTTCTTACAAGCCCATCAGGAAAGGTCCCCAGCTGTTCAATCGCCAAAAGCAATCCAAATGAGCTATCATTCATCTATATTTTATGTAATTATGCTGCCCAATATTTCTCTTGGGTTAAGGCACTGATATGCACGCAAAATCAGATCTGAATCGTCGCGGTGAAATTCGTCATGACACCTGTCAAGTAGAACAACTGTTTGCAAAATCAAACACACGAATACTGCTCAATTATAAAGGTAGCTTTATCTGTAAAGACGGAAATGCTCATTATTTTAGTTTTGAGCAGCTAGTGGTTTTGGATGAAAAGATTGAGTCTTCGCTTTGCAACGATGACCACCCAATACAAAAGATCTATTTAGGAGAGCACCAGCAAATCCACTATTTTGTTATTCAAATCGTACAGCTATACCAACCATTAGAAGAAATGCAGTTACTCGACTTAAGAACTGCCGCCTTGTCAGCGGAACTATTCGATATTAGCTCACTCTTCTATTCACAAGGTTTGATAAATTGGCATTTTAATCATGCTTTTTGTGCAAAATGCGGTTCCAAATCTGCACCAGCTCAATCGGGTCATAGTCGAATATGTACGAATACTCATTGCGCCAGAGAGCACTTCCCTAGAATTGAACCCGCCGTTATTTTTTCCATAGTTACTTCAATTGACGGTGTCGAAAAACTACTCCTGGCAAGGCAGGACAATTGGCCACAGAAACGCTATTCGGTAATTGCAGGTTTTGCTGAACATGGGGAATCACTAGAGCTGGCGGTCGCCAGAGAAGCTATGGAAGAAGTTGGAATTGAGGTCACTAATGTTAACTATATTTCCTCTCAGCCATGGCCCTTTCCTGCGTCATTAATGGTGGGTTTTACCTGCGAAACAACACAAACTGATATTCGTCTTATTGATCAGGAGTTGGAGCATGCCGATTGGTATAGCGCCCAGCAAATGAAAACAGCCATCGAAAGTGGAAATTTGTTGATGCCATTTTCTGTTTCGATTTCTTGGTATCTGATCGATCGTTGGTATCAATCTCAAATGGGGCATTCGTTAAAATCAATCGCCCAGCCAGAGTAGTTAAGTTTAACTAGGATAATTAAAAGCAAAAGCGGTCAATAATGAAACAAGAAACTAAAAAGAAAATTATTAGTTGGGTTAATCAGGGACTCATCTTTATTGGAATATTCTTGGTAATCACCTGGTGGCAACAAAAAGATATGTTGCAGATTTCATCAAATTCCCTGGCACCCGCTTTTTCTTTAGTCGATATGACCGGCAAGGTGGTTCGATTTGATCCAGCCAATCAGCAACAAAAAACGTTAGTCTATTTTTTTGCCCCCTGGTGCGGAGTCTGTCATGCGTCTATTGATAATATAGAATCAATCAAACAATCCTCGGATGGAAAAATAAACTTTTATGCGATTGCTCTCGACTGGCAAAGCAAAGAGGCGGTCGAAACCTTTTTGGCCAAGCATGATCTCAGTATGCCTATTTTGCTAGGAACGAGAGAAACTTTGGATCAGTTCAAAATTGGCGGATTTCCAAGCTATTATGTAATCGATCGAAATGGGATTTTGCAGTCAAAAGATATGGGTTATACAACAGAGCTGGGGATGCGTGTTCGGCTTGGTTTAGCGGGTTCTTAGTACGATTTTTAGCAAATCGTTCACCACTATTTTGTCAGGATTCCAACATTTGCTGGCAGGCAATACAGTTCGTTGATTCTGGTTTAACCATTAATCTGGCTATCGCTATTTCTTCGTCACATTCCTCACAACGACCATATTCTTGCTCGCTGCTTTGTTGTTTCTTTGAAAGCCTTTGTAAAACATTGTTCAGTTTCAACAATCGATTTTTATCTCTGGCGAAGGAACTTTGTGCCATTTTTTGCTGTTGGATTGCATCAATCCTTGAAACTCTCCCAACAAGAGTTTGGTCAAGTTCAACCGTTTGAGTGGCTTTCTCACATAGATTTATCTGATGTTTCAATTCGAAAATTTGTTTACGAGTCACTTTTTTTATTTTGCTAAGCGTAGAAATATCCATAAAACTTTAAGAGCTAAACTCTCTATTCTCCAGCTTGGTGAAAATTGGTTTTTGCGCAATATTTTTCCATTGGTAATAGCTTTTAGATTCGGTCGATTCAGTGCAAGTTCCGCAACCCGTGCCACAGGCGCCAGAAACATCGATTGATTCAATTCTGCCTTTTTTTTGCCAATGAGAAAGCATGCCAAGCATGATTGTCTCACTCACATGAAAATGTCTGGCAAGATCTGTAAGACTAATCTGTCCTCGTTCAATCAATAATTTTTTTATATCCATTAACATAACTAATGACTGGAAGACTGGCTATTGACACTCAAGTTAGAATCTTGAGATTGGTATTTGTTAGACCAGTATTTAAGAACAACAATATTAGCAATATGCAACAAAACGAAAAAAGCTATCCAACTCATCGCGGAAATTGGATTTTCTTCTAGTTGTCCAAACTGATAAACAATGGTCGCTAAACTATAAGCTAAAAATGTGGTCCAGAGAATTGAAAACCAAGTCCATTTAGTTCCGGTTTCTTTATACGTTGCACCAAGAGCTGAAACACACGGCGAATAGAGTAAAATAAAGAGCAAATAACTAAAGGCGCCGATGGTTCCATCAAAAGATTGACGAATGGCGGAAAAAATCCCATGACTGACATCTTGATCATCAGCAATCGCCTTGGTATCCCTTATATCCACATCCATACCTAGCGGATCCGTCCAGCTATCTAATGCCTCCGTGAAATTGTCCGGAATAGTTTGAAGCGCCGAAAGCAGTTTATCGGATAAGTCGAATTCCAGCTCTTCCTGCTCTTTGCCAGAACGACTTAAATAAAGTGAATTAATCGTACCAACGACAACTTCTTTAGCAAACAACCCGGTGAATAGCCCTACAGTCGCTGGCCAGTTATCCTCTTTGATCCCAATGGGTGCAAAAGCGGGTGTTAAGGCTTTACCAACATTCGTCAATACTGATTTTTCGGTATCTTCATTTCCAAAACTAAAATCAGTTCCCAGAGAATTAAAAAAACTGAGAATTATTACTACTATGACAATTAATTTTCCTGCCCCCAAAACAAAGGATTGCAGTTTTTCCCAGGTTTTAAGCAAGACATTACGAAGTTGTGGCATATGATAAGCGGGTAGCTCCATGACAAACGGCGTTGTTTCTCCTGATAAAATTGTTTTCTTTAACAGCAACCCCGTCAATACGGCAATCACAATTCCTGTTAGATAGAGCGTAAAAATCAATATGCCTTTATTGTCTGGAAAAAAGACGGCGGCGAAAAGAATATAAACCGGCAACCTTGCTCCACAAGATATGAATGGACTCATCATGACCGTCATAATGCGGTCCTTTTGATATTCTAACGAGCGAGTTGCGTAAATAGCAGGAACAGTACACCCCAATCCAACCATCAAAGGAATAAATGATTTACCTGGTAAGCCAATAGCCTGCATAAACCGGTCCATAACAAATGCACCGCGAGCCAAATATCCGGAATCTTCTAATACCGCCAAAAACAAATAAAGACTCCCTATGATTGGTATAAAAGTGGATACAACTTGTACGCCGCCACCGATCCCATTGGCAATTAAAGTCACCAACCAATCGGTCATACCTATATCACTAAGCCATAGTGACGCGCCCTCAACCAAAATGGCATTGGTCGTTTGATCAAAAAAATCAATCAAAGCACCGCCAAAATTAATCGTAAACAAAAACATTAAATAGGTGACAAATAGAAAAAGAGGTAAACCTAAATATTTGTTCAAGAAAACCTTGTCTAATCTAGAAGAAAGGCTGCGGGTTAATCGCCCTTCCTTACGGACACTTTTTTCGATCCAGTGAAGTATTTTAGTGTATCTCGCTTCTGCGATAATAATATCAATGTCTTCTCCGAAAGTTTCGGTCACTTGCTTTTGCACCGCTGCAACCTGACTTACAATCGCTTCCGGTGCTGGATAAGTGTGTTCTTCTATCAATCTCACTGCCAACCATTCTGGTCGAACAGAAATATCATCGATATAGGTGTTGATGGCTACTAACATTGAATCGTATAGCGCCTTTAATTCACCATCAAAATCCAGTTCAAATTGACTTTCATTATTGGGATGTAGCGTATGCTGCAAAATGATTTGATTAAGTTCCGAAATATTTTTGTGTCGACTGGCTACTAATGGAAAGACCGGACATGCTATCAGCGTTTCCAGTGCCTTAATATCGATACTAACTCGATTACTTTTAGCCACATCCATCATATTTAACAACACAAGAACTGGCTTCCCAATTTCCAAAAGCTGAGTGGTTAAATAAAGATTTCTTTCGATATTAGATGCATCAATAACATTAACGATAAGGTCGGGCTCATCAGATAGAATATAATTTCTCGCAATTTTTTCATCTAATGCAATGGACTCGTCAACCGCGTCCAAAGAGTAAGTGCCAGGCAAATCAACGATATTAATTTGGGGTTGATGTTTATCAGAAGCTTGTAGCCTCAATTGACCATATTTTTTTTCAACTGTGACACCAGGCCAGTTACCGACTTGATGTCGAGATCCGGTAAGCAAATTAAAAACAGTCGTTTTACCACAGTTAGGGTTGCCGCAAAGAGCTATTGTGGGAGTCTGTGACATTGACAAATTACAGCTTGGTTGAGTAATTGGAGTGGAACGAACAGAAATGGGTATAAAATGTTAGTTAACTAACTGAACCTGTATAGCCAGTGCTTCATTACGACGCAGACTAAGAGAAAAACCTCTCAAGTTTAACTCCATTGGACCGCCCAGTGGCGCTTTGCGTAAAATATTAATTTCAATCCCCGGCGTTAACCCCATCGATAAAAGCTTTCGTCTAAAAACACTGCCTGCAGCGCCTAAACTAATCACTTTTACTTTACGTTTAGCTTCAACATTTGCCAAACTTTGAGTCATATCGTTGCTCCAAATACCAAATCAATCATGCTTTAATTAAAAACTCTAAATCTATCCTTAATGTCACGCATAGATATTAGTCTAAATGAGAATCATTTTCAACAACTGCGGTAATTGATCAGCAAATCTCGGTGAATTCGATTATTTCATAGAAAAGTGCCACGCCATCAATTTTTTGAATTAAAGCAGCACTTTTTTTCTTTCCATATTTTTGACGTCTAGGTCACAGGCACAGGTCGAGCTA
>Ga0316205_10000753_pt1 | contig 51219 bp, 51 predicted proteins | sample 3monthpyrite_MG_FD_204941 | JGI IMG/M metagenome (GOLD analysis project Ga0316205, IMG submission 204941) | Microbial mat bacterial communities from mineral coupon in-situ incubated in ocean water Damariscotta River, Maine, United States -... | ecosystem: Environmental > Aquatic > Marine >...
ACAGGCTTTTATTTCGCAACGACTAATTCCGACCATAGATGGCAAACGCTGCGCGGCAATTGAAATTTTGTTAGGCACGCCAAGAGTTTGTGATTTAATTAAGAAAGGTGCCGTCGATGAAATTAAGGAAGTGATGTTAAAGTCAGAAACACAGGGAATGAAGACTTTTGATTCGGCCTTGCTGGAGCTTTACACTGAAGGAAAAATTTCCTACGAAGAAGCATTAAAAAATGCCGATTCTAAAAACAATCTAGCGTTAAAAATTAAGCTTTCCGGTAAAAGTAACGCGACTAAGCGAACAGTCTCAACCACCCCCTCATCTTCTGAAAACACAAAACCTGCGGTGAAAGCTCCGGCACCGGTTTTGTTAGAAGAACCTCCGAAAAAAGAAGTGGCGTCAGATGGGTTGCGTTTGGAACCCAAAGCCATTCCTACACCACCAGAAAACTAGTGTTTTCTTTCCCGACTTTTACTGGAACGATTGCTGCGACTCGAATTTGATGATCGGTCTCTAGAGCTTCTTTGAGAGGAAGATTTATGTGACGACCGAGAGGAAGATTGTGTTGAGCGATGGCTTGTTTCCTTGCTATTCGATTGAGGCTGCACTTTTTGTTCATGCGGCGCTTGGCGTTCGTTTGTTTGTTTTTTTCCCTCGGGAGACCGTTTGGGTGTGGTCGTATCAGATTTCACCCGAGGTTGTCTGGTTATTGTTTTAGAACGGTCCTGTTTTTTAGTGCTCTTAGTCTGCTTGGCAGGCTTATGATTTGTAGGCCTGTTCTTTCTTTCCTTGATGCTAATTCTACCATCGCTTAATTCTCTTTTTATTCTATCCGGTGTGGCGATACGGGTATTGCGAGGTGATGTTCTTACCACGTTTTTTTTGTTAGTCTTTTTAGGATTCACCCGGTCAAAATCTCGATTGGCCCTTGTATCTTTGTTTGAATACTTACGATCACTTCTATGCGTCTGAATTTCAGCTCGGCTCGGGCGCGTACTGCGATATCGATTGCTTACAGTCACACTGCGATATGATACACCTCGTCTATGAGTCGGGTTGTGAGTCCATCTTGTTGCATATTGATGACTGGCAATTTGATTGCGGCTATAATAATGGCGAGGTCGATAATACTGAGAAGGGATCCTGACTACATGGTAATTATCCCATTGGAAGGAGTTAAAGAAAAATCCAAAAGAAACATGTACCCGAGGCCCCCAATAAAAAGGACTGGAATGATTCCCATAATAATTGCTCGCATAATAAGGGCTACTCCAATAAACCGGTGGATAATGTGACCAATACCACGGGCCATACACAGATCGAGTATCGTAATAAGGGACATAAACCACTTCTCGCTCTATCGGCTCAATGACAATCGAATCGTCTTCACGAATTACAGAAACTTTGTCCATCTTGTCCAAATTTCCTGATTCGTAGGCGCGAACTCGTAGCGACTGCACACTTGCCAACAGTTTTTCTTCATCTTGAAGAAAAGCATCGCCCAGCTTCTGTGTCCATTCCAAATTTTCGCTAAGGCGTTTTAAAACTTGAGGAAATGCCACCAGCGCTTTGATACTAGGGTCCCAGTTTTCATTTTCGACTGCTTCAACTGCATTAGAACCGGTTATGTCGGAGTTTTTTTGTGTCCAACGTTCAGCTTGAATAACTTCGAGCGGGTAGGTGGCAGCGATTAAAATATGGGATAATACGGTATCGGGATAAAGCGCAATCGGCGCCAGAATTTGTTCCAATTCTGCTTGACTAAAAGGTTCTACTTCAGATATTTGCTCTTCAGCGTTAAGCCCGGAAACAGCGAGCGCGAATAACATTCCTAGAGCCAGTTGCTTAAACATTTTCATAATAACCACCTTTCCTGCCTTTAATGGACATATTTACCAATTTATAGCCCATTATTGGCCTTGTCAGCTTAACTATAGCTGAATGAGGTAGAAAATATAAGACCGTTGGGCGGGCGGATAAAGGTGGCGGAGGGATTTGACGGAGCGGTTAAATCAGCTCCGTCATTAGTATGACTACCAATCAGCTAACGGGCTAACGTCGGCAGCATAGTCAACGCCATCAAAACCAAAACCAAATAGTTTTAGAAAATCTTGGTTATACCCTTGATAGTCACCTAACTCAGGGAAATTTTCAGTCGTAACCTTTGGCCAGATAGCTTTGATTTTGGCTTGAATATTATCGTTGGTTTCAACGCCGTCCATTCGTAAGCGTTTATCTTCATCGACTGGCGGGTTGTCAGCTAACAAAAGCTGGTTAAACAAACCGTAAATCTGCTCGATCACGCCTTCATGTACTCCTTCATCTTTCATTACCCGATACATTAAAGAAATATACAGTGGCATCACTGGAATTGCCGAGCTAGCCTGTGTCACTACAGCTTTGAGCGATGTAACATAGGCTTTGAGGCCAAGCTCTGAGTAGTCTTGCTTTAAGGCTGCTGACGCTCTATCTAAGTCTTCTTTGGCTTTACCGATGGTGGCATGTCCATAAATTGGCTGAGTTAATTCTTTACCAATATAAGTGTAAGAAGTTGTTGTGCAGTTATCAGCCAATACTCCTGCATCATTCAGCACTTTGATCCAAAGTTCCCAATCTTCGCCACCCATTACTTTAATCGTATTATCGATTTCTTCCTGATTGGCAGGTTCAAGGGAAATCTCATGAACTTCTTTTTTACTGGTATTGAACGTTTTGGAAACGACAGATTTACCAACGGGTTTTAAAGTGGACACATAAGCAACTCCGCTATCTGGGTCAGTTCGCCGAGGAGATGCCAGACTATAAATGACCAGATCGACTTTGCCCAAATCCTTTTTTATTGTTTCAATGGTTTGAGCCTTTATCTCATGCGAAAAAGCGTCGCCATTAATTGATTCTGCATACAGACCTGCAACTTCTGCTTCTTTGTGGAAGGCCGCGGTGTTATACCAGCCTGCTGTACCGGTTCTTTTTTCGGAAGGCGGTTTTTCAAAGCAAATGCCTAAAGTCTTGGCGCCAGCGCCAAATGCTGAAGTGATTCGAGATGCCAGGCCGTATCCGGTAGAGCAGCCAATGATCAGTACATTCTTTGGCTTATTGGTAATTTCGCCTTGTTGTTTTACATAGGCGATTTGCTCTTTAACACTGGCAGCACAACCAGTGGGATGAGCGTTAGTACAGATAAAACCTCTTACTTTTGGTTTGATGACCATTTTTTAGTCTTCCTGAATTGAACTAGGTTGTTGAATTTGAATAGGCCGGATTTTACCCCGCATTGTGCTGATTATAAAGGGCAATTGAACAGGTCGGGTAAGTTGGCTTATTCGATTTAATCCAGGATTATGCAAAAGCAGTGGATCTGACCTATTATTAACAATATATCGGCAGTCTTTGAATCAATTAATGTCTCACCCTGATCATACAACCAGTCAACTTTCGGCGCTCACTAAAAAGAGGTTAGCGTTGGAGAGCCTGATAAAAATAACCGTGAGTCTCCAGACTCAGCAACAAAGCTTACAAGAGTTGTCCGCCATCGCTAGACCTTCTCAGGACTTCCCCGCCAAATTGCTCATCCATGTTAAACAACTAAGTAAACGGATCGGTGATCTACCTGTCGCAGAATTAATTAAAAGGCTAGAGAGCATCGAACATGTAATGACTAGTAACATGGATAAATTGCTGTTGTTGGCAAAGGTTGATATTGGTAAATTAAGGGATGCGCAACTGGTCAACCTTTCTCTGGATGACTTTATCGATTCGATCGACAATTTTAGGCGGCGTACTCAAACAGCTATGGCGTTAAGATATCTGCTAAAAGACCGCGGAGTTGCGATCGCTCCATTTTCTTTAGCGCTACCACAGGAATCACTTTTTGATCATATTGAAGCATTAAAAGAAAAGGAAAGTGGATGCGTTAAACAGATTAGAAAAGAAATGGTGAGTGTGATAAAAGATAGTGATGCCATGATCAAAAACAAAAAAATTAGTCAGGAAATGAAAAAAGAAATACTAAAAGTCCGTCAAGCGATGGTTGTTAATCTGGAGCATCTTGATAATGGCGGCAGTGTTGCAGACATTCCTAATGTGTTTGAGACTATTGTATTGGAAAGTTCTTCTGTTGAACCGATCGTCATGGAGGGGCCAGTTGATACACCCACCAATAATTTAAACGCTCACAAAGTAGACGCAAAAATAAATAAAACGGAACAACTGAAAAGCAAGTATAAATCAGAAGAGACAGACAATTCAAAGACTCAGAACAAACCTGAGTCTTTTTGGGGATTAGTTAAATTATGGCTGTCATCTCCGTGGAGCAAGAGTTGGCGCTCCATCAAGAAAGACTCAAAAAAAGGAAAATAAAATCAATTTCTTTTTCTAGATCGCATAAGTAACAAAACCAAAAACAATCCACCAACAAAGGCTCCTCCGCCACCTGAACTGTCCGGTTGCGCTGGAGGTGTTGGAGCAGGTGCAGTGGACAAAGTTGGATTTAATCCTGCAGCGGTATCGACTGTAGCATCTATGATTTGAACACTGGTAATTACAATAAGATTGCTATTGTCCGGTTCGCTGGTTCCATCATAATTATTTAGAGGTAGACTGGTAAATGCGCCGCCTTTATCGTATTTTGTTACCGCAGCAATTTGGTCGAGGATTGTTAAACCGCCTTCGGTGACTTCTCCGAAAACGGTAAATCCACCGTTTTGAATGTCTAAATTGGCGGCGTTATTTGCCAGGTTAAAAAACCACTGATTGGTGGCGCTATTGACATTTCCACCCACCTTTGCCATAGCAATACTGCCTCTTATATTTGAATAAATTGGCTCGTTCACTACTGCGGGATTGGCCGCAACATTATCCAATGGTAAATCCTGATCATTAAGTGAGCTGCCACCGTTGTATGCAAAACCGCCACCTTGAATTATGAAGTTATCGATTGAACGATGAATAATAACATTAGCATAGGCGCTATTACCTGTACTATCGTCGACGTATTGCAGAAAATTAGCGACGGTTTCCGGTGTGTTCTGATCATATAGATTTACTTCAATATTACCAAAATTTGTCTCGAATTGAACTATCGTCGCGTTGGAGGTATGTACTGAAAAAATGGTTAATAATGTGATTAATAATTTACTAAATTGTTTATAGCTTTCTTTTAAAGAGTTCATTTTAGGATTTCTTTGTTAAGTGATAATTATTTACGTTGGTGAGCATAACAGCCACTATCTCGACAATCAATCTTGATAATATTTGTGTCGTTGTGTCCTGTTTTGGGAGATTAGTTGGGTTTTATTCCGGTGACGATATTTTTGGCGCTCTCTAACAAGGTTTCTCTGTCTATCGGTTCCGGTATAAGAATTCCTTTTTGGACTGCTGGTTTTGCTGCCATCAAATCGATCCATCTCAATAAATGAGGTAAATCGCTCACATCAACACCTGGCCATTCGTAAATTTTTGCCCAACACCAATTGGCAATGTCAGCAATACTGTAGTCCCCAGCCAAATATTCATTGTTTTCCAGTCGGTCATTAAGAACTGTTAATAGGCGTTTCGATTCTGTTTGATAGCGCTCAATTGCGGCTGGAATTTTTTCTGGAAAATAGCGATAAAATACATTGGCCTGACCCATCATTGGACCGACACCGCCCATTTGAAACATTAACCACTGCATTACCAGTGAGCGACCTTTCATATCAGATGGCATTAATTGTCCCGTTTTTTCTGCAAGATAAATTAATATTGCTCCTGATTCGAATATCGCAAAATTATCGTTTTCTCGATCAACGATGGTTGGTATCCGTGCGTTTGGATTAATGGCGATATATTCTGCCGTTTTTTGTTCACCGGTGCCGATGTTGATAGGCTTCACCTGATAATCTAGTCCGGTTTCTTCCAGCATTATTGACGCTTTCCAGCCATTGGGGGTCGGAGCGGTGTACAGGTCGATCATTGGGATTTCCTTATTAATATTTTATGGGCATTCGAGGCCAATTGAGTCTGATATCGATCTACCGTTTGTTGTCTGTTATCGGAATTTATTAGTAGTACATAATAAAAATAATGCTTAAGCTGGCTAAATGTTACAATATTCAATCAGAACAATATAGGTTAATAATATGACAAGCGTACCAAAAACCAACAAAAACTGGACAAAAGAAATAACCATTGCCCTGCAAGAAGCTGAGCAGTTGCTGCAGGAAACTCAGCAAGAGATCGGTGAGGATATGAATAGCCGTTTATTTGTTTCTGCTCCCGTTATTGCAATGAAAAATCGTGATATTGACTTTCGTAAACGTCAGGATGCAGTTGACTATGCCTGCGAAAGCGTGGTTTCAATGTTAAGGGAATTTCCCGAATTACAGGAGCAATACAAGAGATGTTTTGTGCATGCCTATATTGACACCCATATTTATCTAAAACTCTATAAACAATCAAAAAGCGAAGATCTTTTTTATTACCTTGAAAATAAAGAAGTCATCGAGTCTTGAATTTATGTTTATTGCAGATATCATCGATCTGATCGGCAACAGGCGTTAAATTAATGCCTAATGATTGTGCTTTGGCAAGAACCTCATCGGCAGAGTTATTTCTGGCGTGAGAAAGCCCCCAAAATATGGAAGAGCGCATGCCTGTTCGACAGTAAGCATGTATTTTGTCGTTACAACCATCGACTACTTTAACAAATTCTTCAAGTGCGTTTTCTGGGATGATTTTACCCGGAACGGGGATATGAACAAAATTAATACCGTTGGCCTCTGCTGCCGCTTTTATTTCTGAGCAAGTAACCTGGTTGGGTTCTTCGCCATCCGGTCGATTGCAGATCAAGACTTTTACGCCGTCAGCGGCCAGTGATTTTATTTCGTCTAATGTCACCTGTTCAGAAACGGAAAAATTTTCATGAATTTGGATTTTGTTCATAATTTCCTCTTTGGTTGTGTTGTAAATATTTTTGGTTCTAGGTTCTAGATTCTAGGTTCTAGGATTAACTTCAAATTCAAAACAATTGTGATACTAATAATGTACCTGCCAGAATCGCATTAATCCCAAGAAAAAGGCATCAAAAAAAGTTTATTGGTAGTTTCAAATAAGATACGCCATTGTCTTCTTTTGGCGGCATTTCACCCGCTCTAATATTGACCTGTACTGCCGGTAAGATCAGCGCAGGCATGGTCAAAGTGGAATCTCTGGTGGTTCTACATTCGATAAACTGTTGCTCAGCGATGTTCTCGTTGATATGAATGTTGTTTGATTTTTGTAACGCGACGGTACTTTCCCAAGCATAAAAATCTCTGTCAGGCGCTTTGTAGTCGTGACCGACAAATATTTTTGTCTCGCCAGGATAGGCCAGAATTTTTTGAATGGAATGATAAAGGATTTTCGCATCGCCTCCCGGAAAATCGGTTCTGGCGGTACCAAAATCTGGCATAAAGAGAGTATCACCTACAAACATGACTCCGTCGACTTCATAACTTAAACAGGCTGGCGTGTGGCCGGGTGTATGTATCACCCGAATGGCTGTTTGGCCAATTTTGATAATATCGCCATCTGCTAATAGTTGGTCGAACTGACTTCCGTCCGCTTTAAATTCCGGTTCCATGTTAAAAGGGGTTTTGAAAGCGGATTGGACTTTTGTGATTTGTTCGCCGATGGCTGTTTTTCCGCCGAGTTGTATTTTTAAATAAGATGCTGAAGATAGGTGGTCGGCATGTGCATGTGTTTCCAATATCCAGACCGTTTGTAGTTGATTCAATTGGATATATTCTATTAATTTGGCGGCACTTTTTGTTTCGGTGCGTCCAGATACCGGGTCAAAATCGAGAACGGGATCGATTATGGCGCATTCTTTTGAAACTTTATCCGAGATAATATAACTGACGGTGAAGGTTGTAGGATCAAAGAAAGCTTGTATATCGGTGTTCTTCATTTATATGCCTGTTGGTGAAACAACTTCAATATATTAGCAAACCCTAATGTAATAAGCTATTTCAATTTAGAATATTTATTGGAATAATGCAGAACAGTCCGGGTTCTGCCCAAAAACTTGTTCAGTATCTAGAATTCGGCGTTATGATAGATGTTTTGTACGTCATCTAGTTCGTTTAACATTTCCAGAAATTTGTCGAACATTTCTATATCATCGTCGCTAACCGGGCTGGTATTTTGAGGAATAAACTGAATTTCGTCGACTTCAAAATCGATCTCACCAAAGGCAACTGCGAGAGCTTGTTTTGCTTTGAAATATTCGTTATGTGGTACAAATATCGTGATTTTACCGTCTTCATTTTCAATGTCAGTGACATCAACATCGGCCATCATTAAAGCATCCAGTGCGGCCTCTTCATCGTCGCCCTTGAATACCAATATGGCACTGTGATCAAACATGTGGCTAACACTGCCCTGAGTACCAATTTTACAGTTAGTTTTGGTAAAACAGACTCGTACATCACCAAAGGTGCGGTTAGGATTGTCAGTTAAACAATCAACAATGACCATGGTATTACCGGGGCCATAACCTTCATAGCGGGCTACCGCAAAATCTTCGCCGCCGCCACCTTTCGCTTTGTCGACGGCTTTGTCAATCACATGGCTAGGGACTTGATCTTTTTTTGCTCGGTCGATAATTGAACGGAGAGCGAGATTACCTTCTGGATCAAAACCACCCGACTTAGCGCAAACATAAATTTCTCGGCTGTATTTACTGTAGATTCGGGCATTGGCATCAGATGTTTTTGCCATTGATTCTTTACGATTTTGGTAGGCTCTGCCCATCTTTCTATCCTGGAGATTAAAATATAGAAGGGGATTTTACATTGCCTGAGATAGAGATGGAACTGCTTCAACTGATTATTGCTGGTTTAATCTGTGGATCTGTCGTGTGGTTAGTGGCTTTTACTGACAAAGGATTGTATAGTGCGCAAAATTTTTCTCAATCGGTCAAAGAATAGTCAATTTGAACAATGTCTGAAGCTTGCTTCCTGATGATAGGGGCAACTGTCAGACGCTATAATTGACGTTGGAGTTATTATGTTTACTGAAGGTTATTACACTCATTCGGGCGAGAGCTTTTTGTTTTCAAAACAGCAAGGTAGCGATTTTGCAAAACGGATCGCCGGTGACTTTAATCCCTTACATGATGTCGATAATAGTCGTTTTTGCGTGCCCGGTGATTTGTTGTTTTCAGTCTTACTTTCAAAATACGGTATTAGCCAGGAAATGCATTTTGATTTTCAGGGTATGGTGGCTGGAGATATGCCGATTAGTTTTCGGCCAGTTGAGGAAGGGATTGTCGCGGAAAATGAGAAACAAAAAAAGGTCCTTTCTATGACCAGAAGCGGAGATGTGACAGAAAACAGCATTTTTATTGAAGGTTTGATTAGGGCTTATGTCGCTTTTTCAGGCAAGACTTTTCCGCACGTCATTATTAAGTTAATGAAACAAGAAGGTGCGATGATCAATACCCGTAAACCGATGGTCATTTATGATCAAATGAAATTATCTTTTGATCGGTTTTCAATAGCGGCCCCTGAAGTGGTACTTCAAGAGTGTCAATTTGATGTGTCAGGTAAACGCGGAATGGTCACCATGCATTTTGATATACGAGCCGAAGATTCTTCAATTGGAAGTGGGGAAAAAAAGATCATCATGAGTGGCTTGAGACCATACGAGCAAACAGAAATAGATTATCTGGTTGATACATACAATTCTGGTCGAGAGTCGTATCTGGGCTGATAATAGACTGGATGAATCGAAGCTAATCGATTCATCCATTTTGGTTTCTGCAGTGGGGCAATTCGTGCTTCTCAAACCGAACTTTTTTAGACCATTCGCCTTAAAAAAATAAACCCATTGGGCTATTTCTGCGACAATATTCAAATCCCGCTATATCAAGATAAATTGTGCACCGCATTGATTTAACGCATCAGAGATAAATGAGTGATAAATTAGCCTATTTTTCTCAGCCCTTTAAATGATGGCGTTTTAGAGTTTAAAATCAATAGAATCAACAGGTTTTGACTGTTTTATGTTCAATTTACGAGTGCAGATCAATATTTTTCCGAATTTTTAATGACATCGACCGTGATAACCAACTAATATAAGCTCGGAACGATTAGGAAATCTTTTGCTATCGACCATTAAAGGTTGAGCATGGGATTTCATAGAAGACTTATAGATAGTAGTTCGCCGAAAAATTACAGGGGATAATGCGTGTTAGAAAACTACCTGCCCATACTTGTATTCATCGCTATAGGCCTTGGTTTCGGGGCTTTTCTGGAAATCGCAGGTTTTTTAGCTGCCCCCCGAAAAGAAAATTCTGACAAAACTCTCCCGTTTGAATGTGGCTTTGATGCCTTTGATGATGCGCGAAGCAAATTTGATGTCCGTTTTTATCTGGTCGCTATCCTGTTTATTATTTTCGACCTGGAAGTTGCCTTCCTGTTTCCCTGGGCAGTGGTCTTTCAAGAACTGAGTTGGTTCGGGATCGGTGCAATGGGCGTTTTCCTCGGCTTGTTAGTCGTTGGTTTTATATACGAATGGAAAAAAGGTGCGCTCGAATGGGAGTAACTCAAAAACATAATCCTTCAGCAGCGAATTCGCTCGTTTCACCAACTTTGCCTGAGTTGAAGGAAGCGCTTGATAAAGAAGCCGGTGGTGTAAAACAATCCGGAAAAGGCTATTTAGTTACTGGCATTGACACTTTAGTCAATTGGGCGAGAACTGGTTCGATGTGGCCAGTGACATTTGGTTTAGCCTGTTGTGCAGTAGAAATGATGCAAGCCGGTGCAGCTCGATATGATTTTGATCGGTTTGGGATTGTATTTCGTCCCAGTCCTCGCCAGTCTGACGTAATGATCGTTGCTGGAACTTTAACCAATAAAATGGCCCCCGCCCTTCGCCGTGTTTACGATCAGATGCCAGAACCTAAGTGGGTGATTTCTATGGGATCTTGCGCAAATGGTGGCGGTTATTATCATTATTCCTATGCCGTGGTCAGGGGATGTGACCGGATTGTACCGGTTGATATCTACGTTCCTGGTTGCCCACCAACGGCTGAAGCCCTTATGTTTGGTGTTATTCAGTTGCAAAACAAGATAAAACGGACCAATACTATCATGAGAAAGGTATAGCAATGAGACAGGTACAATAGAAAAATGGCGACTGCATTCTCAAAATTAAAACAATCCGTCAATCGACACTTTAATGACCAACTAATATCCACTAGTACGGCGCTTGGCGAACTAACGATCGAAGTAGAAATCGGTGACTTGTTCAGTATATTGAAAACACTTCGTGATAATGATGATTTTTTGTTCGAGCAATTAATCGATGTGGCCGGTGTTGATTATCTGACTTATGGGTTAGATGAATGGGCGACTAGTGAAGCAACCGCTGAAGGCTTTGAAAGAGGAAGACAAGATCAACCCGCTAGCCAGTGGCAAAAAGCTCGTTACGCCGTGGTTTATCATTTATTGTCGGTCACTCTTAATCAACGAATTCGTGTCAGAGTTTTTGTCGAAGAGGATTCGTTATTAGTGCCTAGTGTTGTAGGTTTATGGAGCGGCGCTAACTGGTTTGAAAGAGAAGCTTTTGATTTGTTCGGAATTTTATTTGGCGGCCATCCTGATTTACGTCGATTACTGACGGATTACGGATTTATCGGTCATCCATTCCGTAAAGATTTTCCAATGGTTGGCGAACTAGAAATGCGTTTTGACGAAGAAAAACAACAGTGCATTTATGAGCCGGTCACTATAGAAGAACGGATATTGGTTCCCAGGGTTATAAGATAAAAAACACTAGAACCTGGTTAAGAATACTTAAAAATAGAAAGTAACTTTTATGGCTGAAATAGAACATTACACCTTAAATTTTGGACCTCAACATCCTGCTGCGCATGGTGTGCTCCGCATGATCCTTGAAATGGATGGCGAAGTGATCGAACGTGCCGATCCACACGTCGGATTGCTGCATCGAGGCACGGAAAAATTAGCTGAAATTAAACCCTATAATCAAAGTATTGGTTATATGGACCGTCTCGATTATGTCTCAATGATGTGCAATGAGCATGCTTATGTTCTTGCCATCGAAAAACTTTTGCAAATTAAGGTCCCTAAACGGGCTCAATATATTCGTGTAATGTTTGCCGAAGTCACTCGCATATTAAATCATTTGATGTGGTTAGGAGCGCATGGTTTAGATGTTGGTGCGATGACCATGTTCTTGTATTGTTTTAGAGATCGAGAACCTTTAATGGATGCATATGAAGCGGTTTCTGGAACTCGCATGCATGCCACTTATTTTAGACCTGGCGGCGTCTATCGTGATTTACCTGACACGATGCCACAATATGATAAATCTCCGTGGCGCAATGATAAAAAATTAAAATCCTTAAATGAAAACAGACAAGGTTCTTTACTCGATTTTCTTTGGGATTTTACTGAGACGTTTCCAGCGTCTGTTGATGAGTACGAATCACTGCTGACGGAAAACAGGATCTGGAAACAACGACTTGTAGGTATTGGTGTGGTCTCACCTGAGAGAGCTTTTCAAATGGGATTTACCGGACCAATGCTACGAGGATCTGGAGTCGCCTGGGATTTGCGCAAAAAACAACCGTACGATGTTTACTCAGAAATGGATTTTGATATTCCAGTCGGTCGTAATGGCGACAGCTACGATCGTTACCTGGTACGAGTGGAAGAAATGCGACAGTCCAACCGAATTATCCGTCAATGTATTCAGTGGTTAAAACAAAATGAAGGCCCGGTCATTGTTGATGATCATAAAATAACTCCGCCAAAAAGAGCCGATGTGAAAGAAAACATGGAATCGCTGATTCATCACTTTAAACATTTCACTGAAGGTTATTGTGTACCAGAAGGTGAAGCCTATGCTGCAGTAGAGCACCCGAAAGGAGAGTTTGGTATTTATTTATTATCAGATGGTGCTAACAAGCCTTACCGACTAAAAATTCGAGCGCCAGGTTTTGCTCATATGGCGTCAATGAATGAAATGGCAAAAGGTCATATGTTGGCAGATGTGGTCGCGATTATCGGAACAATGGATGTAGTGTTCGGGGAGATTGATCGCTAATGACTGACTTAAATTACGATAAATCTTTGCATTTAAAAGAGTTGATTTCACAAACCGAGATTGACGAGATTGAAAACTGGAAGAAAAAATATCCAGCTGAACGTAAACGCCCACCGATTATGCCGACATTAAAAGTCGTGCAGGAAAATAATGGCAATTATTTAACCACCGAAATGATGCAAGCGGTCGCCGAATATCTTGATGTACCTCATGTAGCGGTTTATGAAGTTGCAACTTTTTACAGCATGTTTAATCTGGATAAAATGGGCAAACATGTCTTGTCTGTTTGTACCAATCTATCTTGTTCCTTGCGTGGTTCGAAGCAAGTGGTTGAGCATTTACAAAATCGCCTTAATATTAAAATGGGTGAAACCACTAAAGATGGTCTGTTTTCAATCAAAGAAGTTGAATGCATGGCGGCTTGCGGTGGGGCACCAATGCTAGAAGTTGATAAGGTTTATTTCGAAAATTTAACTGAAGAAAAAATTGATCAAATCCTTTCGGATATTGCGGCAAAAGATTTGCCCGCCAAGGAGGGAGAATAATGGCTAATGAAGTGTGTTTTAGAACACTGCATCTGGATACGCCATGGTCACTCGAAGCTTATGAGAGTGTCGGCGGTTATTCCAGTTTACGAAAAATTATTGCTGGTAAACTGGACCATGAAAAAATTATTGATGAACTTAAACTTTCAGCATTAAGAGGTCGAGGCGGCGCCGGTTTTCCAACCGGTTTAAAGTGGAGTTTTATGCCGCGAAATATGCCGGGTCAAAAATATGTGGTTTGTAATTCTGATGAAGGCGAACCTGGTACGTTTAAAGATCGCGATATTTTAAGATATAACCCACACCAGCTAATAGAAGGCATGGTGATAGCCGGCTTTGTAATGAACGCAACGGTTGGTTATAACTATCTGCGCGGTGAATTTTTTGAACCATTTGATCGAATGGAACAAGCACTAGCGGAAGCGAGAGAAAAGAATCTGGTTGGAGACAATATTTTGGGTTCAGACTTTAGTTTCGAATTACACAATCATTTAGGTGGTGGGGCTTATATCTGTGGTGAAGAAACCGCACTGATTGAGTCCATTGAAGGCAAAAAAGGCCAGCCAAGATTTAAACCTCCCTTTCCTGCCAATTATGGCGTTTTTGGCAGGCCGTCTAATGTCAATAATACTGAAAGTTATGCTTCCGTTCCGGCTATTTTGGAAAATGGTGGTCAGTGGTTTTTGGATTTAGGCAAGCCGAATAACGGCGGAACAAAAATATTTTCGATTTCCGGTCATGTTAATAATCCCGGAAATTTTGAAGTGAATATGGGCATGCCATTTAAACAACTATTAGAAACTGCCGGTGGTGTGTTGGGAGGCAATAAACTAAAGGCAGTAATCCCTGGTGGATCTTCCTCTCCCATATTACCAGCAGATGTGATGATGGGCATCACCATGGATTACGACGCAATAGGCAAAGCGGGCTCAATGTTAGGCTCCGGTGCGGTGATTGTGCTGGATGAGACCACTTGTATTGTTGAGCTTGCCGCTCGTACCGCTCATTTTTATTATGAGGAATCTTGCGGGCAATGTTCGCCTTGTAGAGAGGGGACTGGTTGGATGTCGAGAGTGATCAAACGGATCCACCAAGGTGAAGGAAAAGCCGGTGATTTAGAAAATTTGGATCGTGTTGCAGGCAATATTATGGGTCGAACGATTTGCGCGCTTGGTGATGCTGCGGCGATGCCAATTAAGGGTTTTTTGAAACATTATCGGCATGAATTTGAATACATGATTGAACACAAAAGAAGTATGGTTAAGGGATAAAAATCGGAGCGAGGAGCGGGGAGTCGCTTTTGACTCTGGAGCTAGGTAAAAGAATAGGTAATTAATAGAAAGAATGGGCAAAGTAACGATAGAAATAGATGGTAAGGAACTGGTTGCAGATGTCGGCTCAATGATTATTGAGGTGGCGGATAAGGCGAATATCACAATTCCCCGGTTTTGTTACCACAAAAAATTATCAGTCGCGGCAAACTGCCGTATGTGTATGGTTGATGTTGCCAGTTTACCTAAAGCGGTGCCTGCGTGCGCCACACCTGTTGCCGATGGCATGGTGATCCAGACCCAAACTGCAAAAGCGATTGATGCTCAAAAGTCGGTAATGGAATTTTTATTAATTAACCATCCGCTTGATTGTCCTGTTTGTGACCAGGGCGGCGAATGTGAATTGCAGGACCTTTCTATTGGTTACGGTGAAGATGTCAGTCGATACGTTGAAGGTAAACGAGTCGTCAAAGATAAAAACTTAGGTCCGCTCATATCTACGGATATGACGCGTTGTATTCACTGTACTCGCTGTGTTCGTTTTGGTCAGGAAGTCGTGGGAATTCGAGAAATGGGAGCGACTGGTCGTGGCGAACATGTTGAAATCGGAACTTACATTGAATCGACTATGGATTCAGAAGTTTCAGCGAATATTATAGATCTTTGCCCAGTGGGTGCACTGACCGCTAAACCGTCTCGATATAAGGCCAGGGCTTGGGAACTACGTCAATCACCCTCTATCGCGGCTCATGACTGTTTAGGATCAAATGTCAATGTTCACCACCGTCGAGGCGAAATTATCCGAGTCGTTCCAAGAGAAAACGAAGCGATCAATGAAGTCTGGTTATCGGACAGAGACCGATTTTCATATCAGGCACTGACTGAAGGAAAACGACTACTTAAACCAAGGATCAAAAAAGACGGTCAATGGCAAGAATGTGATTGGCAAACCGCTCTCAACTTTGCAGTAGCGGAAATGAAACGAATTATCGGCGCTTCAAAAGGAGAAAGTTTTGGGGCGATCATTGGCAACAATTCAACTCTGGAAGAAAGTTTTCTGGCGCAAAGACTATTGCGCGGCATGGGCTGTAATAATATTGATTTTAGAACTCGCCGCAGAGATTATTCAGCGGACGACAAAGGCAATGTTCGTTCGGGGCTTAACTTTCCATTGCAGGATTTGAGTCACATGGATGCGACTTTATTAGTCGCAGGAGATATCAGACACGAACAACCCCTCGCAACTTTAAGGGTCAGAAAATCAACTGGATTTGGCAAAGCCATGGCGATCAATCCTTTTGATGGTGAATATAATTTTCGCCTACATCATGAAATTCAGCCCGAACCGCATCTATTGGCGCAAGAATTCGCCAGCGTGTTAGCCGCCGCGTCGGCGGTTAAGCCAGACGCATTGAGTGCTGAAGTTAAAGAATGGCTAAAACCAGTCAGTTTTGAAAAGGTACATACTGAGATAGCTAAAGAATTAACGGCGGGAGAGCAAAGTTGTATCCTTCTAGGAGTTTATGTTCAGGAACACCCACAAGCCGAAATGATTAATTGGCTAGCTGAACAAGTCGCCAAAATAACTGATTCCCAATGGGGATATATGACCCAAGGTAGCAATGCGGCAGGAAATAAGCTGGCGGGCGCGGTACCAAATCAGTCGGCGGTTGGCGGTAGAGCAACCCTTGGAAAAAATGCCCAACAAATGCTGACTGAAGGATTAAAAGGCTATTTAATTCACAACTGTGAACCGGATGTAGAAAGTTTATGGGCCGATGAAGCACTAAACAGTTTTCAAAATGCGGAATGTGTTGTGGCTTTGACTTCTTACGCTGATGGCCGGATTAGTGATTACGCGACAGTGATGTTACCGATTGCAGGCAATTTTGAAACTTCTGGGACGTTCATTAATATAGAAGGCCGATGGCAATCGTTTGCCGCAGCGGTAGCTGCGCCAGGTGAAGTCCGTCCCGCCTGGAAGATATTACGGGTTTTGGCTAATTTGTTAGATCTCAATGGGTTTGAATATGAATCATCTGTGCAAATCCGTGATGAATTAAAAGAGCGACATGATATTTCTGGAGACAAAAAGGTTTCACGTAAAATTCCAGAGCCGTTATGCGAGGCAAGTGAAAGTGAAATTCAACGAGATTCTTTAGGTTTATATATGGTAGACCCAATGGTTCGCCGCGCAAAAGCTTTACAGCAAACACCTAAAGCTTCGACCCATCCGATTAGTATTTCGAGGGTTAAAACATGAACGAAGTCGCGGTAGGCGGTATCGATTTGATCGAATGGGGCATGACCTTATTTTGGATCTTATTAAAGATCGTTTTAATTATTTTACCATTGGTATTGGCGGTCGCTTATGCCACCTATGCAGAAAGAAAATTAATCGGTTATATGCAGATGCGGATTGGTCCAAATCGAGTCGGACCAAAAGGGTGGTTACAGCCAATTGCTGATACCGTCAAATTGATCATGAAAGAAATTGTAGTGCCGCAGGGTTCCAGCAAAGTACTGTTTGTGATTGCCCCCATCTTGTTTATAGGACCTTCTTTTGCGGCCTGGGCGGTGATCCCATTTGACGCGGGTTTGGTACTGGCGGATATTAATGTTGGTTTGTTATATATTTTAGCAATGACATCAATCGGCGTTTATGGAGTTATTATTGCTGGTTGGGCATCAAACTCCAAGTACGCTTTTTTAGGGGCGATGCGCTCTGCGGCACAAATTGTTTCTTATGAGCTGGCGATGGGATTTGCCTTGGTAGGCGTATTGATGTGCGCGCAAAGCACTAATCTTGGTGAGATTGTGATGTCTCAATCGGGTGGCGTTTCTCATTGGTATTTTATTCCTTTGTTTCCTTTGTTAGTGGTGTATTGGATTTCTGGCGTAGCGGAAACTAATCGCGCACCGTTTGATATGGCTGAAGGTGAATCAGAGATTGTGGCAGGTTTTCATGTTGAGTATGGTGGTATGGCGTTCTCGTTATTCTTCCTTGCGGAATATGCCAATATGATTTTAGTGTCGTTTTTAACCGCCATCATGTTTTTTGGAGGATGGTTGTCACCCTTTGAAGGGTGGGGAGTGGTAGGTGAAATGACCGCCTGGATCCCCGGCACTTTGTGGTTATTAATTAAAGCGTCTTTCTTTTTGTTTATGCTTTTTTGGCTCCGGGCAACCTTTCCGAGATTCCGTTATGACCAAGTGATGCGTTTAGGCTGGAAAATTTTTATTCCCGTGACTCTGGTTTGGTTGCCGGTAGTCGCAATTTGGATAAAGCTGAGTTGGTGGCCCTTTAATTAGGCAGCCTTCTTGTCGTTATAGTTAGGTACCTTGTATTAGTTTGTTTGGATAGATATGAATTTATGAAGAAGAATATCAAACAATTTATTAATAGTTTTCTGCTGATTGAATTACTCAAAGGCTTAGCTGTGACTGGCCGTCATATGTTTAGTCGTAAAGTAACCATTCAATATCCAGAGGAAAAAACCCCTCAATCGCCTAGGTTTCGAGGATTACATGCATTGCGCAGTTATCCGAATGGTGAAGAGCGTTGTATTGCTTGCAAACTTTGTGAAGCGGTTTGCCCAGCTGCGGCAATTACTATTGAGGCCGGGATCAGAGAAAGTGATGGCTCCAGAAGGACCACCAAATATGAAATCGATTTATTTAAATGTATTTTTTGTGGATTTTGTGAAGAGTCCTGTCCGGTTGATTCAATTGTTGAAACCCGGGTATTTGATTATCACTTTGAAGAACAAGGTGCACAAATCATGACAAAAGAAAAATTATTAGAAATCGGAAGAGTTCATGAACAACAGTTGGCAGAAGACATTGCCGCTGATGCTAAATATAGATAACCTATTAAGAATTAACAAATTAGAGAAACATCTAAATGAGTTTTCAAGTTATTGTTTTTTATTTATTTTCTGCCTGGGTGATTTTTTCAGCCTTGATGGTGATTACGAGTAAAAACTCCGTTAAGGCGGCGTTATTTCTAGTTTTGACCTTCGCTTCAGCATCCGCTATCTGGCTATTGCTTGAAGCCGAATTCTTGGCACTCAGCTTGATTGTAGTTTATGTTGGTGCGGTGATGGTATTACTGCTGTTTGTAGTGATGATGATGGATATCGACTACGCTGCATTACGTCAGGGCTTTGTAAAAAAACTTCCCATTGCCGTCCTCATATCCTTGAGCTTTTTTGCTTTGCTTTATTTCTTTATTACTCATGGTGAGTTCAGCGCAGAAAATTATGCAGCGCCACCGCCCCATGATGCTAATTATTCAAATATTAAAGAGCTAGGAAGAGTTCTTTATACCGATTATTTTATTGCTTTTGAAACCGCTGCGGTTATTTTATTGGTCGCAATTATTTCAGCGATAGCGTTAACTTTTCGTGGACGAAAACACCGTAAGGCACAAGTTATTAGTAAGCAGTTGGCCGCTAACAAAAGAAATCGACTAAAAATCGTATCGATGGACCCAGTGGTAGAGGTTGATGAAATATCTGACGAAGAAATGAACAAAACATCTGCAACAAATGAATCCGTAGGGGAAGAAAAATGATCGGATTATCTGACTACCTTCTTTTGAGCGCCGTTTTATTTGCGATCAGTGTTGCCGGGATCATTATTAACCGTAAAAACGTTATTACATTGCTGATGTGTATCGAACTAATGTTGTTAGCAGTGAATACCAATTTCATTGCTTTTTCTCATTTCTTACAAGATTCAGCCGGACAGGTCTTTGTATTTTTTATTCTGACGGTTGCTGCTGCGGAAGCGGCCATCGGGCTCGCCATTATTGTTGTACTGTTTAGAAATAGAGCAACGATTGATGTCGAAAAACTTAACCAGTTAAAAGGATAGCCAAGCCTTTATTATGCAAAATCAATTACTCGCTATCGTATTACTGCCACTTATTGCGGCATTGGTGACCGGCTTTGTTGGCGGCAAAATGCCCCGTCACTGGGCGCATTGGATTACCTCCTTGAGTGTTGCTGCCTCTTGCTTTTTATCGATTAATATTGCTATCGGGCAATTGTATGATCAGGTTCAACCACTCAATTATAATCTTTATACTTGGGCGCAATTTGGCAGTCTTAGTTTAAATATTGGATTCATGATCGATGATTTGACCGCAACTATGATGGCCGTAGTCACTTTTGTTTCTCTGATGGTACATATTTATACGATTGGTTATATGAAGGACGATCCTGGCTATCAACGATTTTTTTCCTATATTTCATTGTTTACTTTTGCGATGCTAACGCTGGTCATGTCTAATAATTTCTTGCAACTCTTTTTCGGTTGGGAAGCGGTAGGACTGGTTTCTTATTTATTAATTGGGTTCTGGTATAAAAAACCAACCGCTATATTTGCAAATTTGAAAGCCTTTCTGGTTAACCGGGTTGGGGATTTTGGATTTCTACTTGGCATCGCCGGTGTTTATTTGGTTTTTGGTACGCTAGATTATGCCGAAGTCTTTAACCAAATTAATCAGGGATATACTGATCTTATGATCCCTGTGACAGATGAAATATTCTGGTCGGCGACGACTTTTATTTGTATCGGGTTATTTATTGGTGCGATGGGTAAATCAGCGCAAGTTCCTTTGCATGTGTGGTTACCCGACTCAATGGAAGGTCCGACGCCTATTTCCGCATTGATCCATGCTGCAACCATGGTTACAGCTGGCGTATTTATGGTCGCTAGAATGTCGCCGATATTTGAACAGTCTGAGATTGCACTAAATTTCATTATGGTGATTGGCGGAACCACGGCATTATTTATGGGGTTTCTTGGTGTCGTTCAAAATGATATCAAACGAATTATCGCTTATTCCACACTTTCTCAACTTGGATATATGGTTGTCGCATTAGGCGCATCCGCTTATTCTGTTGCCATTTTCCATTTAATGACACATGCCTTTTTTAAAGCATTATTATTCCTTGGTGCAGGTTCAGTGATCATAGCAATGCATCACGAACAAGATATTCGCAAAATGGGTAACCTGAAAAAATACATGCCGATTACCTACATAACGATGTTGATTGGTTCACTAGCCTTAATTGGTATGCCGTTCTTTTCTGGATTTTATTCTAAAGAAGCGATTATCGAAGTAGAGCATTTTTCTAAATTGAGCGCTTCCTCATATGCTTATTTTTGTGTTTTGGTAGGAGTGTTTTTTACTGCTCTTTACAGTTTTAGATTGATATTCTCAGTCTTTCACACCAACGAGAGAATGGATGAGCATACTAAGTCTCATTTGAAAGAATCTCCTGCGGTGGTATGGGTGCCGTTGGTGTTACTTGCTATACCATCCATATTTGTTGGTTATTTCTTGGCGCCAACAATTATGTCCGGAGAATATTTTGACGGTGCAATTCAAGTGGCTGCAAATCACAGTATGGATACAGCATTGATTGAAGATTATCAAAATCCTTTTGGATTAGCTTTGCACGCAATACAAACACCACCTTTCTGGTTGGCGTTAATGGGAGTAGTTACAGCTTATATTTTTGTTGTACGAAAACCTGACTGGGCGATTAAGTTCAAAAAATCCTTAGGTCCGATCAATCACGTCTTAGAAAATAATTATTATTTCGACAAAATTTATATCAATTATTTTTCAGCCGGTGGCGTAGGAATTGGAATGCGCTTTTGGAAATGGATCGACGTGGCGATTATCGATGGTTTGATGGTGAATGGTACTGCGCGACTAGTAGCAGGTCTATCTGCGAAAATGCGAAGGATACAAACTGGCTATTTATATCACTATGTTTTAGTGATGGTTTTTGGTTTGCTAGGATTTTTGGGTTGGTTATATTGGCGAGCGTTGAACGGATAATAGATATTTAAAATAACCCTCTCCCCAGCCCTCTCCCAAAGGGAGAGGGGGTAAGGGTTCCCTCTCCTTTGAAGGAGAGGGCTAGGGAGAGGTAGAAAATGGTTGATATAAATACTCATAGTATTTGAGAAAAGTTCTACTTTAAACAGGTTTAAAAAAATAATGTTAGAAAATTTACCTATCCTAAGTTTATTGATTTGGTTACCGATTATCGGTGCAGGTGTGATTATTTTTGGCTCCGGCCAAAAACAAAAGCAGCTCACTCAGTGGATTGCTTTGTTAACTGCGGCGACTACCTTTGTTTTAAGTTTATGGGCGTTAAACGAGTTTGATTCGAGTCGTTATTATCTTCAATTTGTGGAGGACAAAAGTTGGATTGATTCGTTAGGTATTCGATACTCTTTGGCCGTCGATGGCATTTCTCTTCCGCTAATCGTATTGACTTCTCTGATGACCTTAATTGTTATTATTTCCAGTTGGAATAATATCAAACTCAGAGTTTCCCATTATTTGGCTGCTTTTCTAGTGATGTGCGGACTAATGAATGGCGTATTTGCCGCTACCGATGCGATTTTGTTTTACGTACTTTGGGAGGCGATGTTGATTCCGATGTTTTTGATTATTGGCATCTGGGGCGGACCTAACCGTATTTACGCGACTCTAAAATTCTTTATTTATACTTTTTTTGGCTCGGTCTTCTTGTTGATTGCTTTAATTTATTTGGGTAAACAAGCCGACAGTTTTAATATTTTTGATATGCACAGTATGCTGATTGAAAGTGACGTTCAGTTAATGCTGTTTTTCGCTTTTCTTATCGCATTTGCAATTAAGGTGCCTATGTGGCCGGTTCACACCTGGTTACCTGACGCGCATGTACAAGCGCCGACCGGTGGTTCAGTGATTCTTGCCGCAATTATGCTCAAGATGGGAACCTATGGTTTTCTTCGTTTTATGCTGCCGATTGTTCCCGACGCGTCACTGGATATGGCGAATATGATGATCGTACTTTCGCTAATCGCGGTCGCCTACATTGGCTTTGTCGCGTTAGCGCAAAGTGATATGAAAAAGTTAATCGCTTATTCATCCATTGCCCATATGGGATTTGTGACGCTTGGACTGTTTATCAGTTTTTCACTGATAGCTGACAACCATATGGATGCGGCAATCATGGGTATTCAAGGCGCTCTTGTTCAGATGATTTCCCATGGATTTATTTCCGGCGCGTTGTTTCTTTCGATCGGTGTTTTGTATGACAGAATGCACAGTCGAGAAATTAAAGACTATGGCGGTGTGGTAAACAGAATGCCGAAGTTCGCACTATTCTTTATGATTTTTGCTATGGCTAATGCAGGCCTTCCAGGAACTTCGGGATTTGTTGGTGAATTTATGGTGATTTTATCCAGCTTTCAGGTTAGTTTTTGGATCGCTGCAGTCAGTGGACTGACTCTTATTCTTGCTGCGGCTTATACACTTTGGATGTATAAGCGAGTGATGTTTGGTGATGTGGCCAATGATAAAGTGGCAGCACTTGAAGATTTGACGATGAGAGAGACTATTGTGTTTATTGTGTTAGCTTTTATGGTCATGCTGTTTGGACTTTGGCCAGCGCCTTTGCTTGATATCATGGCGCCTAGCGTTCAACATTTAATTGATTGTAATTTGGTTTCAAAACTAACTCCCGAAGGAATGTGTTCCTAATGACTGAACCAGTGAACTTTTCTATGGACTTTTCCATCTTGGCATCCGAGATTTTCTTATTGGTTGCGTTATGTACCATCATGATTGTTGATCTTTTTCAGCGAGACAAAGAGCGCAAGCTGACTTTTATGTTAACCCAGATCACTTTTGTCGTTTTGTTTGTGATCGGTATACAGGATTTAGGGGCTACTAAACAGGTTGCTTATAGTGGTCATTGGGTATTTGATCAGTTTGCTACGGTTTTGAAGTTGGCCATTTATGTGACTGCGTTTATCTCACTATTGTATGCCAGACCATTTATTAGAGAACGCAATTTAATGCGAGGAGAATATTATCTTCTCACTCTTTTTTCTGTGTTAGGCATGATGATAATGGTTTCTAGTGGAAGTCTGTTAATTGTCTATCTGGGTTTAGAATTATTATCACTGTCTTTATACGCACTGGTTGCCTTGCAAAGAGATTCGAATGCGGCATCTGAAGCGGCGGTGAAATATTTTGTGATGGGCGGTTTGGCGTCTGGTTTTTTACTCTATGGTATTTCTTTAGTTTATGGCATGACAGGCAGTATATTGATAGCAGATATCGCTCAATATCTGGCTGCCAATGACGCTAATTTGATGATTAAGTTTGGACTAGTCTTTATTGTGGTAGGCATCGCTTTTAAATTTGGTGCAGCGCCTTTTCATATGTGGTTGCCAGATATTTATCATGGTTCACCAAGTTCGATTACTGCTTACATTTCCAGCGTGCCAAAAATAGCCGCATTTGGTATGACCTTTAGAATTCTTGAAGAAGCTTTCGGAAATGCTTCCGCCGACTGGACTTCGATGATAATGATTGTAGCGATGTTATCGGTGATACTTGGCAACATTATTGCGCTGGTGCAAAGCAATTTAAAACGCATGTTATCTTATTCTGCAATCGCCCACATCGGTTATTTTTTGTTAGGTGTTTCGGTGGGAACTGACGAGGCTTTTGCGGCATCGATGTTTTATATAATAGTTTATGCATTAATGACTTTGGCAGGTTTTGGTATCATTATTTTTATGAGTAGTGATCAAAAAGATTATCAGCAAATTTCTGACTTGCGTGGCATGGGGCGTTTTCATCCGTGGTATGCACTGATGTTTAGTCTGGTAATGATCTCCATGGCAGGGATACCTCCGTTTATAGGCTTTTGGCCCAAACTGGAAATTTTCAGAATTCTGGTGAGCAATGACTTCGTTTTTGAAGCCGTCGTTGCGATTGCTTTTTCTGTAGTTGGTTTGGTTTATTATTTAAAAGTGATTAAAGAAATGTTTTTTGTCGATACGACAGAAAGCCCCAATGTTTCTACCAGCCGTTCCTTAAAAATCGCATTAAGTGTTAATTGCCTTTTATTGTTAATGTTTGGTCTGATGCCAGACAGTATTTATCAATATTGTTTGTCTGCGTTTGCCAGTTTGAATTAATAAGCAGGAATCTGTAAATGGAATGGATGCAACAATTTCTTCAGGAATTCTTGCCGATTATTTCCGATAATCGGATCATTCAAGCCGCTCTCATTTTTCTATTTAGTGCTCTGCTAGCAAGTGTCGCTCAATTCATTATTCATCGTTTACAAATTCATGGCACCAAAAGAACCGATAATCCGGTTGATGATCATATTCTTGACGCGTTTAAGCGACCAATTCGAGTCAGTATTCTAATCATCGGTCTCAGACTTGCTATCACGCGGTCACAATTACTTTCAGAACATTTAGATATTCTTGACTCGATCTTGTTAACTTTGGTTGTTTTTTACTGGTTTCGATTTGTTATAAATGGCTCTCATTACATTCTTAAATATTTAAGTACCAGTAGAAGTAAAGTTAAGATCGTGCAAAAACATACGCTGCCATTATTCGATAATATGGCTACTATTGTTTTTTATGCTATGGCGGTTTATTTTATTTTGATCGCCTGGGATATCAATATATCAGCATGGGTCGCATCTGCAGGTATTTTAGGATTGGCGCTTAGTTTTGCGGCCAAGGATACTCTGGCGAATCTTTTTGCAGGCGTTTTTATTCTAGCTGATAGCCCCTATAAACTGGGCGATTTTATTGTACTAGATAGTGGTGAGAGAGGTGAAGTCACTCATATCGGTATTCGCAGTACTCGAATATTGACTCGCTCTGACGTCGAAATCACAATCCCTAATGCGATTATGGGCAATACAAAAATCACCAATGAAACAGCGGGCCCTCATAAGAAATATCGACTTCGTATTCAAGTTTCGGCAGCTTATGGTGAGAGCGTTTCAAAAGTTCGGGATGCGTTGCAAAGTGTTGCAAATAGCGCAACTAATATTGAAGACGATCCAGCACCAAGAGTCAGATTTAGAACTTTTGGTGATTCTGGTCTTAATTTCGAATTACTTTGCTGGGTATCTGAGCCTGTGTTACGTGGCAGGGTTAGCGATTCACTCAATGAAGCGGTCTACAACAAGTTTTTAGAAGACAAAATCGAAATCCCCTTTCCGCAGCAAGATGTGTATATTCGATCGATACCTAAGTAAGCCTAAAATCAAAAGTTTCCATGCAGAATATTCCCTACAGGATACTGGGAAAACTAAAAGCCACATTCAAATTGATCCTGAGCAACGTGTGGTACTAAGTTCCCATATCCGTGATAGACTATCGCAAAATACGAATAATTAATGGAACAACCTATGTCTCAGGGTGCTGATACTACTAAATCAATCATCTATGCGCTGACCGCAAATTTTTTAATTGCCATTGCCAAATTTGTCGCGGCGTATATTACTAAATCGGGTTCGATGCTGGCTGAAGCTATCCATTCGCTGGTGGATAGCAGTAATCAATTATTATTACTATTGGGACTCAAGAAATCAAGGATGCCGCCATCACTGGACCATCCTCTTGGCTACGGTAAATCGATTTATTTCTGGTCCTTTATTGTAGCGCTAATTCTATTTTCTCTTGGGGGTGTTTATGCCATCTACGAAGGCATGCACAAGTTGGAGAATCCTCAGCCAATTGAATCGCCTTTGATCGCCATTGGGGTTTTGGTTTTTGCGGTAATAGCAGAAGGATTTTCGCTGTGGGGATGCATTAGAGAGGTCAATAAAGTTAGAGTTAATCGAAGTTTTATGACCTGGTTCAGAGAAAGTCGTCAAAGTGAATTGCTGGTAGTTTTTGGAGAAGATATTGCAGCTCTTGCGGGCTTAGTGTTTGCTTTAATGGCGGTTATCTTAACCATGGTTACAGGAAATCCGGTGTTTGATGCAATTGGAACTATTGTTATTGGTGTGTTACTGGTGTTTATTGCTTTTTTTCTTGGTAAGGAAGTAAAAGATTTACTGATTGGCCAAGGCGTCGAAAAACATATTAAAAAGGATATGGAAGCACATCTAAATACTAATACAGAAATTGTTCAGGTTTATAATTTTTTATCATTGCAAATGGGCGATGATGTGATGGTCGCAATCAAAGCGAAGATGACTGAAACGGATTCAGCCGAAAAATTGATTGAAGATATTAATCAATGTGAGGCGAGGTTTAAAGAAAAATATCCTCAGGTCAAATGGCTATTCTTTGAACCGGATGTGAAAGATTAGTGAGCAGTTATTGATTAACCTCAACTCTTAATTCGAGTAGAGGTTAATCATATTTATTGGAAAATCATGTAACAACCGAAGCAAGCCTCTCTAACAATATCTCGGTATCCTTCCATCCAATACATCCATCCGTAATACTCTGGCCAAAAACTTTTGCTTTTCCATCAACCAGTTTTTGATTACCTTCTTGCAAAAAACTCTCAACCATCACACCAAAAATATCTTGATTGCCATTTTGAATCTGCTTACAGATATCATCACATACTATCAGTTGACGTTTATACTGTTTGCTACTGTTGGCGTGACTAAAGTCCACCATGATTTTTTTGCTAACACCCGATTTTTCCAGATTTGAAGTGACGTCGGCAATACTGTCTTCATCATAGTTGGGCGCTTTCCCTCCTCTTAATATAACGTGGCAGTCACTGTTACCGGCGGTTTCCACAATGGCTGAATGGCCGAATTTAGTGACCGATAGAAAATGATGGGGATGGCTGGAAGCTCCTACGGCATCAATGGCAACTTTGATGTTTCCATCGGTACCGTTTTTAAATCCGACTGGGCAAGAAAGCCCGGATGCTAGCTCTCGATGAACTTGTGATTCGGTGGTCCGCGCGCCAATAGCGCCCCAACACATTAGATCGGCGATATATTGGGGTGTGATCATGTCCAGGTATTCACCAGCCGTAGGGAGTCCTTTGTGGTTGATATCGACTAATAACTTGCGAGCGAGACGAAGACCTTCATTAATTCGGCAACTATTGTCCATATAAGGGTCGTTGATTAAACCTTTCCAACCAACAGTTGTTCTTGGTTTTTCAAAATAGACTCGCATAACTATTTCTAGTTTATCTTTGTACTTTTCTCTGAGTGGCAAAAGTTTATCGGCATAAGCAAGCGCGGCTTCAGGGTCATGGATAGAGCAGGGACCAATAATAACCAGCAAGCGTGGATCTTGATTGTTGAGAATATTATGAATGGCTTCGCGTCCGTTAAAAACTGTTTTTATGGCTTTGCTAGTGGCCGGGAATCGCTCTAACAATGCAATCGGTGGTAGCAGTTCTTTGATCTGCTTTATGCGAACATCATCTGTTTGGTATGGCATAACGTGGCACTTTTTTATTATTTAGTTTGAATATGGTCTAATTATTCTCTATCGGGAGCACTAATAGCAATAAAATTCAGGCCATCTAACTAATAGTTATACCTTTAGATCGGTTGCTGCGATCCCCTTTGAGGGCAATACTAGGGTACCTCGACATAGGAATTTTGACTATTTCAGAGTTCACCCAACAAGTGAGAGCAAGGCGTGACTCGAAGAGAATGGCTAGCCCTTTTCAAGAGTCACAACGCTGCAATCGCTTGTTGGGAGAGCTCCCTTCGGGCCAGCCGATAAACAGGCCAGCCCGTTGTTGCTTACCTTTGGATTAGCTTGCTAGTCCTACAGGCAAACGCCTAGCTCTAGCCTGTTTATCGACTGGCTGAACTAGTCAAAATTCCTGTGTCGAGGTACTAATAGATTTGAGTAGGAACTGTAGGTCTCTTCTAGTATCATACGGCCTTTATGATGTTTTACTGAGCAACCCCATTGAGTAAAGTAGCAATCCAAAAATTTGATTGTAAACGATTGTCGATTGCTGTTTTAGCGAGTTTGATGATTGTTGGAAGTCTCAGAGCTTCTGAATTTGAGACGGTAGAAACTGACGTTAAAGCAGATAATCAACAAAATCAATTGTTTGAGTCGCGTTTTAAGTTAGATGACTCTAACAAAATCGATCTTTCGGTTTTTGATGTATGCCCTAGTCGTTCAGCACAATCAAGCAGTGATAATCAGCTCTCTAACACTGAATTTTATTCAGCAACCAATAATCAAGATTCTGAAAGTAATGACGTTGTATTGTCAGCTGATCGTGTTCCTGAAAATAGTGAATCAAGGACTCGCCTGGAAGGTCATGTGATCATGGCAAGCTCCGCCTCTTTGTTGAAAGCAGATGAACTAGTCACAGATAATATTAAGCAGACTATTACAGCTAAAGGCAATGTTTCAGTAGAAAGTAAGGATTCACTACTGCAAGCAAACCAGTTTAGTGGCAATCAAGCATCGGGAACTTCCGAACTCAAAGATGTGAAGTTTCATTTTTTTGTTAATAACGCTAATGGTGAAGCCGAAACGATTGCTTTTGACGAAAAAAGTGTTGCTACCTTAAATGATTTGACCTTTAGTACCTGCCCAACCAATGATGATAGTTGGCGTTTTTCGGCAAATGAGTTGCAGCTTGATCAAGGTTCGGGCTGGGGTGAAGCCTGGGGAATGTGGTTAAAAGTGCAGGGCATTCCTGTCTTTTATTTTCCTTATCTAAATTTTCCAATCGATGCGCAAAGAAAGTCGGGTATGTTAACGCCAGCAGTCAGTAATAGCAGTCGTAACGGTTTGGATATTTCTATACCTGTTTACTGGAATATTGCTGCACTGGCTGACGCAACTTTCTGGCCACGACGGATCGAGAATCGAGGCGATCAGCTTGGTACCGAGTTCAGGTATTTGACCGAAAATTCAATGAATGAATTGTCCTTTGAAGTCTTAGCGGGCGATAGCCTTGCGACCGACTTGTTATCCTTAGAGCCGACATTAGGCGATGGACTTTACGGTTTGTCCGAGGACCGATGGGCGATATCCATTTCAAATAAGACCCATTTTGATGAGAATTGGTCCGCTTCCCTTGATGCCAGCAAAGTCAGCGATAGGGATTATTTTAGAGATTTGGGTGCAGGACTTATCAGTCCAAATAACACTAATAGCCAATCGCAATTGATAAGCCAGGGTAATTTTAGTTATCAAGATGATATTTGGTTTGTCTCGTTATTGGCCGAATCAACTCAATCGCTGGCAGGTGATGAGCCGTACCGCATTTTGCCAAGTTTAATTTCTAATGCTGATTATTATCATCCTGCCAGCGGTTTTCATTGGCAGTTTGAAAGCGATTTAACTAATTTTGCTCATAGTGATAAATCCCTGACCGAGGGCACGCGGATCAATTTAAGACCATCAGTCAGTTATCCAATGTTATCTTCTTATTCATGGCTTATGCCTAAAATAAGTTATCAAGTAACAAGCTATCGACAAGATAACTTACAAACTTCCGAAACGTTACAGATAGATCGCAACTTGCCGACCTTTAGTTTAGATACCGGCCTATTATTCGATCGAGAAATCCAATGGGATAAAGAGGCGGTGACGCACAGTTTAGAACCTCGACTTTTTTATGCTTATATTCCGTTTCGTGAACAGTCTGAAATAAATAATTTTGACAGTCGCCTACCGGATTTTTCTTTCTCGCAACTCTGGCAGGCTAATCGTTTTGCCGGTGTAGACAGAATAGGTGATACAAATCATGTAGCACTTGCGCTAACCAATCGTTTTGTTGAGGATTATAGCGGCGAGGAAATGCTGTCTTTCTCATTGGGTAGAAAGTTTTATTTTGATGATCGACAGGTGCAGTTTTCTTCCTCAAATATAACCCAGACGGGCCGATACTCACCCTGGTTATTCGAAGCCACATATAACGCCAGTGAAAGTCTTGAATTTTCTAGTTTCATTGAATGGAGCGACCAGAAGAATGCCGTTTTGATGCAAAGAGGAACAAATTTAGCTCGATCCCGACTAAAATTTGAACCCATTAAGGATCATATTGTCAATTTATCTCACAGAGTCAGAAATAAAAACGGTTTATCTAATGAGGAACTCGATTTATCTTTTGCATGGCCAATAAATGATGAGTGGCGCTTAGTCGGTAGATGGTACAATGACCTTGAGTTAGACAGAACCGCTGAGACTTTGTTTGGCTTTGAGTATGAGTCATGTTGTTGGGCTATTAGTATTGTTTCCCGTCGCTATCTTGATGTTGGTCTAGACGCCGCAGGCAATCCAGTATCGAGTAATTTAGCTGGTCTGGACGAATTTAACAGCGGCATTCAATTGCAGTTTGTGTTTAAGGGGCTTGGAAGCCCTGGACAAAAAAGTGTTTCTCAGCTATTGAAAAATAGCATTAGAGGATACCAATCCCGTTTTTAGAAAACAGCCTCGGACGATTGTTTTTTGAATATTTTTTTAATAAGCGTTTTAATTTGGTTTACATATGAAAAGAGTATTAAGCAGTTTCTTGAGTTTGATTTTTGTCTCAATGGTCATCGGCGCAAAAGCCGAACCGGAGATGATTGACAGAGTTATCGCTATAGTTGATGAAAGCGTGGTGCTTGAGAGCGAATTAGTTCGGCGAGCCAATTCTATCATCGCTCAAATTAAGGCAAGAGAACAGACAGTACCGCCGATAAAAATCTTGCGCAAACAAGTATTGGAAAGATTGATTATTGAATCTCTTCAAATACAAACAGCAAAACGTGTGGGAGTTCGTATTGACGATAGAACCCTGACAGCAACTCTTGAAAAAATAGCCTCCGGTGCCGAAATGTCGGTTGATCAATTCAAACGAAAAATGGAGCAGGAAGGGATAGCCTGGTCACTTTTTCGTGAAGATATGCGTAATGAGATTATGATAAATCGGGTAGTTACCGGAATGGTTCAACGACGTATTCAGGTCAGTGAAAAAGAGATTGATAACATCGTAGCGCAAATGGATAAGGAAGGAGAAACCAGAACGGAATACCATCTTGCACATATCTTGCTATCTTTATCAGAAAATGCAACTCCTGAAGAGATAAGCGCTCAGCGAGATAAGGCCAAAAAATTAGTCGATGCATTAAGAGGCGGTTCTAATTTTGAAGAGTTTGCGGTTGCTTTTTCAAATGGTCCTAAGTCTTTAGAAGGTGGTGATATGGGATGGAGATCCCTTAACCAATTACCCACTTTGTTTGCTGGAACAGTTAAAAACATGGCAGTTAATGATATTAGTGAGCCATTAAGAAGTGCCAGTGGTTTGCATATTCTTTATTTGAAAGAAAAAAAAGGCGGGTTTGAATCTCAAATGGTTATGCAAACCCATGTACGACATATATTAGTTAGCCCTAATGAGATAACTACGGACCACCAAGCGCTTGATAAAATTAAGTTGGCGCGGGACAGGATCGTAGCGGGAGAAGAATTTAAAGATCTTGCATTGGAGTTTTCTGATGACAAATCTAATTCTGCACAAGGTGGCGATATGTCTTGGATTGATCCCGGAACGTTTGTTGAGGAATTTAGCGTTGTAATGGATAAACTGGAAATCAATGAATTAAGTCAACCGGTTAAAACTCAGTTTGGGTGGCACTTAATTGAAGTGCTGGGCAGAAGAGATCAAGATCAAACGGAAGAGAAAAAAAGAGAACGGGCTTTTCGAATATTATCTAATCGCAAATTCGAAGAAGAGTCATTGGCGTGGACAAATGAGTTAAAACACAAAGCACATATAAAAATGATTGATGCCGAATAACGTGTTCCTCTCTCAGTTTTTCACGCCTGAACGTTGATAGACTATGCCTCCACTGTTGCCACGCATACTTTTAACGATGGGCGAAGCTTCTGGCATTGGCCCGGAGCTTTTGGTTAAAGTTGCACAGCAGGAATATAATGCGGAAATTGTTGTACTAGCGGATCATAGTCTCTTAAAACAAATTGCTGATGAGCTTTCACTGCCTTTACAATTGACTGCGGTTGACTGGAATAATCCACCACAAAAACATCGTCAAGGAAGGTTAAGTTTTGAAAATGTTATACTGCCAGCAGAAGTCATTGCCGGTAAGTTACAACCTTTAAATTCCTCTGCCATCCTTAATATGTTGTCTAGGGCTGGTGAATTGGCGCTAACAAAAACCGTTGATGCAGTAGTGACAGCACCGGTGAATAAAGCGGTACTCAATCAAGTTAATCCCCGTTTTTTGGGACACACCGAATTTTTTGCTGAGCAAGCTGGCGTTGCCAAAGTGGTGATGATGTTGGCTACCAGACAGCTGAGAATGGCATTGGCGACCACCCATATTCCTCTGGCGCAAGTGAGCAAAAATGTGACGCAAGAGCTGGTTGAACAGGTTGTTCAGATAATTCATCATAGTTTTTCTCAATTAGATTTGCCTCAACCGAAAATAGCTGTCTGTGGACTCAATCCACATGCGGGAGAAGACGGATTATTAGGGCAAGAAGATCGAAATAATATCTTGCCAGCCATTTTAAATTTACAACAATCAGGTATTGCAGTCGAAGGGCCATTTCCTTCAGATAGCCTGTTCACGGTAAGTAAGAGAGAAAAATTCGACATATTTTTGGCAATGTATCACGATCAAGGGTTACCGGTGGTTAAGGCAATTGGTTTTGGTCAATGCGCCAATATTACCTTGGGATTACCCTTTATTCGTACTTCGGTTGATCATGGTACGGCGCTTGATATTGCGCCGCAAAGAATTGCCTCACCAGATAGTTTAAACTATGCCATCAATTACGCCATTCTATTAGCCCAGGGTAAACTACCTCAATGAAAACTTTCGATCCTTCCACCCACAGGGCAAAAAAACGATTTGGCCAGAATTTTCTCCACGATATGAGTATTATTGATCGCATTGTGCAGAGTATTCGGGTGAATCCGGATGATAATATAATTGAAATAGGTCCTGGACTCGGAGCAATTACAAAACAATTATTAGCAATTACCAAGCGTATTAATGTCATTGAACTGGATCGAGATATTATCCCCAAGCTTAAGTTTAATTGTGACGGTTTAGGGGAGCTAAACATAATGCAAACCGACGCATTGCAAGTCGATTACAGTCAATTTGTGAACAAGGGCCCTCTAAGAGTTGTTGGAAATTTACCCTACAATATTTCTACACCGATTTTGTTTCATTTGTTTAAATATCTTGATCAGATAAAAGATATGCATTTCATGTTACAAAAGGAAGTCGTGTTAAGAATGGCGGCAAAACCAGGAAGCAAAGTATACGGAAGACTGAGCGTAATGACGCAGAGTGTTTGTGATACCAGAATGTTATTTCTGGTCCCACCCGAATCATTTACTCCAGCACCAAAAGTTGAGTCGGCTATTGTTTATTTATCCCCACGAAAGGAAAAATTAGATATTAAGGATAGGAAGCTTTTTGGTTTGATAGTCACTGAAGCATTTAACCAAAGACGTAAGACCTTAAGAAATGTTTGGAAAAATCGGATCGACACTCAATCACTACAGAATTTAGCAATTGATCCATCTCTTAGACCAGAAAAAATCACTCTGGAAGAGTATGTAAAAGTAAGCAATTATCTGTTTGAGACAGGGGGCGTCAGCTGAAATCTAGAGTACCTAAAATATAGATGACCTAAAATCTGTCGCTAAAACTTTGTTCAGCTAAGATTAATCTTCATTTGTTATATTAACTGACATAATCAGTTAATTGAGCAAAATAATGAAATTCTCTCCTGGTATACTCTTGGTTCCAATCTTGCTCCTCATCACAGGCTGTTCAAGCCATGGTTCTAGCGGTTATGGATATGGTTATGGTCATCGCGGTCATGTTTCTGTTGGCGTTAATGGTCATAGTACCGGAGCTGCCGTAGTCGGTGCATTAATCGTTGGAGGGGTCATCGGAGCCATTATTGCCGATTCAAAAAATCAGCAGGCAAAGCAGCAAGTAAAACAAGCAAACATTTTACAAAATCAGTCTGGAACTCAAAACGAGACCGAATACCAAGCAGCTCTGTCTAATACTCAATCCGATATTCAGTGGTATCAGTACGGCAAAGATGGTAAGTGTTATTTGATGGGAGTCGACAAAGGAGTGACTGATGTTGTCTCAGCGGTGCCTAAGAAAAAATGTGAGCAGTAATTCTAATCTGATAGGATCCTTCTTATCTATAGCCTTTTTGCAGGATGAAAAATAGAATATCCCCCTAAAACTTGATCTGACTTATATCTTTTTAACACGAAGTATGAACCGCTACTGCTCGCAATTTCCTTCCAATTCCTTTATAGTCTTGCCCTGAAGGCCCTTTGTTTACGTGCAATCCCATAAATTAAATATGGATATAATTATTTTCTTTTTGTTGGGATGCCGTTAAGAGGTGTTTTTTATTAGACTTTATTTAAACATTAACCAAGTTTTATGTTCTCAGTGGCATAAACGACACAATCACCCAAAAATCAATAATCTTATAATAGGAGCTTGGGATGGAAATTGAATACATTATCAACATGTTGGCACGTTGGGGACATCTTCTTTTCGGTATGACCTGGATTGGATTACTCTATTATTTTAACTTTATTCAAGGCGGTTATTTCAAATCGGCTAGTTCAGAAGGATTGGCAGATGCAAAGGCAAAATTAGCACCAGAGGCCCTTTGGTGGTTTAGATGGGGCGCTATGTTTACTTTTATCACCGGTGTGATCCTTCTTTACGGTGTAGAAAAGATGGGACAGATGAATAGCTATATAGTCATCGGTGCTACGTTAGGTACATTTATGTTCTTAAATGTCTGGTTGATTATTTGGCCCAATCAGAAAATCGCTCTTGGGATGATTGAAGGAGATGCGGCAGCTGCTGGCGGCAAAGCACTACTAGCTTCTAGAACTAATACTTTGTTTTCAGGGCCAATGGCTTTTTGTATGTTAGCCGGTGCACATTTTGGCGCGTGGGGCAACCTGTCTGCTCATATGAACGCTATGTACGCCGCATTAGTGGTCGTTGTATTATTAGAAATAAATGCCATTATAGGTAAGCAGGGGCCTATGGCCAGTGTTCGTGGTGTGATTGTTAGCAGCTTAGTTTTAACCGGCATTATTGTTGCTATATTACAAATGATGTAGGGATTAATACCCTTACTTAATTGGGTTTGGTAGGAGCGCGCCTCTGTGCGACGAATTGTTCTAAATAAATCGCGCCGGGACGGACGCTCCTACAGCAGAATATCAAAGATCAAAAAAGCCGACTGAACGTCGGCTTTTTTAGTTTTTTTACTTTAACAACTACTCATCTAAAAAGCTTCTCAATTGATCTGAGCGAGTAGGATGTCTTAATTTTCTTAAAGCTTTGGCTTCAATTTGACGTATCCGTTCGCGGGTTACATCAAACTGCTTACCGACTTCTTCTAAAGTATGGTCCGTGTTCATGCCGATCCCAAAGCGCATTCTCAGTACTTTTGCTTCTCTGGCAGTCAAGCCGGATAATACTTCTTTAGTCGCTTCGCCAAGACTTTGAGAGGTTGCGGTATCGATTGGAGAATCCTGATTTTCATCCTTGATAAAGTCGCCTAAGTGCGAATCTTCATCATCACCGATCGGCGTCTCCATGGATATGGGCTCCTTGGCAATTTTCAGAACTTTACGGATTTTATCTTCTGGCAGTTCCATACGAATTGCTAATTCGTCAGGCTGTGGTTCACGGCCCATTTCCTGAAGCATTTGACGTGAAATACGATTCAACTTATTGATCGTTTCAATCATATGAACGGGTATACGAATAGTTCTTGCCTGATCCGCAATTGAGCGAGTAATCGCCTGTCTGATCCACCAGGTAGCATAAGTCGAAAATTTATAGCCACGGCGGTATTCAAACTTATCAACGGCTTTCATTAATCCGATGTTACCTTCCTGGATCAAATCAAGAAATTGTAAGCCCCGGTTGGTGTATTTCTTAGCAATGGAAATAACCAGCCTTAAGTTCGCTTCAACCATTTCCTTTTTGGCACGTCGAGCTTTGGCTTCGCCAATAGACATACGTCTATTAGTTTCTTTAATTTCAACAACGGTTAACTTACTTTCAGCTTCAATTCTGGCAATCTTATTTTGGCAACGGATGATATCTTCGGCAAATTCTTCCAGATCATCATGATAGTCAGTTTCTTTGCTTAAAATGGAATCAATCCAATTGGTATTGGTTTCGTTTCCAGGAAAAGTACGGATAAAATCCTTGCGAGGCATTTTTCCTTGCTCTGTAGAAAGACGCATAATCAATCTTTCCTGAGTTCTTAAGCTAGTCATTCTTCGGCGCATACGGCCGGACAATTTATCAAACATTTTTGGCAGAAGGCGAAACTTCAAAAATTCTTCTTTCATTGCTTCGATGTGTTTGATCGCGTTTTTGTGTTTTCTGCCGTATTTGTTAATGGCCGATATAGATTTTTCGTAATTTTTACGTAATTCGGTAAATATTTCTTTAGCAAGCTCGGGATCCGGGCCTAAGTTTTCTTCCTCTTCCTCATCATCTTCTCCGTCTTCATCGGCTAGCTCCTCTTCAGGCACTTCCGAACCAACGTGGCTGGCAGCTTGTGCGGCTTCGGCAAGATTATCGGCATACCCGGTGATAATATCAGTTAGTTTGATTTCTTCCGCTGCGTATCGATCGTATTCATCTAGCAGCGAGCTAACTGTTTCTGGATACTCAGCAATCGAAGCAAGCACCTGTCTAATGCCTTCTTCAATACGCTTGGCAATTTCAATTTCGCCTTCTCGGGTTAATAATTCGACGGTTCCCATTTCACGCATATACATACGCACTGGATCTGTGGTTCGCCCTAATTCACTTTCTACACTGGCAAGTGCGGCAGCGGCTTCATCAGCGGCATCTTCATCAGTTGCTGCGTTTTCATTCATCAATAACGCGTCAGCTTCTGGGGCGACTTCAAATACCTGGATCCCCATGTCATTAATCATGCCAATAATATCTTCTACGGCATCTGGATCGACTATATCAGGGGGTAAATGATCATTCACTTCAGCATAGGTGAGGTAACCTTGCTCTTTACCACGAGCAATAAGTAATTTCAGCTGCGACTGTTGTGATGGTGCTTCTTTTGGTGCTTCATCTGACATTCAGGTAGACCTTAATTATTCGAGGAAAAGACAATGCTTAGATTGTGTAATGCTATATACAAACTCTAGTATAAAATCTCTTCTTTTGCTAAATTTCATTTTTTCACGTGCAAAACACGGAACGCGCAATTATACACAGTGTAAGCGTCGATCAGCAAGAACGCGAAGGGTTTAGAGAGCAAAAATATTGATTAATTAGCTTTTTTGAGAAGTCGCTTTCAACAATCAATAAAAAGGAGAATTAACCTCTGTTCAACATTTCTTTCTGAAGGGATTTTAAGCTGGTTTTTTCCTCCGGAGAAAGAGGTTTTGCCTTCGATTTTGCTATTAATCGATCCCACTCGTCAATAATGATTTCTTTTTCGAGTCGGCTTAATACATCCGCTAGTTCGCTAGGTATTTGCTCTCGACTGATTATCAAATCATTGTTTGCCAATGTCTTAAGGTGGCTTTCTTCTGCTTTTCCACGCCAGTGCTCGATTAACATTCCAGTCGATATTCCTTCATTTTGATCGATCAGCGCACATAGCTGAGAGAAAATTCTAGCTCCTGCTTCGTCCAGTTGTTTGATCCAGTCCAAATTGGCCGCCGGGAGAGCGTCAGGATTTTGCAACAATAGCGCTATAGCCCTTCGAAAAGGGGCTTTTCCCTGGATCTTAATGGGTTTGACTTCCACGCTGCTCGCGATTTTTTTACTGTTTGATGGTGAAACGGTTGCTTGCTCTACTGATTTTACCGGTTGATCTTTTTGCAAGGCTTCACTTAATTGTTTTTGGCTTAAACCAGCCAGTGACGCCAAGCGTTGATCAAAGCGTGCTTTCAAAATGCTATCGGAAATTGCCTGACTGAATGGCTTGGCCAAATGAACCAATCGGGCCGGGCCCTCAAAGGTATTCATATCCACCTGAGAGGTTAAGTATTGAAGCAAAAAATCGAATAGAGTAATCGCCTCATCAACATTTTGGTTAAATACCTCGGCGCCAATTTTTCTAACCATGGTGTCCGGATCTTCACCATCAGGCAAAAACATGATACGAATTTCTCGCGCATCTTTTAGCAGCGGTAAGGCATTTTGTAACGCTCTTATCGCCGCCGCTTTGCCCGCTTTGTCACCATCAAAACAAAACACAATGCGAGAACATATGCGAAACAGGGTTTGTAAGTGTTCACTAGAGGTCGCTGTGCCTAACGTGGCGGTGGCGTTAAAAATGCCAAATTGAGCCAGCGCAACCACATCCATGTATCCTTCCACAATAATGATCTGCTGGATACTCCGTAACTCCTTACGCATTTCATACAAACCGTATAGTTCTCGACCTTTGTGAAATAATTTGGTTTCGGGTGAATTCAGGTATTTTGGTTCACCCTGATCAATAATTCGACCACCAAAAGCAATCACCTGACCTCGACGATTTCGGATAGGAAACATGATACGGCCACGAAATCGATCATAGGTATGACCTTTATCATTTTTGATCATCATGCCGCTATCTATCAAATCTTGCTGCAGGTCTTTGCTGGTCGTTGATAATTTAAGTAAATTTTGCCATTCATCCGGGGCAAAGCCAATCGCATACTTTTTAGCTATTTCGCCACTTAATCCTCTATTTTTAAGGTAATTAATGGCGCTTTTGGCGTTTGGATTATTTTTGAGTTGTTGCTGATAATATTCAGAAACTTCCGCCATTAAGGGATAGAGGTGATCTTGAAAGGTTTGTTTGGGCCCGTCATAGGCTTCTCGCGGTATTTCAAGGCCCATTGTCTGCGCTAGATCTTCGATTGCAGCAACAAATTCCTGACCTTCATATTCCATGATAAAAGTGAGCGCGTTGCCACTTACGCCACAACCAAAACAATAATAAAATTGTTTATCTGGGCTGACTGAGAAAGAGGGTGTTTTTTCGTTATGGAAAGGGCAACAGGCAGAATAGTTTTTACCGGTTTTTTTTAAGTCGATCCGTCGCTCAATTATATCGACGATATCTACTCTGGCGAGCAATTCATTGATAAAAGATTGAGGAATACGACCGGACATAGATTGGACTAATTACTGAATAAAATTGGAGGAGAAGTTTAGCATTGATACTATTTTCTAGTAAGAGGGTATCTAAAAAAAGGTACTAGGTACTAGGTAAAAACGGATTGCAGAAATAAGGTTGGGTTTTAATATTTTATGCTAGAACCTAGAACCTAGAACCTAGAACCTAGAACCTAGAACCTAAAACCTGCTTTTAGCCCAATTTAGCTTTTATCTTTCCGCTAACGGCGCCCATATCAGCACGGCCTTGTAATTGCGGTTTAAGAATAGCCATTACCTTGCCCATGTCTCGCATTGATTCTGCGCCGCTTTCATTCATTGCGGCATCGATTAGCGACAAAATTTCATCATCAGACAATGCTTGGGGCATATATTTTTGCAGAGCTGCAATTTCTTGTTTTTCGTTATCTGCCAGTTCTTGGCGATCGGCGGCTTCAAACTGAGAGATAGAATCGCGACGTTGCTTGATCATTTTGTCTAAAATCACAAGAATATCAGTATCTTGGACTTCAATTCTTTGATCAACTTCAATTTGTTTAATCGCAGCCAGCAACATTCGAATAGCGGTTAAGCGCACTTTTTCTTTATTGCGCATCGCTTCTTTCATGTCGCCTTTTATTTCTGTGAGCAAATCTGACATGTCGGCTTATTTCGTCTTAAATACGATTCTAGTCAGCTAAGACTAGTAAAGACGCTTGCGCTTAATCGTTTCGCGAGAAACTTGCTTAAGATGACGCTTAACTGCGGCAGCTTTTTTGCGCTTACGTACTGAAGTTGGCTTTTCGTAATGTTCACGTTGACGAACTTCTGCAAGGATTCCTGCTTTTTCACAAGAGCGCTTGAAGCGACGTAGTGCGATATCAAAAGGTTCGTTGTCTTTAACTTTCACTGCTGGCATTGAAATTATCCTAGCTAAATTATACTGAGTCCCTTTATTGGGAGTCTCAAATTCAAAATATGGTTAAAAATCCGTCACAATCGACGAGGGCGCAGATAATACAGCTTTTTACTAGTGGATGCAAAGAAAAAAGCTCAATTAAACTTAACTAATTTCGATAGTTTTTGGTGGTTTATTAAATGCAGGTTATTATCTGTGAAATTAACCATTAAAGAGATAAGATTTTTGCACCACTGAGGCGCGGAGATAAGCTGGAGAAACTATTTTGAGAGCATCTTTAATAGCTCATGAAAGTTATAACACTATGAAAATTAACAGTAAATTGTTTTTTTGTTTTTTCTCCCCAACTCCGTGCCTCCGTGGTGAATATTCTTTTCTATTTTCTTAAGTGAAATTATGATGATCAAAATTTTAGGTATAGAAACATCCTGCGATGAAACGGCCATCGCCATTTATGATGAGCAGCAAGGTATTGTTGCCCATCAGCTTTATTCACAAATCGAATTGCATGGCGAATATGGCGGTGTGGTACCGGAATTGGCATCTCGGGATCATGTGCGAAAAATAATTCCTTTGGTAGATGCGGCGTTTAAACAAGCTGATATCAGCCACCGAGATTTGTCGGCAATCGCTTATACCCAAGGTCCCGGATTGATCGGTGCTTTGTTGGTCGGTGCAACGATTGGACAATCTCTCGCATTCGCCTGGAAATTGCCTTCTATCGGAATTCATCATTTGGAAGGGCATTTATTAGCACCGATGCTTGAGGATAATAAACCGGAATATCCGTTCTTAGCCTTATTAGTTTCCGGCGGACATACTATGTTGGTTGATGTTCGAGCCTTAGGCAGTTATAAAATTATCGGTGAATCAATCGATGACGCCGCAGGAGAGGCATTTGATAAAACCGCCAAAATTATGGGTTTGGATTATCCGGGAGGGCCAATATTAGCCAAGCTGGCCGAAAAAGGCGCGGAGCAAACCATGCGTTTTCCTCGGCCAATGACCGATCGGCCAGGCTTAGATTTCAGTTTTAGCGGGCTAAAAACTTTTGCGGCCAATAAAATTGTGGCTTCTGATGGCAGTGAACAATCCAAAGCCGATATTGCCAAAGCCTTTCAAGAAGCAGTGGTTGATACATTAGCCATCAAATGTAAAAGAGCGATCAAGCAAACCGGCAGAAAGGCATTGGTGGTCGCTGGTGGGGTTAGCGCCAATATTGCGTTACGCCAAAAACTGGCAGATTTGATGAAAAGTTTCGATGGCGAAGTCTTTTATCCTCGCCATGAATATTGTACCGACAATGGCGCGATGATCGCTTACGCCGGTTACTGTCATTTTAAGCAGGAAAATAGCCAATTACCTGAATCTTACCCAATCAAGGTGTTTCCACGTTGGCCGATGTCAGAGGCATTTACCGGTTAATTTATCCGTTAGTTTTCAGCGGTTGAGCAAACTGAACAATCAGGTACTAACCCTCAATAAGTGGTTCATTTCCCTGCAGTAAATTAGCAATATTGCTTCTATGTCTTATCAAAACAACTGCAGACAGCGCACAAAGCGGCACAAATAACTCTGGCTTAAAATGATAACCATAAATTGGTATCACAAAACTAGTCACAATTGAGGCTACCGAAGAACGGGCGAAGGTATAGGCCGTTAGCAGCCAGGTTCCAACTATTAATATGGCAAACGGAAAAATAACTAAGCCAACTACGGTCATCATGCTAGCAACCCCCTTGCCGCCCCTAAAGGAAAAATAGAGTGGAAAACAGTGACCAATGACCGCCATGACGCCCACCCATAAACTGGCTTCTCTTCCATAATCTAATTTATACACCAGAAGCATTGGGAGAGCTGTTTTAAAAAAATCGCCCGCCAAAGTGAACAACCCCATCCAACGGCCACCGATCCGATGCACATTAGTTGCGCCCGGGTTATGTGAACCAACCGTTCGAGGATCGGGTAAACCAAATAATCGACAAACTAAAATAGCGGACGAGATCGAGCCGGCCAAATAACCAAAAAACAAGCTTAGAATGAAGAATAGATCCATTGGGATTAATTCGAGCAAAATAATTGGTAATGAAAAGGGTAGAGCTATTGTAAATGAATTGCGATACAAATAGTATTATCGTCAAACTTTAGTGAGAATCAGGACTCTTAATGGATATTGTTTTTATCAGAGATTTAGAAATTAAAACCGTGATTGGCGTTTTCGATTGGGAAAGAAAAATCAGGCAGCGACTGGTTTTTAATATTGAACTTGGAACGGATTTTTCCAAAGCGGCCAAAAGTGATGATTTACAGGATACTCTGGATTACAAAGCGATTTCACACGCCATCGAAGAAATGGCGGAGGCAAGTAGTTATCAGTTGGTCGAAGCACTGGTTGAAGCCGTCGCGCAAATGGTCATCAAAGATTTTGGAGTGAAATGGCTATCTATTACCTTGGACAAGCCGGGCGCGGTGAGCTGCGCTAAAAGTGTTGGAGTCAAAATTGAACGAGGCCAAAAGTGGTAGATGTATTTATAGGCATCGGTAGCAATATTGAGCCGCAAAAGAATGTATCCATCACGCTGGAATTATTGCGCTTGAAATTTCCTTCGATTGTTTTTTCTCGAACTTTTGAAAGTGAAGCAGTCGGTTTTAATGGTGATAATTTCTTCAATCTGGTGGCAAAATTTGAAGCGAAAGATTTGGACGCAAATCGATCCGGTTCAAGTGACCTTGTTGCCAAGTACTCTAGCTCCGTCGATCAACTGGCTTTTTTAGTTTTTCAATTGAAAGAAATTGAAAATCACTTGGGACGAAAAAGAGGTAACAAAAAATTTAGCGCTCGAAATATCGATATTGATGTTTTGTTATTTGGGGATTTACAGATCGAAAAGCCGGTTGAGTTGCCACGGGGCGAAATATTGGAAAATGCTTATGTATTGTGGCCCCTGTCGGAGCTAGCTCCTGATTTAGAGCATCCAGGCAGTGATACGACCTATGCAGAATATTGGAGGATGTTTGATAAGTCATCACAAAGACTGGAGCCTGTTGAGTAATTTTTGTGTCAATTTTATTGCGCCGTGATGCGCATCGCGCTACACTGCGCGTATGATTAAGACGTTTAAACACAAAGGTCTAAAGAAGTATTTCGAAAAAGGTATTACTTCTGGTATCCAGGCAGCTCATCAAAGTAAGCTAAGGATGCAACTTACAGCCATTGACACCGCCCAAAAAGTCGAAGATATAAATTTGCCCGGCTTCAGCTTACATCCTTTGAAAGGGAGTCGTGCAGGGCTTTGGTCTATAAGAGTGAATGGCAATTGGCGTGTTACTTTCGAATATGTTGATGGTAACGCTTATATACTAAATTATGAGGACTATGACTAATGAATATGCATAATCCCCCTCATCCAGGTGAGTTTATACATGACGTATATCTTGAGCCAGCACAACTTAGTTGTCGCTATTTAGCCAAAAAGCTAGATGTCGCATCTTCAACTTTAAATAGAGTTTTGAAGGGGCAAAGTGCTGTGTCGCCAGAAATGGCACTTCGTTTATCTAAAGCTATTGGAAGAACTCCTGAAAGTTGGTTAGTCATGCAAGACAATTACGATTTATGGCATGCAAAGCAGAACGTAAACTTAGCCAATGTGCATTCTGTAAATTTTGCATTGGCAGGGTAAATAATTACCAATTAATGTTTTGGACTACTTGGCTGCACAGCTATTAAAATCTTGAACAGTATGTATTTGGAAATATTTTTAGCAAGGAATTAAAATTTAGATTTGGGGATAGAGCAATAATAGGTGTCGTATTTGTAATTGTATTTTCTGCACGAGTAAACGCACAATCTAAAGGTATTTGCCTATCGTTACCAAACCAAAATCATGAATAGCTTATAGAATAGAACGGGTGTCAATATCGCGAAGAAAATATATGAATTGCATAAAGAGCTCATCTCTACAAAAGCATATAAAGTGGATTGTTCTTACACTGAGATAGCTCCCAACTCTTTCGGAATTAGAGCCGATACCGCCTAAATATAAAGCTGCCGCCCCCCATCAACATTAATATTACTTCCTGTGGTATAAGATGCATCTAATAACAAATAAGCAACAGTCAGGCTAATATCCCGAGCGATACCGAGCCTCTTAAGCGCGGTATTTTCGATAATGGTATTTTGCTTTTGCTGATCTTCCATTTCATTATTTGCTGGCCATAAAATAGCACCCGGCGAGACTCCGTTAACTCGAATATTCGGTGCAAAACGAATGGCTAATTCTTTGGTGGCTTCCAGCAACGCCATTTTACTCGCAGTGTAATGACAATGCTCAGTTAACCCACGCTGCGCATAAATATCAATGATATTCACCACTGAACCGTTATTTTTCTTGATAAAAGGGAAGGCTGCCTCGATTAATTTCACGGGTTGAATAAAGTTGATCTGGATAAACGAGTCGAGCTCCTTGGATGAGGATTCTAATAAAGGCGTTGGATAAAAAATAGAAGCATTGTTGACCAGATAGTCCAACCGACCCAAAACCTGGATAATTTGACCTATTAGATTCTTAGCGGTATCAGGCTCAATTAAGTCGCATTGAAACACCGAAGCACTATTTTTTCGTTTTGCATTAAGCCGATCACAAAGTAAGTTAGCCGCCTCAATTGACTGCCCACAATGAATAGCAATATCTATATTTCTGCTATGCAGCTCAATAGCAATACTCTTGCCCAATCGATGGGCAGCGCCTGTAACTAACGCTATTTTGTTATTATTTTTCATAGATATCAGTAATGAAAGGCGATAGGATCTATTATTGATCAATTCATCGAAAACACCGAATTAAAAAATGAATCAAAGCTCAAAAACATTAGAATCTTTTCAAATTTCTGAACAGGCGAAAGATATTCGAGATCGGCTGTCCGCAAAAATACAGTCAGAAATTATTAAACAAGGCGGCAAAATTTCTTTTTCCCATTATATGCAGATGGCTTTATATGAACCGGAATTAGGTTACTACCAAAACAATCTGCAAAAATTCGGCGAAAAAGGGGATTTTATCACCGCGCCAGAAATGGGCAATAATTTTGCAAAATGCCTTGCTCGAAGTGTTCAGCAATTCTTTAGCGAGTCTGTCGAACCAACAAGAGTTCTACTAGAGATCGGTGCTGGAAGCGGCATTCTCGCTGTCAATCTTCTGATCGAATTGCAACAATTGCAGGCTCTACCTACTAAATATTTAATTCTTGAACCTTCGGCTCAGCTGCAAAGCCAACAAAAAGCGCTTTTAGAACAGCATTTACCGGATTATTTTTGCAATATTAAATGGCTTGATCAACTGCCGCAAAAGCTAAATGGCCTGATTCTAGCTAATGAAGTGGTAGACGCTATCCCTTGTGAGCGGATCAAGCGAGTTAATGGTCAATGGCTACAAATGGGTGTTGCTTATGATCAGGGAGAGTTTATCGAATGCCTGATGCCATTATCCAATGGTGAAAATTTGCCCGAATCGTTAATTGGCAAAAATGCTCAAGATCGCTACCAGAATGAGTACACCACCGAATACAGGCCTCTAGCTAAGGGATGGATTAAGGCACTTGCTAATTCTCTCGACAGTGGCGCGATCTTGTTAGTCGATTACGGTTATTCGGAATCGGAGTTTTATCACCCACAAAGAACGCAGGGAAGTTTAAGTTGTTTTATCGGCCACCATTCACATTCCGAGCCACTACAATACGTGGGATTGCAGGATATCACTGCCCATGTTGATTTTACCCAGATAGCTCGTACGGCCTTTGAAAATTCACTGGAAATAAGTGGTTTCACTACCCAGGCGGGCTTTTTACTGGAGAACGGTATTACCGAAATGAGCGATGAAGTATCAGTCAATGAAACGCCTGAACAGCGTTATCAACGAAGCCAGGAGTTGCAAAAATTACTGATGCCGGGGCAAATGGGTGAAGTGATCAAAGTGATTCTATTAAGTAAAAATCTAGAGTGCAAAATTAAAGGATTTACATTGCAAGACCATTTGCATCGATTGTAGTAGAATGTGGCGGCTTCGATCTTTAGCCAAAAAACATCAAACTAAAATAGAAAATATGAAAAACAAAATAATACTAACAGTCATTCTTCTATTGATAAGTCCATGGGCTCACGCTGCAGAATTGGTTGCTTGGAAAAGTTATCTTGCTGTGGTGATGGGGATTGCTTTGGTGGGAGGGACGATTCTTAGCCTTCGAAATGAAAAGGCAGAAAGTCGAGCCGCCAAAATATTATTGGCGGGACTCTATTTTTGGGTTATTACTTTTGCTGAGTTGATTTTACTCGCGTTGATTTACCACTTTAGCAGTTAGGAAATTCGCGCCGAGACGGTCGCTCCTACAGGAAAACGAGGAACCGGTAGGAGCGTGCCTCTGTGCCGCGAAAACAACAATAAACAGGAAAACAACTTATGGATTGGTTACAAGCCGTTCTGCTCGCTTTATTACAAGGTTTTACCGAATTTCTACCAATTTCAAGTTCAGCTCATCTAATTCTGCCGGCTCAATTATTGGGCTGGATCGAACAAGGGATCGCCTTTGATGTGGCGGTTCATGTAGGATCTTTAGTCGCTGTACTGATTTACTTTCGCAAGGAAGTCGTTGCTATGGTAATCGCCTGGTTTGCCTGGGTATTTAAGGGGCAAAAATCTTCTGATGGTCGATTGGCCTGGGCGGTTCTTTGGGGAACTATCCCGGTTGGCTTAGTGGGTATTGTTTTTAGTTTACTGGATATCGATGATTACTTGAGGTCAACCAAAGTGATTGCCACAACCACGATATTGTTTGCCTTGGTACTTTGGTGGGCAGATAATCGGGCACAAGAAAAAAAAGATGAGCATGCTCTGGGTTTTAAAGATATTTTATTTATTGGATGTGCTCAGGCGATTGCCTTGATCCCTGGCACTTCTCGATCCGGCATAACCATGACCGCGGGATTATTACTTGGCTTAACTCGCACTGCTGCAGCAAGGTTTTCTTTCCTACTTTCCATTCCCGCGATTATCTTGCCGGGCGGTTTAAAATCCTATGAACTTGCTACCAGTGAATTACCTGTCGATTGGATGATGATCCTTTTAGGCGCTGCGGTGTCTGCGGTGGCGGCATTAACTTGTATTCATTTCTTTTTGATACTGTTGGATAAGATTGGTTTTAAACCTTTTATTTATTATCGATTGGGATTAGGCGCTGTTTTAGTTTATATGATGATTTGAAGATAAATGTAAGTTGACGCTGAGAGTTGCGATGCCCAACAGTTGCTCTCAACTCTAACCCATATGTTTAACTACACTAACGCGTTGGCGGTGGATCTGCTCACCGATCTGTTTACCGGTGTAACCATCGTCAATAATGGCCTTAGTCGAAATTCCCTGACAAGCTCTCAACGCCTTTCTCATTAGATCTGATTGAGGATAGTCTCTTGTTTCAAATCCTGTCCTTCCTCGAAAATCAGCTTCACAGGCGATTAAAAACTGTTCAAATCTTTCGGGTTTTCTAAAAGCGTCTGTTTGTTCTAAAACTCTAACAATGGTTTTTGGTTTTAAATCTTCAATACGATGCAGGTGAAGGTGAAATTCGCTGACCAGTTCGGCCAATCGAATATGCCCTGTTGGTGCTTTCAAACGCTGACCCAATTGCTTGATGAGTGGTACACCCATTTTTTCGTGGCCTCGATGGCTTGGCCATTGATCTTTTGGCGTAGCTCCTTTACCCAAATCATGGCACAAGGCTGCAAATCGAGTGGCTGAATCATCCGACAACAATACGCATTGCTCCAATACCATCATGGTATGAATTCCGGTATCGATTTCCGGGTGCCATTTTTCAGGATTTGGGATCCCCCAAAGACAATCGAGTTCGCCAAACCAATCGCTGAGAGCGCCACAGTCTTTTAGCACTTGAAAATAAATCTGAGGGGATTTTTCGTCCAAAGCTCTGACTGTTTCTTTCCAGACTCTTTCTGCGGTGAGCGCTTTTAACTCGCCCGAGTCAGACAATTGGCCCATTAATTCTAAGGTTTCTGGCGCAATGTAAAATCCCAGATGGTGGTATCTGGCGGCAAATCGGGCTACTCGCAAAACTCGCAAAGGATCTTCAGAAAAAGACGGAGAAATATGCCGAAGGATTTTATTGTCCAGATCTTTCTTTCCATTATAGGGATCAAATAATTGCCCATTTTCATCAAGCGCCATGGCATTGATGGTCAGATCTCGTCGAATAAGATCGTCTTCTAAGGTCACATCAACGGAAGTGAATACCTCAAAACCTTTGTAACCGGAACCTGATTTTCGCTCGGTACGAGCGAGCGCATATTCCTCAGCGGTTTGAGGGTGAAGAAAAACCGGAAAATCTTCACCAACCTGTTTAAATCCTTTGGCTAACAGCTCCTCCGGAAGTGCACCGACAACCACCCAGTCTTTATCGATCACCGGGTAGTTAAGTAATTGGTCTCTAACGGCACCTCCGACTAAATAGGTTTGCATTATTTCTACTGGCTTTACAGGTTATTTAATAAACCTGAAGTTGATTGGGTATTGGTATTCTACACCATCGTTTGCTTTTATTGAGGCGATGATAATTACCACCAGTTCAAAAATAGCTAGTCCGGCTACCAAGAAAATACCGATAACCACAAATATCAATATAAAGGAAACAAAAAACGCAATTGCCATGGTAATTTGAAAGTTGAGGGACTCTTTGCCATGGTAATCAATATAGGCAGATTGATCCTTTTTCATTTGCCAAACCACCAGTGGGCCAATCAGACTCCCGAATGGGATGACCAATCCGGCAAATGCTGCCAAATGGCAAAACATTGCCATTGTTTTATCATCGTGAGTAAGGCCCGTTTCCGCAGATTGGTTTGTGGTTTCTTCTTGACTTGGCGTAGGGTTGTCACTCATTATGCTTTCCTTAGTATCGATTTAGAATTAGGCACTAATATACCCGTATTTGTTGTCTTCTCCAAACTAAAGAATCAAAAACTGATTAAACTTTAAACAAAACAAACGATCAAATTCGTAAACTATGTATTTAACCCATTTTTCATTGAACGAACGACCTTTTTCCATTTCGCCGGATCCGCGATTTCTGTTTATGAGCAACCGTTATCGGGAAGCGCTTGCCCATTTAACTTATGGGGTTGAGGACGGTGGCGGATTTGTGCTTCTTACTGGCGAAGTGGGTACCGGTAAAACAACGGTTTGTCGTTGCTTGCTGCAACAGCTACCTGAAAAAACACGCTTGGCTTTTGTGCTTAATCCCAAGCTAAATAGTCTGGAATTATTGGCAACCATCTGTGACGAACTCAAAATTGATTATCCGACAGAATGCTCCAGCTTAAAAGTACTGACCGATAAACTGAGCCAGTTTTTGTTGAGTTGTTATGAACAAGGACTCAGTGTGGTGGTGATGATCGATGAAGCGCAAAATATCGATACCGACGTACTTGAGCAAATTCGCCTTTTGACTAATTTGGAAACCAATCAAAAAAAACTACTGCAAATTATCTTGGTCGGGCAACCGGAATTACAAGAAAAATTAGCACAAAGAGATCTTCGTCAATTAGCACAAAGAATCACCGCCAGATATCATTTACGGCCACTTAATTTAAAAGAAACTATGGCCTATGTGCTGCATCGGATCAGGATTGCAGGCAGCCGAAAGGGACTCTTTACCAGAAAGTCGATTGAATTATTACACGCGAAAACCTCTGGAATTCCCAGACTAATCAATACGATTTGTGATAGAGCATTGATGGCAGCCAGTAGCCGAAATAAGAATCTGGTGAGCTATCGAATTATGCGTGATGCCATTAGTGATGTAATGGGAACATCTCACCATAAAAAACAAAAAGAAATAGATTTCCGACCGAAATTGTTGCTGTGGAGTCTGTCTGTTTTTTCAATCATTGCATTAATCGGTTTGTCATTTTGGTTAGGACAAACCTCTAATCAGGTGGAAAATAGTCAGTCCACAGAAAATGAAATAACATCCGAAAATAGCGGGCTATCCAATCCGCAAAAGACGGTAAATGAGAAGCCAATCGAATTGTTTGAAAATCAGAAAAAATCTTCAAATAACCTACAGATAACACTGATCGATAGAATGTTGGCTAATGAACATTGGGACACTAATGGTAATTGGTCTATGCAGCAGTTAATGACCTTGTGGCAGGTTGAGTATTCGCCCTTGGTGGATGGGGCTGGATGTGATTTTGCTGCAAGTTATGGATTAATGTGTCGAGCAATGAAAGGAAATTGGCAGCAACTCAGGCAGTTTAATAGGCCTGCGATACTAAAATTTTCCGCAGGGCTACAAGGTGAATTCTGGGGAACATTGAAGACATTATCCGGCCTGGATGCAACCCTTATTTTTGGTGAACGGGAAG
>Ga0316205_10000754_pt1 | contig 51123 bp, 40 predicted proteins | sample 3monthpyrite_MG_FD_204941 | JGI IMG/M metagenome (GOLD analysis project Ga0316205, IMG submission 204941) | Microbial mat bacterial communities from mineral coupon in-situ incubated in ocean water Damariscotta River, Maine, United States -... | ecosystem: Environmental > Aquatic > Marine >...
CCAATACTTACCCAAAAGATCATTGTTCGATCTAAATGAATTACCCTTTCAGAAATAAATACTTCGTAAAAATAAAAAAGTATGCACACAAGTATCATAATCCCAGCAAAAACGAACGGTACTACCTGAGAGTTTCTAAGGTAGTTTAACTCTTTATAAACAACTTCAAAAAGAATGAGTACAATGTATATCACCACGCTTAGTACTATAAGTTTTCGAAAAAGTTGGCTATTGATTTTTTGATGGTATATATAAAACAACACTAGAAAACTAACAAAACCATAGACATTATAAAAAATGTTATTAGGCGTTACTTCAGAAAAAAGGTAGAGCCCATAGTACGTAGCTGCAAACTCATTGAAAACGGCATAAGCGAATAAATAGATAAAGCAAGCCTCCACAGAGTTTTTGAATTTTTTCACCTTGAACAACACCACAACTAACGTTATGAGTTGTATGAATGTCATTGGTGATTTGTAAAATCGCGTGATAATTTCGGTAAATATATCCATCCCTATATCTTTGGACCAGTCATTGGCGGAATTGTATTCAATTCATTATAAAATAAACTTGTGTTCTCATGATCCATGTAAAATGACATATTCTCAAAAAAATGATCTTCGGTATTAGGACCGCCTACATCATTCAGATCAAATATTCCATTTCTAAAAATAGAATTCAAAGTAATATTAGCTTTCAGTTGGGGATTTAAAAAAGGAGCTGCCTTAAAGGTACCAATATATTTGTTTTCACTCCCGTTGTTCTTAATAATATAAAAAGGTCTATGATTAAGTATATCAAGTTCTTTTTCTTTGTATGCCGTTGGGCCATTATCATAAAAGGTAGGCCCTAAAAATACATTTAACCTTCCTTCATGATCTCCAAGTCTCACTGGGTCTTCAAATTTTGAAGGCTTTATTATGTTATCAATACCTATTTGCTCTCTCAAGTCATTTTTAGGAACATATCCCATGTTATAGGCCCCAAAAGCAATAATTACCCCGGAAATATCCGGTTGCTTTGGGTTCAGTTTTTGAACTTCCTCCAAAAATTTAATATAATTCTTTAAATCTTCCAGAGGCATCCATAGATAGGTAGTTTCGCTGTATTCTTTTCTCAGCTCTTCATTAGTCTTTAACGGTATTCTCTTTCTTTGGAAATTCTCGATCTCTGGTTTTAATAGAGAAGTATAGTTTTTATGCATTTCCTCGGCGCGTTCAATAGATATATTATGTCCCGAGTTCTCATATATGTCAATAGCACTCGTGCAAGATGAAATAGATAAAAATACTATTGCCCCAAATAATAATGTAATTGTTCTCATGATTGTAGTTTTAAATGATACTCAGCAAAAGTATTGGTAACAAAGACACAGTAAAAGGGGTTTTTCCCCCTTTCTTAGCGGGTGGCACCACCCAATATATCTCATATAGGCCGATAAAAACATAGGTACCTCTCCCCTTCCATTTGCGCTCATAACCCCTTGTACCAGGGCATTCTCTACATCAACTTTGTACCTGTACTTCAATGTACATAAAGGCGGAAACCGAAAAGCCTATACTAAATAGAGTAGGTATTATTAAAATTAAATTAAAATGGCAACACCAGAAGACCGCGCTATGAAAGCGTTAGCAGATGTACAAAATTTAGGTTTTGTAGAATTCACCACAGACCTTGTAAGTAATGTCTATAGTGTAATTACCGACTCCGCTTTGGAACAATTAAAAGCATATGGAGAACTCGTTCAAACCGTATCTCAATCATTAACCGATTATCAAAAAGAAGTCACGGGAGTGGATTTTAGCAATACAGATGTCCTGCATGAGGACAATCTCCCTCAACTAAATAATTACATCAAAGAAGTATTGTTGTTAGATACTGAAACCGAAGGAGAAAACCAAGCACTAACAACAGATCAAAAGGATAGCGTAACTGCACATTTTAGTGGTCTCACAATTGATTCTGGCGAAGATGCAAAGACAATTACTGAAGCAATTACGGGAGACGAGGATGCCGAAGCGATCACGAAAGCTGATTTACAAAAATTTGTCTATCAAAAACTCGCCGAAAGAACCCAAAGCACTTACAATTTGTTGGTAACTACTCTAAAATTAGGAATGCAAAAGGTAGTAGTAACCGATGGAAATATCTCCACAAAACTAGTCTTTCATGTCGATTCTAGTGACATCAAAAGTAGCAGTGTTCAAGATGTTGAATCCAAAGCCAGTAATTGGGGCGTGAAAGCATCCGCGTCCGCTCGTTGGGGTTGGGGTAAGGCACAGGGGAGTTTTGGTTATAACTCTAGCAAAATCAAAGTACGGGTAGTGAATGAGAAGTCATCATCGGCCGTAAACTTAAAAGCCGATATTATTGGAAGCGTATCTATCAACTTTAGAAGCGAGACCTTCCCATCGCATGACGTGAACTAATCTCTAAATACATTAAGTTATGGAACTAGCACATTTTCTATCATTAATTCAATATGAAGTATTAAAAAGTTTCGACTTTTCTGGGCAAATGCAAAGCGAGCTCAATCAAGAAACAAATTCTGAAATTCAGCTTGCTTTAGAAGCCGTAGACGTTGAGATACCTTTGATTTTCGATACAGCGCAAAAGAAAATAAACATAAAGGATATCCCAGCAAAGTCGTCAGGAATAGCCTCAGTAGGTATCACGCAAATTGATGTTCCTTTTACCAGGGACATTCAAAAAACGATGCAATCTGCAGGAGCGTTGAATCTGGCCTCGGTTCCGAAGAAAACGGCAAAACGAGCAAAAGCTAAGGCTCCCAAGGATACTGTATTGGGTGATGTTGTGAATGTGAGCGTTGCGAATCCCGCTTCGAAACGGGACGAATCGTTTGATCCAAACCTAATTGGTAAAATTAGACTAGTAATCAAACCAGTAATCAAGTAAGAAGAATACCATGTAAAAAGGTGTTGTGCGCATGCAACACCTTTTTCTATACTTAGGCTACCTTGTTTAGTTGAAAAGCTTTGCGTTTAGAAATTTCTTCTCCTTTTCAGAAAAAGAGTCAAAACTCTTGGTAATTTGCTGTTTATAGGCCTCATTAGCCAGTACCGTATCTAGTATGGTTCGTGCTGCGTTTCTAAAACGCCAATTGTGATGCACACAGGCATCAACGAGGTAATTGATGCTTTCCCTAGGAAACACTTGTAACTCATTCAAATAACCAAAAGCCCGTTCCCGGATCTCAAAACTGTGTTCAGGTGATGTGTAGGATACCATTTCTTTTAAGTAGTCCTGTTTGTTGTTTTGTCTGTATCCTTCCGTTACCAACGCTAGTACAAGCCACAATTGCCTAATATTCTTATCTCTAAACCCAATAACCTCGCTCATTTGATCTAAATAAGCAGTTCTATGCTTCGGAAAGTTGATCCAAAGATTATACAAAGCAGCCTCTTGAGTGATATATGATTCATCTTTAAGCAAAGACTCGTAATCCAAACGCAATTCTTCAGGGATGGTTGAAAGTGTATTCGCAATTGCCTGTCGCACAAAAAGGTTATTACTCTCAAAGCCTTTTTTGTAAAGGGACGCCGTTTCAGAAGGTGGTTCGCCAATGAGTTGATAGATGGCCTCCTGACCTATAAAATCATTCGGAAAAGTGAGTGCTCCGCTTAATTCGGAAGATTTTTCAGCAATAGCAGTACTTCGCAGGGCAGATATTCTAAAGAACTGTTTCATAAACTCAGACTGTATCAATGATTGATATGCCTGTTCGGCTTTGAATGCAGATTGTTTTAACCAGTCCGCTTCAAACTCTTTCATACTTTTTCCCGAGGCGATTTCCACTTCGTTTAAAAAATCTTGGGTAGTAACATTTTTGAATTGATATTTTTCCAAATAAGCCTGTACTGCCTGTTTGAAGGCCGTTTCACCAATGTCTTCTTTCAAAATATGCAACGCCCAGGCTCCTTTTTCATAGAACGTAAGCGAGCTCGCTTTAGGGTTCAGTAAAGACTCTCCTTTCCCTTCATCACTAAGTTCTCTTAGTTGTTCTGCGGTTTGATACAATTTCCAATAGTAATAATCGTCTCCAAAAATTTCTCTTTCGGCAAGTATCGCATAATATGTAGCGAACCCTTCCTGAAGCCAATGATGCGTCCCAGAAGTTTCCGTAATTAGGTTCCCAAACCATTGATGTGCCAGCTCGTGGGCGTTCACATTCACATAATTTCTATCCACGAAACCAATGGAATCTACCACAAAGGCTTCCGAAAAAATAGTAGCAGTTGTATTTTCCATTCCTGCGTATAAAAAATCTCGAACAGGAATCTGTTTGTAATTTTGCCAAGGATAGGAAACACCTATTTCATCTTCCAAAAACTCGAAAATCTCCTGCGTATAGCGGTATGTTGGTTCAACATTAGCCACGTCGCTAGGTGTATGATATACTGTTATTTGTACGTTGGACTTCGTAAAGAAGCTTTTTCTATTATAATCACCAATAACCATAGCCACCAGATAACTTGACATAGGGTTCTCCATATTGAAAGTCCATTTCCGTCCTTCAATATCTTTAGTCACTCCCACAAGTTTTCCATTGGCCACTACTGTTTTCTCTTCCGAAGTGATCACAGAGAGGTCAAATTCAATCTTATCATTCATATCATCGAGGCTTGGCAGCCAGTGAGACGTATATTTTCCTTGTCCCTGTGTCCAGATCTGTTCTCCTGTAAAATATAATGTTTGCTTAGGTACAGCTATATACGAAAACGTAGATGTGTATACTTCACCCTCTTTGAAATCACCTGATAACCAAATTTTATTCACCCTCGTGGCAACCGTAACTGAGGGGGAATCCTCTTCTTTTACGATCATCTCAACACCATCTAAATACACCGAATTGGCCGGTTGCAACATTTTGAAACTCACTTTGACAACGCCCTTGATGCTTTTTTCTGAAACTACGGGTTGTACCTGAGCTTCTATACTCAAAAAATCAACAATGTCTGTTTGTTGACTATAACTTATCATGCTTATTAAAAGCAATCCTAAGAGAATTCTATTCTTCATACCCAGTATCTCACAATTGTTTTGCCAAATTAACTAAATTCGTTCTATGAATGCCAATTTTCTCCAAACTCCTATCGAATATCTCAAAGGTGTAGGACCTAATAGGGCAGATTTGCTTAAAAAAGAGCTTGGAATTCATACATTTCAAGACCTGTTAAACCTTTTTCCAAACAGATATCTGGATAGAACACAATATTACAAAATAGGGCAACTTCAAAAAACAAGTGCCGAAGTTCAGATCGTTGGAAAAATTATTCATATTAAAACGGTGCAACAGAAAAGAGGGAAACGATTGGTTGCTACATTTCAAGATGAAAGTGGCAAAATGGAGTTGGTTTGGTTTCGAGGTCATAAATGGATTCGGGAAAACTTAAAGATAAATACTCCCTATGTGATTTTTGGAAAAACCAATTGGTTCAACAACACTTTTTCCATGCCGCATCCGGAAATGGAATTGCAAAGTGCTCATGAAAAAAGTCTGAGATCGGCCATGCAACCGGTCTACCCTTCGACCGAAAAATTGTCAAGTAACGGCATCACAAATAGGGTTATAAATACACTGATGCAACAGCTCTTTGTAGACACCAAAAATAGGTTCTCAGAAACACTCTCAAAATCGCTTTTAGACACCTTGAAATTGCTACCAAAAAACGAAGCACTTTTGAACGTTCATTTTCCAAAAAATCAGACCCTATTATCTCGGGCTCAATACCGTCTAAAATTTGAAGAATTATTCTACATCCAATTGCAATTACTTCGGAAAAATTTACTCCATAAAAGCAAAATAAAAGGGTATACATTCGCCACCGTAGGAGATCATTTCAATACCTTTTTTAAAAATCACTTACCCTTTGATTTAACCAACGCTCAAAAAAGAGTAGTCAAAGAAATCCGAAATGATCTGGGGAGCAAAGCACAAATGAATCGCTTGCTGCAAGGAGATGTAGGTAGTGGAAAAACCATTGTTGCCTTCATGTCAATGTTAATAGCACTTGACAATGGTTTTCAAGCCTGTCTTATGGCCCCGACTGAAATTTTGTCAGTCCAACACTACAATGGGTTAAGTGAATTGTGTAAAAAACTTGGAATCAGTATTTTATTATTAACAGGTTCAACTACTACTTCAAATAGGAGGAAAATTCATGAAAAGCTAGAAAATGGCACTTTAGACATCCTAATTGGCACCCATGCCCTACTCGAGGATAAGGTAAAATTTAAAAATTTAGGACTCGCTGTTATTGATGAACAACATCGTTTTGGCGTTGCACAACGCAGCAAGTTATGGCATAAAAATGACTTTCCGCCACACGTTCTTGTCATGACCGCCACCCCCATTCCGCGCACCTTGGCAATGAGCGTTTATGGCGACTTAGATATTAGTGTTATTGATGAACTTCCGCCAGGTAGAAAAGAAGTAAAAACGGTACACAGATTTGACGCAAATAGACTGAAGGTTTTTCGCTTTTTAAAGGACGAAATTTTGAAGGGCAGGCAAGTCTATATTGTGTACCCATTAATACAAGAATCTGAGGCCTTAGATTACAAAGATTTGATGGATGGGTATGAGAGTATTGTGCGCGAATTTCCTATGCCAAAATATCAAATTTCAATTGTACATGGAAAGATGAAACCAGCCGATAAAGAATATGAAATGAATCGCTTTGTACGAGGTGAAACTCAGATCATGGTCGCCACTACGGTTATAGAAGTTGGAGTAAATGTTCCTAACGCCAGCGTCATGGTTATTGAAAGTGCCGAGCGCTTTGGATTGTCTCAACTACATCAATTACGAGGGCGAGTAGGTCGTGGTGCAGAACAGAGTTATTGCATTCTAATGACCAGCCACAAACTCACACATGATGCAAAAACTCGACTCGAAACCATGGTGCGCACCTCGGATGGTTTTGAAATTGCAGAAGTAGACTTAAAACTGAGAGGGCCTGGCGATCTTATGGGTACTCAACAAAGCGGAGTACTTAATTTACGCATTGCAGATATCATAAAGGATAGCGAAATATTAAAAATCGCTCGCAGTTATGCCTCACAAACACTAAAAAATGACCCTTCACTATCGCAACCAGACAATCTGCCTATAAGAACTACTTTTTCGCAACTCATGAAGTATAAGAACATTTGGAATTATATATCATAACCTGATGAATTACAGTTTATGATAAAAGCCCCGTGATTTACGGGGCTTTTTTACTAACTCACATTTTATTTAAAACTTGAAGACGTTAGTTGATATCCTCACTCTTCTTCAGTTTTTCAATGTTCGCAGCTACTCTCCCTCTGCTAGCATCATTAGGAGCATTTTTTAATGCTTTTTCTAAATGTTTCAACGCGTTTTTATAGTCACCGTTTGCCGAATGGGCTCTCGCCAATCCATAATGTACTGGCCAAGTATCTTTATTTTTTTTGGCATTAAACGTAAACACTTCTAAGGCCTTATCCTTTAATCCTAAACCTATAAGCTGTCTGCCATACTGGTGTAGCTCAAGAATACTTCCAACATCCATATTGTCATCCATAAGTGCCAAGGCCTCACTTTGTTTTCCCATCTTGTTCAAAATACCTGCCTTAATTTGAAGGTTAGCAAAGGTCTTTTGGCTAAAAAACTGCCCAGCTATGGCTCCATCTATCCATGTCATGGCCTCATTAAGATCGCCTCCGTTGTTTAACGCATAATTTGCAGCTTGCTCCCAAGTTTGTCTATTAAAGCCTGGCTGATTACGCATTCCATTCCGTATTTCAGCTAACACAATATCCGTAACTGGCACTTCTATGGTGAATGGAAAAGCCTTTTTCTCCCATTTTAAAGCGGCTTTTGCTGTAGTCGCCGTCACTTCGTCAAAATCAAAAGTAAGTACTTCGGTATGCGGAACTGTAGTGGTTGTAATATCTACCCGAAGTGCATCTTCAGATTGATCGTAAAAGAAACTTCCCCAGGATGTTGAGTTATTAGAGAAAATTATCGTGGCTGTATTGTCCTCGTTAATAGCAATATGCAATCCATAGATCCCTGCCTTAATAGGCTTCCCTTCTACTTTCATATCATGTGAAAAGGTGATTATTGTGTTTTCATTAGCACCGGCTCTCCATGGCGCTGCCGTAGATGTGCCAAAACCAAGGTTTTGATACCCATAATGAGCAAGGTTTGTTCCCCATACTTCCCGTTCTCGTACGCTTGGACGTGAATAATCAATGGAAACGGTAGATACACCAACGGTTTGAGACACAGTTGCTTGCTGACTGCCTCTTGGTTGGTTTATTTGCGCCATGGCTGGAAATGCCGTCATAACAGCAAATCCCACAACCATAACCGCATGAGTAAAAAAATTCATCATAATCTATTGGTTTTTAAGGTTTTTCTAAAATTACGCACAAATAAAAGTGGGTTCTGTTACGACCATGTTAAATATGTTGATAGAAATGTTAATTAACGATTTTGGAAATTGCTGACAGAATCTCTTATTTTCTTATCTTTTTATTCTAACCAAATTCAAATTATTATGGAATTATTATATTCTTTGTTAGTAGGAGCTATTGCTGGATGGCTGGCAGGTAAAATCATGAAAGGTGGTGGTTTTGGACTTATCATCAACATCATCTTGGGAATTATTGGAGGCTTTGTAGGGAATTGGTTGATGGGCAAACTCAACATATCTATAACTGGAGGCATTTTAGGGGATGTGTTGAACGGACTTATTGGTGCCATTGTAATACTACTTATAGCTGGGCTATTTAACAAGAAATAGCATACGCATCCAAAATATACACATCAAGTAGCTAATAACGGATTACATGCCTAGCACTATTCGGCGCTCAATTGAGTGAGAAATGCCTCAAATTCCTTGGTAAATGCGGTATATTTTGCGCCTGTTGCGGGGCCGTTAAAGCCGGTATGTATCTTTCTCACACTTCCTTTTTTATCAATAAAGATGGTGGTTGGGTATGACAATACATGATTTAACATAGGCAACTTTTTATTCGCCACATATTTATCGCTCGTTCCATACTGAGCAAGCAAGATTGGATATGGAACCCCAACAGCATTTTTTAATCTATTTATGGAAGCTATTGCCCTTTCTATGGTAGGTGCGTATTCAAAAGCCAAGGAAACAAATGCCACATCATCCGTTTTTTGTTCATTGTAATACTTTGTGTAATATTTGGTTTCATCCAAACAGTTAGGGCACCAAGTACCCATAATTTGAACTACGACAACTTTATTTTGAAATTGTTCATCTTCCAACGACACCAAGGTTCCTTCGGTGTCTGGAAAAGAAAATTCAAATTTATCGTATCCCTCTTTTAGGTAAGTAAGTGTGTTTTCATCTGGGAGCGTATACGCCTCATTACGCTTGGCAACAAAGGGCTCTTCCCAGTGATTTCCACTGTAAAAAACACCATTCATCACAGAATCTGCCACTTTTGCTTCAAACAAAAAGGCATGTGCACCATCAAAGGTAGATAGCTTTAATGAGTCTCCATTGACAACACCTTCTAAATACCTATAATCTCCTGTGGTAGTTCTAAACGTTCCCGTTACTTTTCCATCTTTTTGTGTAAAACTACCCTTTGCGATATAACGATCTTCTTCAGAATTGGGACTAAATACGGTCTCCCAGTTTCCATCGACATTTTCTAATGACGCGGGTGAGTTTGAAAAACGGTCTGCGTTTCCGAAGGTCATTTCAAAAGGGACAACTCTATCTAAACTTGGTTTTATAAAATCTCCAGAAATACGTTCTTCAGTAAAAACCCCTTTAAATATTCCTTCAAAGACAGGAGCTTGAATGGTAATAGAATCTCCTTCCATATGTATGTCTGTCACCTCAATCACCTCATCTGCATTATAAATAATAATCTTCTTGGCTCCTACTACCTCCATGGTAAACGGTAGTTCTTTCCCATCTTTAACGTCAAGCGAAGCGCGCCAAGCCCCTTCTTTAAGAGTGGTTGTTTCGGTAGCACAAGAATACAGTGTGAGCAGTATAATTAGGAGAAATATGTTCTTCATCTGGAAAAATTTAAATTCTTTATGTCGAAAGTATCAAATTTACTTACAAAAAACGAGGTAAATAGTATCTTTGCGCTTTGTAAATGATATTATCCAATGAAGATTTCATACAACTGGCTCAAACAATTTGTAAATGTAGACTGGAATGCCGAGAAAACTGGAGAGTTATTAACGGATCTTGGCCTTGAAATTGAAGGCATAGAAACGTTTTGCTCTATTCCCGGTGGACTTGAAGGTGTTGTTGTAGGACATGTCTTGGAATGTGATAAACACCCAAATGCAGATAGGCTTAAGGTCGCAAAAGTTGACCTTGGCGTGGGAGATCCCGTTCAAATTGTTTGTGGCGCCCCCAATGTAGCTGTAGGTCAAAAAGTACCTGTAGCTACCGTAGGAACTACGCTATATGATAATGAGGGAAAGCCTTGGCAAATAAAAAAGGGTAAGATTAGAGGAGAGGTTAGTATGGGGATGATCTGTGCCGAAGATGAGTTAGGTTTAGGCGCCGGGCACGATGGAATTATGATATTAGACAACACACTGACTCCAGGGACGCCTGCAGCCGAAGTTTTTGATATTGAAAATGATCAAGTTTTTGATATTGGTCTTACGCCTAATCGGGCGGATGCCATGAGTCATCTAGGTGTTGCAAGAGATTTGAGAGCTGGGTTGTTACAACAGGATCTTTCTCTGGAACTGATTACCCCTTCAACCACCAATTTTAGGGTTGACAATCGCGCCTTGAAAATAGATGTTACTGTTGAAGACAATAATCTAGCCCCGCGATATTGTGGTGTTACCATTAGTGGTTTGAAAGTTGAAGCGTCTCCTTCTTGGTTACAAAACAGATTAAAATCTATTGGTCTAACCCCCATTAATAATATTGTTGATATTACCAATTACATTCTCCATGAATTAGGGCAGCCATTGCACGCTTTTGATGCAGTCAAAATTTCTGGGAACGCGATACACGTAAAAACACTTCCTCAGGGAACTAAGTTTGTGACACTTGATGGTACAGAACGTGAATTGCATGAAGAAGACCTAATGATTTGTGATGCCGATAAACCCATGTGTATTGCTGGGGTTTTTGGTGGAGAATACAGCGGTGTTACTGAAAACACAACCAGTATTTTTCTCGAAAGCGCCTACTTTAATCCCGTTAGCGTTCGTAAAACAGCCAAACGTCACGGGCTAAGCACAGATGCATCCTTTCGTTTTGAGCGGGGTATTGACCCTAATATTACGGAGTATGCCCTTATGCGTGCCGCTATATTGATTGTGGAAATTGCAGGAGGCGAAATTACCAGTGACATTGTTGATATATATCCGAAGAAAATTGATGATCATCAGGTATTTCTAAGTTTCGAAAATACCACTAAACTTATTGGGCAAGAAATCCCACGAGAGACCATTAAAAAAATACTTACTTCACTTGACATAAAGATCAACAATGTTACCGAATCTGGGTTAGGAATGACCATTCCAGCGTATAGGAATGATGTAACGCGAGAGGCAGATGTTATTGAAGAGGTCTTGCGCGTATATGGATACAATAACATTGATTTTACACAAAAATTGAACGCCTCTATTGCTGTGACTCAGCCAGTGGAAGATCATAACATTCAAAACAATGTAAGTAATCAACTAACGGCTCTTGGCTTTCACGAGATGCTATGCAATTCGTTGACGTCTCCAAAATACAGCGCGTTGAGTGAATCATTTAATGTCTCTCATAACATAGAGATGTTAAATCCATTGAGTCAAGATCTTAGTGTATTACGACAGTCTATTCTTTTCTCCGGACTTGAAGCATTATCCTATAATAACAATCGAAAAATGAGCAATGTTAAGTTGTTCGAATTTGGTAAAACCTATCACAATTACCCTAGTGGGCGTGATGAAAAAAAACATTTGAGTTTACTAGTCTCTGGATCGAAAACACAAGATACCTGGACCCATTCTTCTCAAAAGAGTGATTTCTTTTATTTTAAAGGAATCATCACTTCAGTTCTGGATCGATTGGGGATAGGTGATTTTTCTGAAAAAGGAGTTAAAAGCGATGTTTTTTCGGAAGGATTGCTTCTTCAAAACAGTCGGAATACATTGGTTGAATTCGGAATTATTTCAAAAAAGATTGCGAAGCATTTTGATCTTGAATCTGAAGTGCTCTATGCCGATTTTAATTGGGATGCGATCCTTTTGGAGATTCCAACCGAAAATTTTGTAATGAAATCTATTTCGAAGTTTCCTCAGGTAAAACGAGACTTCGCACTGTTAATTGATGATGCTATCACCTTTGATGGTCTTCGAGAGGCTGCATTAAAAACCGAACAACATCTCTTAAAAGAGGTGACTCTTTTTGATGTGTATACAGGAAAAAATCTTCCCAAGGGGAAAAAATCGTATGCGTTAAGCTTTACTATTCAAGATGAGCGAAAAACTCTCACCGATAAACAGATCGACAAAATCATGAATAAGTTACAAGCCCGTTTCGAAAAGGACTTTGGGGCAACATTGCGTTAAAAAAGTAGTTTATCCCTTTTTCTTAGGGTTTTTCTTTTCGCTTACCTTCTCATTGTTATCAGGGAATACTAATCCGTCAACTATATGGAAGATTCCATTTTTATGAGGGTAGTTAGTGTGTAGGACTTCCGAGGTATTATTAAACGTATCAACAAGATTTAAACGGCCGTTTACAGCTTTAAATCCAAGCCTCTTATCAGCTATTGTATTCAGATATACGATGCCCTTTCCGGATTTTTTAGCCAATTCATAACTATCGAAATGTCCAGGAATTATATAATACATCAGCATAGCACGCAATGAGGCCGAGTTGCCAGCCAATATAGATTTCCGCTCTATTGGCTCAAGGTTATCAAAAGCACTGTCCAAAAACACAAAAATTGTTACCTCTTCTCCATTTTCGGTTACTTTACGTACTTTTTCATTTTCCAGTATGTTATTCAAAATAGAGAACTTGTCACTTTGCGCAATATTTTCACTAAGTGTGTTGGCAGATGTAAAGGTATGCCCCTTCCATTTTTTTGATGTCTGTTCAATACTTCCGTTACTTAAGTTTTGACTTGTTACCGTAAAACTTACGACACAAAGCACTATCAATCCAACTAATTGTTTCAATTTCATAATTCAAAAAATTTGATGATAAAGGTACATAAATAGTACATTTTTTTGCAACAAACTTATTTTTCTCTTGGATTGCCTGATTTTGTGGATGTTATCTTCCAAAGAACTATTCGTTAATAAAACATTCACTTTTTATTGAGAACAAATTTCTAATACTTATATTGGAAATAAATCAATTTACACCTTATGCTGACCAAAATTATCGTTCTCGCAATTTATGTAAGTATTCTCTTTTTAATTGGAATTTTCGCCTCTCGAAGAATTAAGAGCATGAGTGACTTTTATGTTGGAGGAAAAAATATGGGCTTTTGGGCGGTAGCATTTTCTGCTCGGGCAACGGGCGAATCTGGCTGGTTGCTAATTGGACTAACAGGCATGGGTGCGTTGGCAGGTTTCTCAGGTTATTGGGTTGTTTTGGGAGAGTTACTGGGAGTTGCTATCTCTTGGTTTTTTATGGCAAAACGGTTCAAGCGACGATCAGATTCGTTTGGATCCATCACAATACCAGATTATCTCCAGAGCCATTTTAAATCAACAACACACACGCTCAGAATACTATCCGCTTCAGTGCTTTCCATTTTTGTGATTATCTATGTGAGTTCGCAAATTGATGCAACAGGTATTGCTTTTGAATCTTTTCTGGGGTTAAATTACTTTACAGGAGCCTTAATTGGTTTTGTAATCGTTCTCATTTATATATTTATTGGTGGATTTGTAGCCGCCGTATGGTCAGATTTATTTCAAGGCTTACTCATGTTTTTTGGTTTAATCCTTCTACCGATAGTAATTTGGTTTTCTATGGATCATGGCCAGAGTATTACGGCAGGGCTCAATGCCATTGATCCCGCATTAACTAGCATTTGGGGTGGAAGCGACGATGGTTGGATGAATCTTTTCACCATTCTTGGATTTTCTATGATAGGACTTGGTTTTCTTGGATCGCCTCAGGTATATGTTCGTTTTATGTCTATCAAAAGTGTAGGCGAGATTAACAAGGGAAGATGGGTTGCTGTGGTTTTCACTTTATTAACAGATGCCGCCGCTGTTACCATTGGTATCCTTGCCCGTGTATTATTTACTGAATCTGGGCAAGACCCAGAAGCGGTGTTCGGGATTGGTGCTACAGATGTTCTGAATGTAATGACCGAAAACTTCCTCCCTTATATTTTGACAGCCATTTATGTAGCCATTGTGCTTTCGGCAATTATGTCAACCATTGATTCGTTACTTGTTATTGCCTCAAGTGCAATTACTAGAGATTTTTATCAGAAGATATTCAGACCGAATTTAAAAGATAAAGATCTTACCAAGATATCGCGATTTGTCACTGTATTAATGGCATTAATAGCATTAGGTATCGCCATGGTAATTGCCTTAGTATCGCCCGATAGGCAGGTGTTTTGGGTGATTATTTTTGGGTGGTCGGGCATAGCCGCCACATTTTGCCCCGTTATTATTCTTTCTCTATTTTGGAAGGGCTATTCTGAAAAAGGTGCCATCGCCTCTATGATTTCTGGATTTTTATCGGTGATGCTATTTAAGTTTGTGCTGCAAGAATTGGATGACCTTGGTCCCTACTTTGTCGAATTGGACGTTTTGGCCCCCTCTTTTGCGATAGCCATGATCACGGGATGGATATTTTCTAAAATGTATCCGCCCAAAAATCAAATGGTAAAGTAACGCTTGGAGCCCAGCTTTAAAAATATCTAAACTAATAAACTATACTTCTGTACCGTACATTTTAGCACGAAGTTCTTTTATTTTTTTATCGCCCATGTATTCATCAAAGGTCATATATCGATCTATAATTCCTTTAGGCGTTAACTCAATTACACGATTTCCCACCGTTTGGGCGAACTCATGATCATGTGTCGTAAAGAGTACCGTTCCTTTAAAGTTCTTTAATGAATTATTAAATGCTGTAATAGACTCCAAATCCAAGTGATTGGTAGGCTCATCCAACATCAAAACATTAGCACGGAGCATCATCATTCTACTAAGCATGCAACGTACTTTTTCTCCTCCAGAGAGCACATTACATGTTTTTAATGCTTCTTCTCCACTGAAGAGCATTTTACCCAAGAAGCCACGAATATAAACTTCTTCACGCTCCTCTTCGGTAGTTGCCCATTGTCTAAGCCAATCTACAAGTGATAATTCACTTTCAAAGAAAGCATGGTTATCTAATGGCAAATAACTTTGGGTAGTGGTTACCCCCCATTTGAAGTCACCAGCATCAGCATTGAGGTTGCTGTTTACAATTTCGTAAAAGGCTGAAGTTGCTCTAGAATCTTTAGAGTATAGCACCACTTTGTCTCCTTTGGCCAAGTTAATATCCACATTTTGGAACAGCACATCTCCATCCAAAGAAGATCCCAATCCTTCTACATGTAATATTTGATCTCCAGCTTCACGATCACGATCAAAAATAATAGCCGGATATCTTCTACTTGATGGTTTTATCCCCTCAATGTTTAATTTCTCCAGCATTTTCTTTCGTGAGGTAGCTTGTTTTGATTTTGCTACATTGGCGCTGAAACGCAAAATAAACTCTTGAAGTTCCTTTCGTTTTTCTTCGGCCTTTTTGTTTTGTTGAGCTCGCTGCCTTGCCGCCAACTGACTACTTTCATACCAAAATGTATAATTCCCGCTATAGTGATTTATCTTACTGAAATCGATATCACTAATATGTGTACAAACTGCGTCTAAAAAGTGACGATCGTGAGAAACAACAATGACACAGTTATCATAATTGGCAAGAAAGTTTTCTAACCAAGAGATGGTTTCATAATCTAAATCATTGGTGGGCTCATCCATAATAAGGACATCTGGGCTTCCAAATAAAGCCTGAGCCAAAAGGACCCGTACTTTTTGCTTTCCATCTAAGTCGGCCATCATGGTGTAATGATGTTCTTCGGAAATACCTAGATTTGACAACATGGCGGCCGCATCGCTATCGGCACTCCATCCGTTCATTTCTTCAAAAGTAACTTGTAACTCACCAATTTTTTCAGCATTATCATCGGTATAATTCTCGTACAATGCGTCAATTTCAGATTTAATAGCGAACAATTCCTTATTGCCTCTAACTACAGTTTCTAACACCATGAATTCATTACAAGCGTTGTGATCCTGCTCTAACACCGACATTCTTTTCCCTGGCTCTAAATGCACGTGGCCTGAAGTAGGATCTTGTTTCCCCGACAAAATTTTCAGAAAAGTAGATTTTCCTGCACCATTGGCGCCAATAATACCATAGCAATTGCCTTGTACGAATTGTGTGTTAACTTCGTCAAATAAAATGCGCTTGCCAAATTGAACCGATAAATTTGAAACTGAAAGCATAGGTTAAAAAAAGTTTTTTTAATTTGGCGCAAAAGTAGCTAATAAACCACGATTGAAGAAACAATAATGTTTTATTATTCTTTTAACTACTAATTAACAGTATACCCCGTTGTTGTCTTTTATTTTTGCCAATATGCCTAGTGTGTTAAGACCTTATATAAATTTAAAACTAATAAGTCTATTTTCCATATTAGTCTTCTGCTCCTGTCAAAACAATAGTGACAGTGTCGGTAAGACTACATGGATTGGAGGAGAGATTGTAAATCCGAAATTGGATTACGTCATTATGTTTAAGGATGATTGCGTATTAGATACCATAAAACTTAACAACGATAATTTCTTCTTATTTGAGAGTACAGATATTAAGGAAGGCCTCTATTCCTTTCAACATCATGAATATCAAGTATTTTATATAAACCCTGGAGATAGTTTAATGCTTCGTGTGAATACGGTAGATTTTGACGAATCACTCACATATAGCGGTGATGGTGCAGGTCGAAACAACTTTCTCATAGAAATGTTCTTGCTTAATGAAGCAGAGAATAGATTAATGCCAGAAATGTATTTACTTCCTCCAGAGGATTTTCAGAAAAAGTTGGACTCTCTTAAAAGTATACGAACAGATTTATACGAAGATTTTGTTGTGAAATATAGACCAAACAAAACCTTCAAAGAAATTGCTCTTGCCAATATCAACTATGATTTCTTTTCTAAAAAGGAACTATATACGTCTGCTACTTCGGGCAACAAAAAATTTATGGAGGAGCATACCTTCCCGGATGATTTCTATGAATATCGCAATGAGATTGATCTTGGAAATGAAAATCTACGTTCTTATTATCCTTACTATCGCTTTTTGAACAGATACTTTGATAATCTCGCATTTGAAAAGTACAAGGACAGCGAATATTTTAATAGAGGATCGTTTGCACACGTCTATAATAAAGTAACAATCATTGACAGTCTTATTACGGATGAATTCCTTAAAAATAGTATGCTTCGAACTAATGTTGGACGATATTTGTTCAATGCGAAAGATGCAAAGGGTCAAAATATTATGATGGATCTATTTTTGGATATCAATACAAATGAAAGTCATCGTGTTGAAATACAAAAGCTTGCAGATGCCACGCTAAAATTAACCAAGAACAATACGATCCCTAATGTATTTTTGTTGACCACAGATAATACAGTGAAGGACCTACATAGCATTATTAAACGCCCCACGGTTTTTTATTTTTGGTCTTCAGAATCCATTATGCACTATAAGAATATCCACAAGCGTGCGAGTGAGTTACAGGAGAAATATCCGAAGTATGATTTTATTGGACTTAATACAGATAGAAACCGTGTGAATTGGCGAAGTATTGTAAAAGCCTCAGGTTATGATCCTTTGAAAGAATACCAGTTCGAAGATATTGAGGATGCCGAAAGGAAATTGGTAATTAATTGGGTTAACAAAACTATTGTTGTCAATAAAAACGGTCTTATTCTTGAAGGAAATACAAACCTATTCAACAAGCAAATAGAACATCAGCTTCTAGGGTATCTTCATAAATAACAAAGCCCCGAAATCTCGAGGCTTTATTCTTATTTTATTCGGACTTTCTTAATTCCCTTTTTCGTAGTCAGCTAAGAACTTCGCCAAACCAATATCCGTCAATGGGTGTTTGAGCAATCCTTCAATAGATGAAAGTGGTCCCGTCATAACATCAGCACCAATTTTTGCACAGTCTATAACATGCATTGTATGTCTAACTGACGCAGCTAATATTTCTGTTTCAAAACCATAGTTGTCATAAATGTGACGTATTTCTCCAATAAGGTTTAATCCATCCGTAGAAATATCATCCAATCGTCCAATAAATGGCGACACGTATGTGGCTCCAGCTTTTGCGGCTAAAAGTGCTTGTCCTGCAGAAAACACAAGGGTACAATTAGTTCTAATCCCCTTATCTGTAAAGTATTTGATGGCTTTTATACCTTCTTTTATCATTGGAACTTTCACAACAATCTGCTCATGAAGTGCAGCTAATTCTTCCCCCTCTTGTACCATGCCCTCAAAATGGGTTGCAATTACTTCAGCAGAAACATCACCATCTACAATTTTGCAGATATCTACATAATGTTTCAGAATATTATCACGGCCCGTAATCCCTTCTTTTGCCATTAGAGAGGGGTTGGTTGTTACGCCATCTAATACACCTAAGTCCTGAGCTTCGCGTATTTGATCCAGATTCGCAGTATCAATGAAAAATTTCATACAATGTGGTTTTCAAGTTTAGTTTGATGCAAAAATAAGCAACCTAAACCCGTATTAACACCCTAATGTTAAAAAGTTTCCACCTGTTGATTGTTGATAACCTGCCTATTTTAATTTGTAGTGATTCATGAGCATTTTTTCATATACTCTATTTGGTAAGATTCCTTTTAGAACTACAGAAAATTTCTGCATGAAGGCACCCACTTTGTAACGTACCTTGGGATTTGAAGTTTGTATAATGTGGTGTACTTTTCTGGCCATTTTAATTGGGTCTTCTCCGTGATCTACATGATCATTCATCATGGCGAGTGTGCTCCCATAGGCTTCTTTGTATGGTGAGTCTTCTAATACAGGAGAGTGATAACGTCCTGCAGCAATATTGGTTGCAAAATCACCAGGAGCTACATTTATAATCTGTATTCCAAACTGTTTTGTTTCCATTCGTAACGCTTCAGTAGTGATCTCGAGTGCCGCTTTGGTCGCAGAATAAACACCACGATATGGCAGCCCCATATAGCCAGCTATGGAGGTAATATTTAAAATATGACCAGCGCCTTGTTTTCGCATCACGGGAAGTACAGCTTTCATAACGCTTACCGGACCATAATAGTTGGTGTCAAATGCTTTTTCAATCTCTTCGTTTGGCGTTTCCTCAATAGGCCCTGTAATTCCTATTCCAGCATTGTTTATAACTACGTCTAATCTTCCATGGGCGTCAAGAACACTTGCGATGGCCGCTTCAATAGAATCGCCGTCAGTTACATCCATTTTAAGTAGATCAAAAGATAAGGCCTCTTTATAATTTTCAGGATTGCGACTGGTGCCGTACACCACATATCCTTTATCAGAAAGGTAGGTTCCAATGGCTTTTCCAATTCCCGAAGACCCTCCCGTAATTAATACAACTTTAGACATAATATCTTCTTGCGAAAAGCAAAGATGCGGTTCCACAGTTAATATTCCAAATTGAAGAAGGTATATCGCACATTAAAGGGTTCTTTTACGAGGATTTAGGGTACAAAAAATGGCAAGCTACCTACATCACACTGCTACAACCGTATACCCTTGCTGCGTTCCCGCCCTGGGGGATTAAACAGGAGCTAGTTGTGTAGGACTTGCCGATGCAAATATACGCCATTTTGTAAGTTTTACAATCATTTTTAGTTATCAATTATAATTAATTATCTTGCTAAAAATTTATACGGGATCATGAATAAACTTAAGTCATTAACACTTATTATTTTAGTGCTAATTGTAGCCAGTTGTGGTAACAATCCGAATTTGGACCAGAACTTGTTTGGAATAAAAATTCAAAATATAAAGAAGTCGTATATCCCTTCAGAATCGATACAATTTTCCGTAATTAATAAAAAGAGTTCTCCTGTAGATTCTGTGGCCTACTATCTCGATACCTCTCGCATTTCAGAAGCAACGTCCATAGCAGAAGTGTCCGTACCTCTACAAAATCAAAAACTCGGTGTGCGTACCCTAATTGCTAAAATATATTCAAACGGTTCTGTTTATGAAGCCAAAAAACGTGTGACTATTTTGTCTTCCATAAAACCTGTATTATACACCTATACGATTTTGGACACCTACCCCCATGACATTGAAGCATACACTCAAGGGTTAGAGTTTAGTAATGACACCCTTTATGAAAGTACTGGTCAATATGGAGAATCTACATTAAGAAAGACAAATTATATCACAGGAGAAGTTCTCAAAAGTGTTCCTCTTTCCAAATCACATTTTGGTGAAGGTCTTACTATTCTGAACAACAAAATATACCAACTTACATGGAAAGCGGGTACAGGTTTTATTTATGATTTAGACACCATGGAAAAAACGGGATTTTTTGAATATGGAAATAGCAAACAAGGTTGGGGACTTTGTAATGATAAAAGTGTTGTTTATAAGAGTGATGGTACCGAAAGGATTTGGACATTGAATACAAGTACCATGACCGAAGAAGGATATATTGAGATATACACCAACACACGAAAAATCAGAAGCGTAAACGAGCTCGAATGGGTAGACGGTAAGATATATGCTAACATCTATGAGCAAGATGCTATTGCCATTATTGATCCAGCCTCTGGCGCCGTAGAAGGGGTTATCGATCTAGCCAATCTAAAAGAAAATGTTACGCAACACGAAGAGCTCAATGTTCTTAACGGTATCGCTTATAATGGTGAACCTGGCATCTTATATATTACTGGAAAAAATTGGGACAAACTTTTTAAGATACAGATCGTGGAAAAATAGTTTACCCAAACCCATAAGAAGTTTCCCTCATTAAAAACGACCATTCACTCAATGGCCGTTTTTTTTTGTTTCAATTTTTAGGTGCTTTGAGGTATCAAATCGGCTAAAATGAAAAAATCCATCACGATTAAAATTCCAGAACCTTGTCATGAAGACTGGAATAAAATGACACCCACTGAAAAAGGGAAATTTTGTAATAACTGCTCCAAAGAGGTTTATGACTTCACCAACATGAGTGATGAAGCATTGGTGAAGCATCTTGCCGAAAACAAAAACCTCTGTGGACGCTTTAAGAAGACGCAGTTGGACAGGGAAGTAAAGCTGGCACGTAAATCGCGTAACAGCTTTGCTCCCTATGCGGCTTCTGTGCTTCTCCCTATGGCAATACTATCTACAAGTCAACTACAAGGCCAGGAGAGCATTACAGCAGAAAAAACGCACATTCCAACCGATGTTAAATCGTATGCCAAACAAGGAGAGGTTAAAGTACATAACCATAAAGACACGGGAACTTTAATTATTAAAGGCACCATTACAGATGATAATGGATACCCACTTTCTGGCGCAAACATAGTCGTAAAAGGAACCAGTCAAGGAACTCAATCAGACTTTGATGGTCTCTACTCAATGGAGGTTAAACCTTCACAAACATTGGTTTTTAGTTATGTAGGGTTCATAACACGAGAGATTATCGTTTCTACCATTGACAATACAATACATATCGTTTTGAAAGAAGGTGCGGCTCCCCTGGGCGAATTAGTTATAGTAGGTGGTCTAGTCGCCATTTCAGAAACCGACAAAAGGAAACCTGCCAAATCACATGTGTACTTAAAACAAAGCGAAACCGCCAAGCAAAACGAAAAAGAATTTAAGCGATTGCAAAAAGCTCGAAAAAAAGAAAAACGTCGTCAAAATCGGTCACAGTAAAAATTCATTTTTAGTAAAACTCTATCCATATGAAACCATCCAACATCCAAGAAGCGATCAAGGTTAAAAAAGCTCACAATTACTTTTCTTTACTTGTAACAATCGTTTTCTTACTAATAACGACAAGTGGAACTTCTAAGAACATTTCAATCTTAAAAAGCGTATCTCCCTCCATTTGGAACACAAATACAACCTTAGAGTTCAAAACTCACAGAAATCCAGACACCACCAAGGTACTTATCACAGGTCTGGTTACTGATGAATCAGGATATCCACTTCCCGATGTCAATATATACAGTAATGACACAAAAAACGGCGTTCAGAGCAACTATGATGGCATATTTGAATTAGAGGCATCCCTGGGGGAAACACTTACAATAAGCTATGTAGGTATGAAAACTCAAAACATCCAGATTTCTGACACAACTACCGTTATCGATGTAATTCTGGAAGAAGAAGACCTGTCATTAGAAATGATCGTGAGTTGTACAACACAAAGAATAACAACCTCGTATCTATATATCAAGCCAACCGAAATCGCCAAAAAGAATATGATTGCTTTCCAAAAGATCAAAAAAGCAAGAAAAAAAGCTGCGAGAAAACAAAGGCGTGAACAACGCAAAAACAATAAATAGTCCACAGTTGCAGCACCCCGTAGGGCGAGATTTACTCAAGGGGGAGATAAATGTCTCCAACGGGTTCTGCGCTGTCAATAAAAACTTCTGGTCTTAACAATAATACCCTTAAGAAAAAGTTATATTTTTACTGAAAATTTTCTTGAATGAGGTATTTATACGGATTGGCCATTTTAGGTTGCTTGGTGCTTTGGAGCTCCTGTCGAAATGATTTTGAAAGTGTTCCCAGTACGGGAAATCTTGAGTTCTCAAGAGACACTGTTTTTCTTGATACTGTTTTTACCAACATTGGTTCCAGTACTAGGAACATGAAGGTATACAACCGAAGCGACGAGGATATTAATATTCCAACGGTAGGGTTGGCCCAAGGAGAAGACTCCAACTATCGGCTTAATGTCAATGGTGTTCCAGGAAAACTTTTTGAAAATGTACAGGTGCTCGCCAATGACAGCATCTTTATTTTTATTGAAACCACGATAGATATCGACAATTTTCCTAATCCAGATAATTCTTTTTTATATACCGATCAAATTTTATTTGATTCTGGAGCCAATCAACAAGCAGTAGAGCTGGTGACTTTAGTACAAGATGCAGTCTTTCTATTTCCGCAAATTGATGCTGATGGTATGGTGGGCACCATCAATTTAGGTGTGGATTCTGAAGGAAATGATGTTCTAATCGAAGGATTTTTTCTAGACGACACCCAACTCACCTTAACTAATGAAAAGCCATATGTTGTCTATGGCTATATTGGGGTTCCACCCGGTAGGACACTAACCGTAGACCCAGGTGCCCGTGTCCATTTTCATGCCGATAGCGGAATTTTGGTTGATAACAATGCATCTATTAATGTAAATGGGGCACCGAGTACCGATCCCGAATTGTTGGAAAATGAAGTGATTTTTGAAGGTGATCGATTGGAGCCTTCTTTTTCTGACATCCCAGGACAATGGGGTACTATATGGTTAAGGCAGGGAAGCACAGATAATGTTTTTCGTAATGCAACTATCAAAAACTCTATTGTAGGAATTTTAATGGATGGAAATGACGGAGATAGAACACTTACTCTTGAAAATGTACAAATGTACAACCTCTCTAATGTGGGTCTTTTAGCCCGTAACGGTGACGTATACGGTGAAAATGTTGTTATAAATAATACAGGACAAACCGCACTAGCCTGCTCTGCAGGAGGTCGCTATACCTTTAACCACTGTACCTTTGCTAATTTCTGGACCAATAGTTTCCGAACCTTCCCAACAGTACAATTGGATAACATCGTTCAGGTTGGACCTAATGAATTTGAACCCATTGATCTGGAGGTTGCGGATTTCACTAATTGTATTATTTATGGTAATGAGCGACGTGAATTGGCCCTGGTAGGCGATCCCGGTGCAGCCTTTAACTTCAATTTCAGTAATTCATTAATTCGTTTTGAAGATCCAAATGGTGATTTTGCCAATGACCCGTTGTATGATTTTAGCAATCCAGTATTGTATACAAACTGTACATTAAACGAAGACCCTATCTTTCAAAATACAGATATGAACAATTTCAATATTGAAACTGGAACTTCTGGCGCAGATGGTATTGGTCTTCCAGGTGTATTACCTCTTATCGATTTAAATAACACCACAAGAAGCGGGGTAGCTCCGGATGCTGGCGCGTATGAAAGCACAGTTTTTCCTGATCCAGGAGGATAAGAGTGTATTTCAAATAAAAAATCAAACCCCCTGTTCCTATTGGTTCAGGGGGTTTTTAGAAACACGCTAATCTAATACCGTGTCCATCCTATTTTGTTAAAAGCCTAATTCTTCCTGCCTTTTTTTCATATGCTCTTGAATAGCTTTCATTCTCGCTTCATAAGAATTATTTGTTGCGCATGAAACACTAATAGTATCCCAATCCTGCATAAAATCAACACCTTTTAGCATGGTGTTAGTATATGTTGTATTGGTTGCGAGTCCAATAGGATCACCCTCATGATTCTCCATAAGAGCAATCAAATCAAGCGTCCATTTTTCAAAGGTGTCCAGAAAATCGTCACAGTCTTTTATTTTTTCTGAAGAGGTATCGGATTCTTTATTTTTTAGTTCATTCTCAAGAGCCACTTCAGGGTCTGTATCTTTATCCTTGGGTTGGTCGCCACAACTGGCAAATGAAAGGCCAATGACACATACGAGTACTATTATTTTTTTCATATTGAATTGGTTTTGAAAATAAAAGAGGTTGTCTGAAACATATTTAACTTCTCAAACAACCTCTTTGATGTGTTTTTATTATTTCTGCAATACAAATTCAACACGTCGGTTCTTTGCTTTGACCTCTGCGCTATTTCCGGTTTCCAATGGTTTATCCTCGCCGTATCCTTGACTTGAAAGGCGATTGGCGGGAACACCTTTAGACACTAAATATTTCATAACAGATTTGGCTCTGTTTTCAGACAAACTTTGATTAGAACTTTTGCTCCCATCTGTGTCTGTATGTCCTTGAACATTTAATGAAATCTCCGGATGCTCGGTCATCATGGCTGCAATTCCATCTAAAACTGTGTAAGAATCTGGTTTCAGTGTATACGAATTCACTTGAAAATTGATGTTATTCATTATAAGTTTTCCATCCGCTATCAACTTTTTATATAATGGTAATCCACCATGAGCAATTGCCACATAGTTGATCATCGTATTGTTTTTTGAAGGAGATAAGCCGCTTATTTCTAAATGTGTGAATTCTGTTAAAAAATTATCCCCTCCCTTATTAAGTCTTGGGATATTTATTAATTGAAATCCTTCATACGAAGCCTTTGTTATTCCTTTATTAAAAGATATTTGTATGGTACGCCACCCCGGAGCAAGGTCATAGGGCATTCTAGCAAACTCGCTGCTACTCCCAGCTGGCACAATTCCAGTGCTACGAATGGTTAATTGATAAGCGCCATGTTGCCTATTTTTATTTTTAAAATTTAACGTATACGCTTCGTTGCCTTTTTCGTGGAAATACACTTGTATCTCTATCTTAAATGAGTCTCCCAAATAATTATCATTCTTAAAAGTAGGTTTTAATCTACCACTTGTTACAAATTCAACAACGCCTTCCTTTTTTCCTAAAGCAACTACCTGAGAATTTTGCATAGTTCCACTTAACTGTGTCCATTTTGATGGAAACTCTGTAGGTCTTTCATTGTCAAAGTCGTCCACAAATACCGCAGTTCCTGGATCAATAAAATTTTCAATTGGTTTATTGATTTCGGCAGATGCTACTACAACTTCTTCACTATCCCCGCCTGTAACGGTTTTAGTTTCTTTGCCTTCAATTTTATCAAGGCTTTTATCAACAGTTTTGTCAATTACTTTGTTTGCTTTCTTTTTCAAAATACTTCCTACCGATTGCGCCTGCACTCCGGTAACAAGAAATACAAGGCAAAGTAGCATGAACAATTTTGATGGTCTACATGTCTTCATTGTGAGATGTTTTTAGATTAATACCCTGCAAATATCTGAGATATAGCAATTTGGGTCAATCGCTCAAAAGGGGTATTTTAATTCAGAAGAAAAAGGAAAACTAAATAAGCTTTTGCTTAATTGCCTTATAGATGGCTTCAGCACGATTATTTACGTGCAATTTGGCGTAGATATTTTTGATATGAGTTTTAACGGTGTGCGGACTTAAAAATACTTCATCGGCCACCTCTTTATAATTCATACCCTTACTCAACAATTTAAGCACTTCGGTTTCTCTTTCTGAAAGAGGGTTTTCAATAATACGAAACGAACTAATGATTCTGCGGGCCACTTGGCTGCTCATGGGAGATCCCCCTTGATACACTTCTTTAATATGCATTAGCAGGTCAGCTGGGTCAGTATCCTTCAATAGATAGCCCGAAGCCCCCACACATAAGGATTCAAAGATAGAGTCGTCATCGCTTTGTACCGTGAGCATAATAAAATCTAAGTCGGGGCACTCCTTCTTAAGATGCCTGGTTACATCAATGCCAGATTTACCGGGCAAATCAATATCCATAAGAACAACATCAACAGGTAAACTAGGAATAGAAGCCATGGCAGATTCGCCATCAGGAAAGGCATATTTACATGAAAATCCGCTCGACCCATCTAAGATGAGATGGAGTGTTTGTCTGATTTCGTTATCGTCTTCAACGATAGCAATATGGATGGTTTCTGAAGACATTGTATGTATAAAAGACTAATTTACTACTCTTTATTGGGTTTTTCATCCTGCAAATGGGGTATTTGATGCAAAGACACCACGGTTCCGTTCTTTCCTGAAACGATCGATAAGTTTCCTCCAATCTTTTCGGAACGGTTTTTCATATTGGTCAACCCCCTTCCCTTGCTCTGTCTATGTACATTAAACCCTTTACCGTTATCCTCAAGCAATATGGATGAGTATCCATCAGAACTTTCTACAGTGAGTTCTACCAGTGTGCTTTCCGAATATTTTGCACAATTATGCATCGCCTCCTTAAAAATAAGAACCACCTGCTTCTTGGTTTGTGCGTCCAACATTTTTTCTTCTAATATTTCAGAATAACCACTAGTACTATAATTTGTTGATGTATTGTCAAAAAGGTCTTCTCCAAAATCTTTCAGTCTCAAAAACGCATCGCTCAGGCTATCTTTTTGAGGATCTATCACCCATAATAAGTCTCTAAAGCTCCCCGAAAGATCTTTGATATTCTCCCGCATTTTTCCGAACCAATTGGAAGGGTCTTTTCGTTCTTGTATGGTTCGTTCGGCTAGCGTAAGGAACATAGAAATTTTGGTTACTTTAGATCCAAGTTCGTCATGGAAGTCTGCTGCATTCTCATTTCGTAATTGTTCTCGTTCCCGTAATAGTGCCTTTTCAAGTCTAGTTTCTTGCTCTAACTCTCTGACCCTTTTTCGCACTCTCATACCATAGAGAAGCCTAATGAGACCCAATAAAAGTAGGGCGTATAACGCCAAGGCCCATCCCGATTTCCAAAAAGGAGGAAGTATAGTAATCTTTATATGCAAGGGCTGCTGAGACCATAAACCCTGATTGTTACTGCCATCCAAAATGAGTTCGTAATTACCAGGAGACAAATTGTAATAATCAAGTTGTGCATCATCACCAGTCTCAATCCAATCTTCGCTAACAGGTAGGAATTTATGACGATACTGATTGTGTTCGGGATCGGTAAAATCTAATACTGCATATCCCAATTGAATGGAATTTTCTGTGTGAGATAAAGTGACCTCATCATTCTCTAACCTATTTTTTATAGATACAAAACCCCGATCTTTTTTCTGAATACTCTCGAAAGTGGTTAACCCAAGATGAAAAGGTCTCGCTTCAATGGTTATTTCAGCATTATTCAAGAAGCTCAATCCCTGACTACTTCCTATAAAGACATGATCATTATCATCAATATATAGTGCATTTACGTTGGTAATATTATCAGCCAGTCCATCCCTATCTGTGAAATACTCGACATGAACGAAACCTTCCATAGATTCGTTATAAATGCCTTTAAGCAACCCATGTGTAGTGGCAATCCAAAGATAGCCTTTTGAGTCTTCCGCTATTCCTAAAATATATTCTGAAGGAAGTCCTTCTTTTCGTCCAAACTGAAGAAAATTATCTGTCACTTCATTGTACAGATTAAGACCCGTTTGCGTACCAATCCACAGCCGGTCCTTACTATCTTTAAAGATATTCTTTATGGCATTATTACTCAACTGATCTGCCTCACCAAAGGCACTTTCATAATTTTTAAAAGTCCCTTCTCCTTCCGAAGAAATTAACCTACTGAGGCCTGAAAAAGTTCCAATCCAGAGGTCACCATTGGTATCGGTTTCCAGTTGAATTGTATACGAATTTACCAAAGCATCCGTTCTTTCGGAATCCGAATTATAGGACGTTACTATAGTGTTCTTAATACCTCCATTGGGAAATTCAATATGTGTCAAACGGATATAGTTCCCAACCCAAAAACTATTTTCTTCCACTTCCACTATTTGATTGGACCATTTGTGTGGCATCCCCATTTCTTTGGTAATGGTTAGAAAAGGACCTGGCTCATAATTTTCATCCAATTGAGCAATATTTAATCCTTCTTTACCGCTAACCCACAACCTATTTTGACTATCAACAAAAACAGTTCTAGCTGAGGTTAAAGATTTTTTTTCAAATTGAAGATAGTTTGTTGGACATTTATTGGTTAAAATATCTTGTTTATTAAATCTATATAAATGTGTTGGGGTATTGACCCAAAGATTTCCACCGCTATCTTCTGCCAACCCATAAACACTTATGTTTTCGAGGCAATTATCTACATGTGTAGGAGGGAATATGGTAATCTTACTTTGTGATTCGCTCAGTTTAAATAACCCATTAGTGTTCGCAAGCCAAATGTTTTTTTGTGAATCTTCGTAAATGCTTCGCACAAATCCTGACATGCCCATCAGACCATTTTTACTGATCACCTCTTGTTGGATCAATGTATTGTCTACGAGTTGATACTTTTTAAAACGGTTATCCCATGTAGCTGTCCAAATATTACGATCACTATCGATCATGGTGTTATACAGAAAATCATCTGCCATGACATTACTGTCTCTGTCATAAAACCGACTCACCGTCAAGGTACTATCTCCTTCTACAACGCCTGTAAGCAGCCCTGAACCTGCGCTTATAAGCATCCGATTATCACTGTACTCTAAATATTTAAAAGGATTTATTTTCGCTATGGTAATCGTTGAGTCGCTAGTGCTAAACGACATCTCTTTGAAAGTAAAAGACCCCTTTGTGGAGACCAAAGGCGGTTTAGAACCTCTTGCTACCCATATCTTCCCTTGGCTGTCTTCGGTAATCCCCCATATAGCGCGATACTCCGGAAAACCTGGAATCTGATTGGAAAAGTCGCGAACATTTCCCGTTTCTTTTTCAATAACAAAAAAGCCTCCATAGCTGCTAATCCAAATATTTTGACTGCTGTCTTCAAATAAGTCAGTCACATGCATTGCATCTTCTGATACATCTGGCAAGAGCGCTACATATTGTATGACATCATTTTCAAGAACATGTAACCCTTTAGGAGTGGCAACCCAAACCCTACCATCACTGCTAGCTAGCACAGTATTGATTCTATTGTCTCTTAAACCGGTGGTATCATTAAGAATGGAATAAAAAGCATGAAACTGGTGACCATCAAATTTATAGAGTCCATTATTTCCAGCTACCCAGAGGTATCCCTTGGAATCCTGATCTATATCTCGGACCATTCGAGACGGAAGTCCATTGTTATCGGCATAGCGAGTAACCTCATAGAATTGCCCAAAAATTGGCGTCTCTATAAGCAGGAAGATTCCTAGAACCAAAAATGATTGAAGTGTTTTCATGCCACCGATGAAAGAATCTATTTATTTTCCACCTTCTAAATTACTGCATTTCGGGCGAAATACTGGACCAGAATACAGCGAATGAGGTCATTAACCACAAATTTACCTCATATGGGGTATTTATTCCTTGGCCCTAAACCTAGTCCAACGTACCAGACATATAATTACAATAATTGAAATGACAACGGGAATCGTATTTAACCCAATTGTTTTTAATGATAGTACAATAACTCCTCCAATTGTATAAAAAGAGATAATATAGGTAATGACCATTTTCCGATGCTTCTTTTTATTATAATCTAGTAGAATTACTAATGGAAAAAAGGGCAATAGCCAACCTATGATATTCATTAAAAACATACTATTTCATCGTTGTATAATAATACGATTTATAATACAATTGTTCTCAACTTAAAGGAAGAGATTACAGTTTAGTATCTAAAAAGCCCCCATTTACCAAGGCAAACAGGGGCTTTCACACAAACAAACCACCAAGGGTTACCATACGTCATCAATCTCTTGCTGCCAGGACAATTTTTTCGGCATTGGTTCCAGTTAATTGCCACGTTAAACATCTAACACTTCCTCCCATAGCACATACTCCCGACGCATTAACCGGAACCACATTCTTTGTAGTATTGTTTCTAATTATTTGCAATGCGGCCTGATCATGCTCCATGTTAAATGTGGGTACGTATATGTTTGAAAAAGTTGTTGTGGCATTTAGGTTCACCCCACAGGCAGATGAGATCCCTCCTATGGAGGCATCATCATAAACAACGGGCACTTCTACTATGGTCACCTCTGGAAAGGCTTCAGATAATTCATCTAAAACGGAAGTTCTATAATCTGGATATTCAGTATAATCGTTTACCAATAAGGTGTTTTTATCTGCCCATAGCACCATTCCATCGGCATGTGCCAATACTTCATCATCCGGAACGACTATGGCCACTTGGGTTGCGTTCAGTAGGTTTTTCAGAATTTGCTTTCCTTCAGACATAGACAATCCATTATCATCCAAAAATCGCGTAGTAGTAATCACTCTCCCCTCATAATTATCGACAATATTCCCTCCATCCAGTATAAGGTTCGTTGTATTTCTTTGAATTCCAAAACTATTCGCAAACGAGACAAAACTATTCTGAACCTCAACACTTTGCCCCTGTGTCATGGAAGCCCAGGTATACGTAAACTGGACTGGATTCAACGGGTTCACCGTGGTAAAATCACGCATCCAAATATCATACACATTGGAAGTAATAATCACATCTGAAGGTAATCTACCTTCATAATATGATCGGGTGTCATTGTCAACAACAATTACAATGTTATCCTTCCCCATGACCGCCTTGGCGTAATTTACTTGAAAGTCTACAATGTCGTTAAAGCGATCGCTGTAATACTCATCATTAATAGAAGGTGCGGCCAATACAAGGGTCATTCGGTTTGGATCAACTTTATTAGTAAACGAAATCGATGTGTCTGTATCTGCTTGGGTGTTTATCATGTCTTCACTTTTACTACAAGATGTACTTAGGGCTAAAAGGAATATTGTTGTTATGCCAATAGGGTTCATAATGGATTGGTTTTGTGTTTAAAGATTTATTTTAAGGCCAAACCCCACATAAAAATGATCGTAACCCCTAAAAATTAATGAGTTTTGATTGGTTCGGTTTGACTCTCTAATGTTTACATAGGCGTTGGCAGTTATAAAAAGGTTGTGGGCAATTTGTTTTTCAGCATTAGCCCTAAGGCGGTAGTATTTAAATTTTAGAAGCCCAAGATCATCACCGTTGGTATTTGTGGCTCTCAATTGATCATAGTTCCTATTGGTATAACTTGCGGTAACATCCATCGAAAACGATTCAGCATTATAGGAAACAGCTATGGTTGGTTTTACCTGTGTATAGGTAAACCTCCCGGCATCATTATCAACGCGCGTCATATATTGAAAGGAAGGTCTCAACTGCCAGTTTTCAGTTATTGGATATCTATAGAAACCTTCTACATCTATATAACTCCAATCACGTTTTGTGGTGGCTTCCAGACCATCAAAAAACACTCTTTTATAGTGTCTCTTATTGAAACTGGCTTCTACTCCATAACTATGATACCCTGCACGTCTCTTAAAGACATTTCTAAAAACAGTCCTTATTCCTATGAGGTTATAAGAAAGATTATTAGTTAGGCCGTCTTTGTAATCTCTATTGGCATATTTGAGTTCTACCAATGTCCTATTTTGTTTGTACAGTCTAAAATGAAGTGTTGACGTGGTCTCAAAATGAGCATAACCAAGGGGTGTTCTTAATTCGCTATCGTCGAGGTTCTCCCCGTCTCTATCTCTATAATTATACCTCGCGGTGACCAACCATTTTGTATTCCTTGAAAGTTCATTCTCATAGCGCAATCTGGAATATATTGTAAAATAGCTGGCCTCATCATCCGAAAAATAAAAACGTCCCTTCGGATTGAGTCGCAAGCTCAGTTTTTGATTATCCCAGCGCTTACTAAATAGACCTCGTATACCTATGTCTTGAAAAAAACTACTTCGTTGTACCCCATCCTTGCTCAACAATTCACCAGTATCTTCATCTATAAATGAATCAGGGGATTTGAAAATATTATTTTCATAACCAGTTTGAGTAGCAATCTCAATGTCTGTTTCAATTTGTGCGTTCACTTGTATTATTATGAGCATGCAAAAAACACTTACAATTCTTTTCATATAACTAGATGGGTTGTGTGTGATACTTCAAAGCATGATACTTAACCATTGCTTTCCTTTAGAACAGCTCATATTCAAATTACCCTACCTTACATAGGTGATATAGCTGTTAATTTTGTGGGAACATCCAGAGAGACCCGAATGATGGCAGATTTACCAGGTTCCTTTAGCTGTAATTCATAGGTTTGATCCACTCCTTTTGGAAGGTCTATATATATTTTTTCCAAGGCTCCAGCTATGTGTTTTTTGTCATTGGCATACTCTACTTTATTAGATTTTTGGCAAGTTATTTTATAGGTTGAAATTTCAGAGCTACCTTGCTTCAAAACAAGACGAAGCACATTATTCCCATGCATTTTATAGGTGAAATCGGCTCTTAGATATACGCGAATTCTTTGTTGATTATTGGCAGAAAACGAAAAGCCTTGATTAGCATCAATTCGATAATAATTTTGTGTTTTTTTACTAGTAATATGTGTTATACCAACTGGTTCTAATGCAGTTAATGGGGTTTGGTCTATCCAGTGAGGTTTTGCTTTTTGTTCATATACAAACCGAACATGTGCTTTATTCTTTGTCTTGTACTTATAGAAATTGAGCGTATGTTTTCCTGGTGGAATTTGTATCGTAATTTTATCAGCCTTACTTGGTGTTCCCTTTAAGTTCCCTTTATATGTTACCTTCGAAGATTTAGTTTGAGGGCCAATTTTTTCTGAAATAATACGCTTATTGTCCAGTAGGTATTTCAAATAGTAAGGTTTTGACCTTTCCTGATTTTTCTCAAGACGAACACGATTATATACAATAAGATCTCCCGGACCCTGTACCTCAATAGTAGTTTTGGATTTTTCCGATAATGCATAGTATACAAAATCGGAATCTCCAACCATAGGAACAAGGTTTACAAATTTTGTAGGTTTCACTTCTTGTTTATACTGAGCTTCGAGCCTAGGAGTCACTGCGAATAGAAAAAATGTAACGACAACACTCGAACGGATATATTTTCTAAATGGTTTCATTCTTTTTGATGATTTGAGTTCCTAATTGATTTTGTTTTTTATCGTAATACATAACACCAAGTATCAGTGATAGAAACACAGATGTTGCTGCAACCACGACGGTTAAGTCATACCGAAAAGTTTTATATAGACTCCCTTCACCAATCTTTGGTAATGGAACCGGATCTCTTGGAAGGTCATATCGCTCCATCAATCTATTTATGTGCAGAAGATTTAAGATGGGAATATCTTTTCTAACCATCTCATATACAACTCCACGATGGTCTGGTAATTCGTTGATTTTAGCGGATGTTCTCAGTCCCGAAGGCAGTACATCTGCGTTGTTGTTGCTTCCAAGACTGGCAATGCCCCCTCCTACATTGATAAACATCTTAACTTTTGATGTTCCGTTCTCAAAGATTTTCATGCGCTCTGTAATATTCCCCTCTAAGGTTCCCGAATTGATATAGTGCAACTCATTACGCTCAATGGCGGCCGTGGCCAAATCTCTACCCTCCTTACTCAATGTCCTTCCAAGGTCTTCATTACCTCCAATAGAAGAGGCCACAGGCATAAAAGAAATAAGCTTGGCATCATACAAACTTTTGTGCATATCCAACCATGTAAAAGCTGGGCTATTTGCCCCCCAGGATGATGAAGTTACAGAGGTGATAAAAATAGGTTGTAAGCCCATGGTCTCTATGGCAGCACATGTGGCTATATTTAGTGCTGGGAAAGACCCTGTAACGCATACCGCCACCCCATCCCCTTTTTTGAGTCCGGCCTCTTTCAGCTGTGTAACTATCATGGCTGCGAAGTTTGGGTTGGCAGTGGATAGTTTAACAGGCAAGGACCCTCTTCCCGATGTAATTTCTGAAAACTGCTGTCCTATAATTCCTGTTTCATTGGGATCATTAATGTTGTCAATGGCAATTTCATTTGCGAAAAAAGTGTTCTTTAAATATATCATGCACTTTTTATTGAGCTGAGCTGCTTGAATTTTTTCCTCATAATTCGCTTGCTTCTGAAATTCTTTCGAATTTTCAACAATAATTAAAAGTGAAATTGCCAAGGCTCCTAGAATACTGAGTACAAGCGTTGAACGTATGGATATTGTATTCATAAGAAATGTGATTAATATAGGTTTGGTAGTATCTCTCCGAAAAAACAAATAATGACAAGCAGCCTAACAATTACTGAGGTTACTGCTAACATAGCCATGGTCTTAATAAAACCTTGTTTGGCAGCCCAATGGGCAATAAGTCCGGGTATCACCCAGCCTATGGCACTGAGTTCTATAGTGGATTCCGAAGTATTGAAAATGAGAAAATGGTGCGATACAATGGAAAGAATAGTCCCAATTAATAATGAAACTACCATCTGGCGTCGGCCAAATAAAAACATGACTCGAGAAATCCCTTTAATCAATAAAAAAGTAATGAAGGCGATTAAAATAAGTCCCACCAATCGATCAATGGTGGTAAGTTGTAACGCAATGTATCCCGGAATGATGATTCCTCCAGCTGCCATTCCAAACTTTTCAATAAAGAATAGACTAATAATGATACCCAAGGTGACTGATAATTCGATCATGAATAATCCTGTTTTTGATTAGTTGTTTGTATGTTGATGTTCAAAATGTTGGGCAAGGTCGGCACCACCAACTCCCATATTGCCAATGGCTATAATAGTGGTCTTATTTTTCGAAGCTTCACAAAGATCTTTGTATTGTTCTTCTGTAGACTTTTCTCCCACCGCGTGTATCTTATTTCTCGGAATTCCTTGCTTAATACACATATGTGTCACCATCTCTAATGATTCTCCTATCAATCCAATACTTCCATAATTGAGTAACCCCATCATTTCTACCAGCCGAACAGCTCGATCTTGTCTATCTTTTCGGGTGTTCAGCACAATCATAAGGTGTTCATCAGCATCAGATTGCTCTTTTACAGCATCCCAAATCATGATAGTTGACTCTGGATCATTGGCGGCCAGAGCATTGTAAAAATGAATGCGCTTGTCTTCAGAAAGCACTGTAAACCTCCGAAGTACACCTTCGTCTGGAATGGACAATTTCATCTCCATAAGCGCTTTTTCTCTGTCAACTCCCAATTCAGCACATATATCTAAAGCAAGCGCAACATTATCTCGGTGTTCGATATAGGTAAACCCTTCCATATCATCTTGACTTATGGTTTTTGGATTGCTAGAATGCAATTGTGTTTTTCGTCGCTTAGCAATCTTTTCCATATAATTCAGATATCTGTCTTCACTGGTAAAAAGTTTGGATTTTTTTGGAATGGTTCCGCAGAGTGCTTTGGCTGCATCATTTAGCGTGGGTCCCATGACATCTAGATGATCTAATCTAATATTGGTGATTACCCCAATGTTGGCCTTCACCATCTGATGCTCTGTAATTTTCTGATAAATGGGCTGTAATGCCATGCATTCCAAAATAAGTACCTGCGCTCCCTGTTTTGAGCAATATTTAATAATATCTAATTGCTCGAGTATGTTCGCTTTTTCTTTTCTATGAACTACAGCTTCACTTCCATCTGGCAGAATTATCCTGGGGAAAGTGCCGGTGACCTTAGTAATTGTTCTAAGGCCGCCGGCTCTTAATCCGGCGCCAATCAATCGGGTAACGCTAGATTTCCCCCTCGTACCATTAATATGAATGCGTACAGGAATGGATTTCAGGTATTTTTGATGATTTCTGTATTCAACAACTCCATAAATTAGCACCAGAAGTGTTAAGCAGGTAATTATCAATAAACTACTCATATTCGCTTTCTTTTAGTTATAAACCACTAAACAAAACCGAAACATATTGTGCGATGGAATAAATTCCATCAAGTAATTCTGAAATAGTCAATTGTATGGATATGGCTATTTCAACATAGTGGTTTGTTCCTTTGAAACAGGTGTATTAAAAAATACCCTACCCTCTTATCAAATATTTCATTCTTTTTTCATGATTGAAATGATTAATTTTGTGCGAGTGAGTTAACCAAACCCCTACATGGCCAACCCAAAAGAATCTGTTTGCGAAGAAAAAGTTTTTGAAAGTGCTTTTTCGACGTATGCGGAAACACTTCGGAATTTTATCTATTACAAATGTGGTGATACAGATCAAGCAGATGATTTGGTTCAAGAGGCCTTTATAAAGTTATGGAACAACTGCGCCAAGGTTCCCTTTGAAAAAGCCAAGTCATTCTTGTATACAGTTATAAATAATGCCTTTCTCAATGAAGTAGCGCATCGAAAGGTCAAACTAAGATATAGACAGAATAGCAGTGCAGGAATTACACACGAAAGCCCTGATTTTATATTGCGAGAAAAAGAGTTTCAGCAGCAATTAGAAGATGCAATTGCCAAACTATCTGAAAAACAACGAGAAGTTTTTCTTCTGAATCGTATTGATAAAAAGAAATATTATGAAATAGCTGAAATGCTAAACATATCAGTAAAGGCAGTAGAAAAACGAATGCACGCGGCCCTAGTGAGCTTGCGTAAAGACATAGAATATTTTAAATAAGGTAGGGTATATTTATAGTGAGCTGTTTCACTATTGTATAATCCCAAAAACACGAGATGGAGCAAAAATACGATGACACATTTTTAGCAAGATGGGCCGCTGGCGAATTAACCAGCGAGGAGCTTGATCTTTTTGAAAAGTCAACCGAATATTCTGAATATAAAAAGATCATCGAAGGCGTAAACCGGTTAGAAGCGCCTTCTTTTGATCGGCAAAAGGTGCTCGCTGCTATTAAAGAAGGTACCCAAGGACAACCCACAAAGGTTCGGAAACTTATCCCCCGAATTACTTATGCGGCTGCGGCTGCGGTATTATTACTTGTTGGATACTTTTACTTCTTTGATACTACTACATATACTACTTCAAATGGAGAGCAAATCACCGTTTCATTACCCGATGGTTCCAAAGTTGACCTGAATGCAGATTCACAAATAAAATATAATTCTAGAAAATGGGAAAATGACCGCTCTATAGCCTTGGTGGGTGAAGCTTATTTTGACGTAATTCCTGGAAGCACCTTTACGGTTATCACTGCAGAGGGTTCAGTGACAGTTTTAGGCACTCAATTTACAGTTTCCTCCAGACCTGATTATTACGATGTGATATGTTACGAAGGAAAAGTTAGGGTGGATGCGGCCAAAAAAACAGGAATTTTAACCAAAAATAACGCGCTTCGCATTCAAGAAGACAGTTTGTTTAACTATTCTGTTAAGGACGTTACACCGGGGTGGTTAACAGGAGAGAGCTCGTTTAACAATGCACCCATACAATTGGTTGTTGGTGAGTTGGAACGACAATTCAATATTTCAGTTTCTAACAAAGAAGTGTTACAAAAGCAGTTTTTTACAGGAAGGTTTACACACACAAGTTTGGACCTAGCCTTAAAAACAGTTTTTGATGCTATGGAAATTCGGTATACTTTTGATGGCAACAAGAACGTTTCCATACAAAAGTAATTAATGAGGCACGCCCTTCTAATTTTTACATTTTTTATTTTCGTTTCCCTTCACGCACAGGAAAAGCAGTTAGCTGTCTCCTATGAAAATGTTGCATTGCAGCAAGTTCTTAGTGATATGGAAAAAGCATTTTCGATTCGATTTTCATACAACAATGTACTTATTGCCGATAAGGTTTTTAGCGCCACGGGCTCCTTTGATCTAACAGCACTATTGCAGCAAATAACTCAACAAAATTCACTTTATTTTGAGCGTGTAGATGCCTCCAATATTATTATAAAAACATCTCCTCCAGAAGCTTCAAACATCTTTTGTGGAACCGTTTTAGATGCCTTTAGTCAAGCACCTCTTGAGGCGGCCACTATTTCATTACAATCAAGTTCCCAAGGTGTATTGAGCCTAAAGGATGGTTCTTTTGTACTACCAAATGTTGCGGAAGATGATATAATTCTCATTCAGTATTTAGGATATAAAACAATTGAAGTTGTGTTGGCTGATCGCTCGGGATCCAATTGCGAAACATATCTTCTACAACTAGGCGAACAGGCCTTGGACGAAATTGTACTCACCGAATATATAACCACTGGATTTGACCGAAACAATAGCGATGGCTCCCTTCTGGTAAAACCACGAAAGCTGGGCATACTACCGGGCCTAACAGAACCCGATGTACTTCAAAGTCTTCAATTACTACCAGGTATTTCAAGCCCCGAAGAATCTGCTTCAGACCTACACATCCGCGGAGGCACACCCGATCAAAATCTTGTGTTATGGGATGGAATTAAAATGTATCACCAAGGGCATTTCTTTGGACAGATTTCAGCATTTAATCCATATATCACAGACCAAGTTGAAGTATATAGAAGTGGGACGAGTGTTAAGTACGGTGATCGTATTTCTGGAGTTATCGATATTAAGTCAACCAACAAAATTCCTGAAAAACTTGAAGTGGGTGCTGGTTTCAACTTCACCCAGGCAGATATTTTCGCCAAAATACCTGTCGATAAAGATCTTGGATTGATTCTTTCGGCGCGTAGATCGTACTCAGATCTCATTGAAACGGTGACTTTCAAAAAACTCAACAGAAAGGTATTTCAAAATACAAAAATAGATAATGGACAAACTAACTTAGAGGAAGAATTTGACATTGTTGACAATACCTTTTACTTTACCGATTTCAATATAAAAGCGATTTGGAAGCCCTCCGAAAAAGATCATATTGCATTTAGCTCGTTGTTTGTCACCAATGATTTAGATTATCAGGCTAGATCTAGCGAAACTTTTGATAAAGACAATCTAGATCTTATCAATAATGGATATAGCCTAGTATGGAATCGTCAACAAAATGATCGTTTGCGTTTTACAATTTCAAGTTATCTGTCCAATTATGAATCTGATTTTGTCTTTAATGAATTAGAAATCGAGGATAATGAGGTCTTTGATTTATCCAAAAAGAACAATGTAGATGACTTCGGAATTACGGGGATGGCGCATCTAAATTTTGGTAATGAGCATGGGTTACTTGCGGGATATGACTTTAACAGCTCTCGTGTATTCTATACTATTGATTCTGCCGAAAACGGTCAAGTAGAATCTGATGAATTCGAAGACGATAACCTAAACGCGCATGCCGTATATGGAGAATATCAATATACAAACAAAGCAATTTCCCTGCGTGCCGGTGTAAGAGCTAATTACTTTTCTAGCGACAAGCGGGTGTATGTAGAACCTCGTTTGAGCACGGAAATTCGGATTACTGAAGATCTAGCCTTAAAGGCTTCGGGAGAAATCAAGAACCAAGTAATAAGTCAGTTACTTTTGTTCGATTTTAACGACATTGGCGTAGGAAATAACATTTGGGTACTGGCCGATGCCGTGGATATCCCAGTTTTAAATAATAAACAACTTACGTTGGGGTTTTTATTCGCAAAAAAGGGATGGAAACTAGACGTCGATGGGTACTATAAAAGAATCAAAGGAATGACTTCTTTCGGCCAAGGGTTTAATAATTCTTCGCTTTCTATCGCAGATTATGCTGAAGGCAGTAGTGAAATTTATGGTTTAGATGTTCTCCTAAAAAAGCGCATTGGTAATTTTAGAACTTGGGTAAGTTATTCCATAAGTAAAACCAACTTTTTATTTCCAGACTTGCAAAGCAGTACCTTTCCAGGAAACTTTGACCAGCGACATACGTTAACATTCTCAAACACGGTAACATTGAAGCAATTTCAATTTTCTTTGGGATGGACCTTCAATACTGGCAAACCTTTTTCACAACCTCAGGGTATTGAAACTATGATGGACGGTGATGATGTGGTAAATAACTTAATTTATACTGAACAAAATAATGGCCGGCTTGAAAACTATCATCGTCTTGATGCTTCGGTCGTTTACGATTTTTTCTTGGGTAATAACAAAAGGTACAAAGCCCGTATTGGTGCTTCATTATTAAATATATACAATAGAGATAACCAATTGGATAAGGTTTTCAGAATAGCAAACAACGAAGATGATGACGATCTTGACGCCCAGATTATAGAAGAAACTCGAACGGGACTCGGAATCACACCTAATATAGTATTCAGAATTAATTTTTGAAAAGAGAGCCTTGCCATTCAATAACAGTTTGGCTATAAAAAAAGCCCATCTATTATAGATGGGCTTTCGTTTGATAAGGTATATTGATACTTACTGTACTACTCTTACGTTTACTGCGTTCAATCCTTTGTTACCTTCTTTTAGTTCAAATTCTACTTCATCTCCTTCACGAATTTCATCGATTAATCCGGAAAAGTGTACAAAGTGATCTTTACTTGCGCCGTCTTCTGTAATGAAACCATAACCTTTTGAATCATTAAAGAATTTTACTGTGCCTTTATTCATTGTTAAAAATTAAAATATTAGTTCGCGAAGGTAAGGCTATATTATTAATTTATGGCCACTTTTTTGTATTTCTTTAAAAATTATTAGCAGGAGTCATACTGTTGGTCCTCAATGCTTTGCAGATTTCCCCTTAGCCGTAGTACCTTTAATGAAAGCGCGAAGGTCGTCATTAGCCGACTTAAGGTCTTCTCTTCTTAGGTACATCATATGTCCACTTCGGTATCCCTTAAAGTCCATCCGGTCCTTCATTTTACCACTTGGATCAATTTGCCACATACTATACTTGGCATTAAAATAGGTGGTGGCACCATCATAATATCCGGATTGAAAAAGAACATTCAGATATGGGTTTTCTGCCATGGCTTTTCGTAAATCGTCTCGAGTGGTATTATTTCTTTGATCCCAAGGCCTAACCGGACCAAACATATTGTATTTAATATCGGTCTTAAAATTAAGGTGCTCTCTGATATAATAGTTTATAGCTGGTGTAAACGTATGAAGCCATGACGTGAGCTCTGCGCTGTAATCCGGACGATCCCCAGCTTCTCTTCTATCAATTCCCAAATAACGTGAATCAAGTCTTCCTATAGTATATCCATCACGATCTCTTAGCAACTCTTTCCAAAAAAATCCAGTTGGTACATCTAGATTGTTTTGCAAAACCGCTTTTTTTGAAAGTCCCGAGTAGTATGCCATTTTATCGGCAACGGCCTCCTTTTCGGTAGCAGAAATAAAACCTCCTTTGGCCAATGCTGGCATCAAGGTATTAATAGCGTACTCTTCTACTTCTGGCAATACTTCCAACAAATCTTTTTGTTGCAATGCCGGAGGTAACATCTTATGATGCCAAGCAGCCGCTGCGAAGTATGGTAAGTTTAGTGATGATGAAACGGCGCTATCGGAATTGAATACTTGGTAATCTGCAGGAGAAACTAAGATAACTCCATTAAGGTACATCCATTGTGCTTCCTGAAGTTCCAATGCGAGACCAGAAACCCGTGTTCCTCCATAGCTTTCTCCTATTATATATTTTGGAGATGTCCATCTATTATGACGTGTTACAAAGGTGGTGAGCCATTCGGCTAAATATTCTATATCGGCGTTAATTCCAAAAAAATGATCTCTGTCAACTTCTTTTCCTGTGGCGGGTATTGTTCTTGAATAGCCCGTATTTGCCGGGTTTACAAAGACAATATCAGCAACATCCAATACTGAATATGGATTCTCTTGAATTCCATACGGTTGTTGTGGATATCCTTCTTCATCAATACGCAGTACTTGTGGACCTGTATATGCCACATGCATCCAAACCGAGGCTGATCCCGGGCCTCCATTAAACGAAATAAGCAACGGACGATTTCCAAGGTCTCCTGCATTTTTTCGTTTATAATAGGTATAAAAAAGTGTTGCAATGGGTTTTCCCATATCATCCCATACCGGTTGTGTTCCAGTCGTTGCGGAATAAGATATACTAGCTCCATTGATGGTTGTTGTATGATTAGTAACAACCGTGGTATCAACAGGAATCGTTCGCTCTTGTCCATAGGATATTGCAAGAACAAAAAAAATGGCAATGATGATTGAAGAGGATTTTTTCATGGTAGTGAATTAGTTTTTTAATCAGAATTACTTTAGCGATTTTAAAGTTAAACTAATTTTATTTTCTATGCTTCTGTGAGGTAGTATATTAACAAAATTGAGATGCGAAAAATGGAATGTGAGATTAGTTCTTCACTACTTTTTTCGTCAATGATTGGTTATTGCTATCAATAACAACAACATACATTCCGTTGGCGTAACTGGAAAGGTCCAACGTTCTATTTTCGATACTAATGTATTCTTCAAAAAGATCTCTTCCCTGCATATCGAATACTTTAACCATAGCCTCAGACAGTCCTTGAGGTAATATCACAGAAAAAAGTCCCGATCCTGGATTTGGCACGATGCTAACGTTTGAAATATCTTTTGGGTCGTCAACCGATAAAATTCCAAAACCTTCACGTATCACAATATGTTCGTTAACGGGAGGATTATTAACAATATCTATGGTACCGCTCAACCATGTCACTTTAATATAGTCAATAACCGTTTCCTGCCCAATACCAAAAAATTCATGTGCAGAATTTTGTCCAAGATATCCTTCACCAGCCAATGTATAATTGTATTGTACTTCTCCATTTACAGAAATTTCCATCCAAGACCCAATACCCTGTCGGTTACTCTCTACTCCTTGCAACTTTACTTTGATCCAATTATTGGTCTGTGGTGTTTCATTTTTCCACAAAAAGATATCATGAGGGTCATAGTTTAACACTACCATATCCGGATAGCCATCATTATCAATATCTCCAATGGCATTGGCATAACTCCTAGCGACATCGTCTTCAAAACCTGCATCTTGTGGAATGGAGAACATACCTGCGCCATCATTTTCATAAAACGCTGCCGTTAAGTGCGTATCTGGATTGGTGAGAGAACTGCTCACATAGAGGTCAAGATCTGCATCATTATCAGCATCCAAATAGACCGCTCCCCAAGCGGTGCTCTCCATTAAGGTTCCATTAGTTGGAGCCACATCCGTAAATGTTCCATCACCATTATTTCTTAAAAAAGCATTGCCTTCGGGTGTATTGGTCACATAAATATCTAACCAACCATCTCGATTGTAATCGCCAATAGCCGTTGACATGGCATTAATTGCCGCGTCTGTACCAGACGCCACACTAACATCTGTGAACGTTCCGTCTCCATTATTTCTATATAATATATTGGGATTCCAGGGCCTGTCATTGGCCAGATAAATATCTTGCCAACCGTCATTATTATAATCAAAAAACGATGTGCAGAACGTAAGATGATCGCTCGTTGATATCCCCGCACTCACGGATACATCGGTAAAAGTACCATCTGTATTATTTCTATATAACGAATTATATATCTCTGTATCAAGTGTGTTTCTAGAGCTAATAAAGATATCTAGCCAACCATCGTTATTGTAATCGCCCCAAGACGCGCCCCAGGTAAGCTCATTGGGTTGATAAATCCCTGAGGTGTCCGTTATGTCAGTAAAATCCATAGCTCCACCATTTTCATAAAACTTGCTAGCGCCCGTATTACTTATTGCTAGAAAATCATAATCATCATCATTATCAAAATCAGCCCAAATAACACTTTTTGTTTCTTCCAAAACATCGTTCATTCCAAAGCTTACTTCGGAAAAGGAGCCTCCATTATTTTTAAAAAAACGCACTGGCAATCCTACTTCCGAAGAAACCGTAATATCATCCCATCCATCGTTATCAAAATCGAAAAATGAAATACCACCTCCTAATGTTCCCGAGCCGAAGGAAGAATTCCCACAACCGAGATCTGTTGATTTTTCAGAAAATTGCAATTGTCCAAAACACAGTGTTGTAGACAATAGTAGAAAGACGATACATTGAGTTGGAAATTTCATAGACGACATATCTATTGAGTTTCAGTAGTTAATTCATTAAAAAGACCCTCACTTAAAACGGGGAGTAATAAAAGTCTCGTTCTTGCCATAACTAGTAGCAGTTGGGTGCCTCACATTAGCAAGAACGTGTCAAAAGACAGGTTTAAATATACGCTTTTTTGCGAAACGACCATCATCCCTTAAACAAAGGAAGTCCGGACATCATTTCGTTTACTTTATGGGCCACAGCCTCTAACACATCTGCGTTCTCAAAATTTGTGATAGCCTCATCCATCAGGTCAACTATTTCTATCATGTCCTGTTCAATAAGACCTCTTGTTGTGACTGCGGCAGTTCCTACTCGAATTCCACTAGTTACAAAGGGCGATTTATCATCAAAAGGCACCATGTTCTTATTGACTGTTATATCTGCCTCTCCTAAGGTTTCTTCTGCCTGTTTTCCTGTTATATTTTTATTCCGAAGATCGATAAGCATCATGTGATTGTCTGTTCCATTAGAAATCACTTTATACCCCTTATCTACAAAAGCTTGCGCCATAACCGCAGCATTTTTCTTCACCTGAACCATATAATGTAAAAAATCATCGGTGAGTGCTTCTCCAAAGGCAATAGCTTTGGCAGCAATAATATGCTCCAAGGGGCCTCCCTGATTCCCTGGAAAAATGGCACTATCCAATAAGGAAGACATCTTTCGAAGGTTTCCGTTTTTCAAGGTTATTCCAAATGGGTTTTCGAAATCTTTACCCATCAGGATCATTCCACCTCTTGGGCCACGCAATGTTTTATGCGTTGTTGTGGTAACCACATGACAGTGAGGAATGGGGTCACTAATGATACCTTTGGCGATCAAACCAGCGGGATGTGCGATATCTGCCATAAGCAGTGCACCAACCTTATCTGCAATTTGACGAAAACGGGCATAGTCTATTTCTCGAGAATAGGCAGAGGCACCGGCCAAAATCAGTTTTGGCTCCTCTTTAATGGCTATTTCTTCAATTTTATCATAATCAAGCATTCCTGTTTCCTCTTCTACGCCATAAAACACGGGGTTATATAATTTTCCTGAAAAGTTAACTGGTGATCCATGCGTTAGATGCCCTCCATGAGACAAATCGAAACCCAAAAATTTATCTCCAGGTTTTAAACAAGCGGCAAATACCGCTGTATTTGCCTGAGAGCCACTATGAGGCTGTACATTAGCATAGGCAGCACCGAAGAGTTCCTTTGCGCGATCAATAGCAAGTTCCTCTACTTCATCTACAACTTCACAACCACCATAATACCTTTTTCCTGGGTAGCCTTCAGCATATTTATTTGTTAATACAGAACCTGCAGCCTCTCTTACTTGATCACTTACAAAATTTTCTGAAGCGATTAATTCCAAGCCATTTATTTGTCGTTGTCTTTCCTCTTCAATAAGATCAAATATTTGTTCGTCGCGCTGTATCATTACTTTTTAATTTTTTAACGTTCAAAAATACTAAAAGCATTCGGTTAGTTTTACAGAAATTATATATTTGATAAAGAATTTATAAACACAAAACGACCATGCCCTTAACTGCAAATGACCCCTCTCGTAAAACTTGGCTGGATATTCCGGTCAATTCTGATTTCCCTATTCAAAATATTCCTTTCGGAGTATTTCTAACAAGGGATGATATTATCACCATTGGTACACGCATTGGTGATACTGCTATAGACCTTGGTGCTTTGCATCAACTAGGATACTTTCAAGGAATTGAACTCACCGATGATATCTTTCTTCAAGACAGCTTAAATGATTTTATAAGCGATGGGAAAAAAACATGGCGTTTGGTTCGAAATAGAATTTCGGATATATTTCTAGAAAACAACCCAAAATTAAGAGATAACGCTGAACACAAAAAGCAAGTTCTTTTCTCGCTGGATGAAATAGAAATGCAATTGCCAGTTGATGTAGGTGATTATACCGATTTCTATGCAAGTAAGGAACACGCCACTAACGTAGGTTCTTTGTTTAGAGATCCCGAAAATGCATTGTTTCCAAACTGGGTACGTATTCCAATAGGATATCACGGTAGAAGTTCTTCTATAATCCCTTCAGGAACATTGGTGCGCAGACCTATTGGACAATCTAAACCTGGCGACGATGGTGTCCCTGGATTTGGTCCTTCAAAATTATTAGATTTTGAATTGGAAATGGCTTTTATTACTACAGATACTAATGACCTAGGTAAAAGAGTATCGGTTGAAGATGCCGAAGATTATATTTTTGGATTGGTCCTTTTTAACGATTGGAGTGCTCGAGATATTCAAGCTTGGGAATATGTTCCACTAGGACCATTTTTAGGAAAGAGCTTTGCCTCTACCATATCTCCATGGATTGTTACCCTAGATGCTCTGGAACATTTTAGAGCCGAGGGTCCTATACAAGACCCTAGCCCTCTCCCTTATCTAACCCAAGGTGAGAAGAAAAATTTTGATATTAAATTGCAAGTAGGAATTCAACCTGAAAATGGTGAAGAGACAGTGGTGGCTAATTCCAATTTTAAGTATATGTACTGGTCCATGGCACAGCAATTGGCACATCATACGGTTAATGGCTGCAATGTCCGTTCTGGCGATATGATGGGAAGTGGTACTATTTCTGGGCCTACTAAAGATTCTTATGGGTCTATGTTAGAACTCACTTGGCGAGGACAACATCCAATAACCTTAAAAGATGGGTCAGAACGAAAATTTATTCAAGATTATGATACGGTTATAATGAGGGCGTATTGTGAGAATGAAAACTTGCGTATAGGCTTCGGAGATTGCTCTGGTAAAGTCTTACCAGCACTGCCTTTTTAAGTTTGGCATTACAATTGTAATATTCTTTTCAGAACCATAATATTTTAAGGTATGAGAAAGACTATTACACTTTTGTTATGCGCCGTTTTACTGGCTGCATGTAGTAGCGTTAAAAGAAATCAAAAGTTTCTCGCTACCGGAAATTACGATCAGGCAATTCAACTTGCCGTGAAGAAAATTCAAAAAGATCGAGACAATGCTAAAAGCGAAGCCCACATGATTATGTTGGAGGAAGCGTTTGCACGTGTTGTTGAGGAGGATGCTCGTCGTATTGATTTTTTGAAGAAAGAAAACCGACCTGGATCAGAAAAGGAATTGTACCACATCTACTTAGATCTGGACCAAAGGCAAAACCTCTTACGTCCATTGCTTCCATTGTATAGTGAATCCTTGGGAAGGAATGTCAACATTTATTTAATAGATTACAGCGATGACCTATTGCACGCAAAAGCAGACTATGCTAAGGCACTGTATGAGGATGGTCAGGAGTATATGCAAAGAAATAGCACCTTAGGGTATAGAAAGGCTTTTGATATTTTTAGCGAGTTAAATAATCTTATGCCTAATTACAAAGATGTAAATACGCTCAAAGAAGATGCTCATTTTTATGGAACTGACTTTGTTTATGTTACCCTAAATAACAGAAGTAATCAGGTGATTCCTCAACGATTAGAGCGAGATCTTTTAAATTTCAACACCTATGGTTTGGACGATTTCTGGACTGAATATCATAACGCAAGACAAACAGAGATTGACTATAATTATGGTATTGCGTTGAACTTTCGTTCTATTCAGGTGTCTCCAGAACAGATCTTTGAAAAAGAGATTATTCGTAAAAAAAGAATTAAAGATGGATGGGTGTTTAAACGAGACCGAAACGGGGATTTTATAAGAGACAGTTTGGGTAACCGTATTAAAGTGGACAAATACATTGTTGTTCGTGCTCGAGTTACAGTTACCGAACAAAGTAAGGCCGTTTCTGTTGGAGGTAACGTTGCGTACCGAGATTTGGTCGAACGAAGAGATTTAAACAATCATCCATTGGCGACTGAGTTTGTATTTCAAAATGTATTCGCCCATTATCGAGGTGATGAAAGAGCTTTAACCAATGAAGATCTCGCCTTGGTCGATAATAATTTTGTCCCTTTCCCTACAAATGCCCAAATGGTATTGGATGCTGGAGATGACCTTAAATCACGCTTAAAACAAATATTGAAACGCAATTCACTGCGATAAAAAAAAGCCCCATTCTTGGGGCTTTTTTTATACAAATTCTTCTAACTGATGCGCTTGAATTCCGTGATGAGAGGCGTGAGCAATTGCAACACCATCTCTAATGACAATAAGTTGCGGGCTTTGGTGAAGTATTTGAAACCGAATGGACACTTCGTTTGATATATCTCGAAACTCTAATAGGTTTAGGAAATAAAGCTTCAATTTACCCTCTTCAATGGCATAACTTCGCTCAAATTGACGTAGAACCATTTTACTAATTCCACAGCGAGTTGAATGTTTAAAAATGGCAACGGGCATTGTTTTCGAAATCTCAGCAATTTCATCCAATTGTTCCATTTGTGACAATAATTGCCACGGAATATTCTTAGGCTCCTCTTTAGAACCGTCCTTATCCGATTTTAAAAAATCTAAAAAACCCATACCATTATTTTTTTTACAAAGGTAGGTATTATTGTAAAGAGAATACAAAACATAGCGTATTAAAAAAGCTGCCTGAACCCCTTCAGACAGCTTTTAACCTAAACTAGCACAAGTAAAAAATCCAACTATTTTAATAGGTTGGATTCAATTTTTTTAATCCGTTCTTCAAGTTTCTTGAGTTTTTCTATTTCTCTTTGCTGATTTGCAATAATCTCCTGTTGTTCTTTAAGCCCTTCAATTAGCAATGGAATGATTCCAGCGTAATGCACAAAGTATTCCCCATTCTCACTAACCTGAACAGCTTCGGGTAGCACTTCATAGAGTTCTTGTGCAATCACCCCACTGGTAGCTACTGGTCTCTGTCCTTTTTGTTTTTCAGAAGCACTTAATTTATATTCATAGGTGTATCCATGTATCTGATTTATCTTTTGAATCGCATTGTTAATACTTTGAACATTCTGTTTCCTATTTCTATCTGATGCCTGGATAAACTGACCTACATTGTCTACATACGCTAACTCTGCACTATTGTTATAGGGATCTCCGTCGTTATCCGTCCACCTATCTTCATCCAAAAAACGTATTAATCTACCACTGTCTGCAGGGGCCCATACGGTCACAAAATCACGGTCGCCGTAAATCCCAGAGTTTTCTGCCAAACCTTCCAAAGAGGATAACATCCAAGCGTCTTCTCCATCTCCAAAATCAATATTATTATCCACTAGGTGATTAAAATTGTCGTCATTACGCAACTGCGCCGCATTGGTGGTAGAGGTAGAAATTCGGATCATACCCCCAACATCGAGCTTATCAAGTGGTGCTTGTACACCTATCCCTATATTTCCAGTAGCATTGGTTTGTCCAAATCCGTTCAGGTTATTTCCATATATCAGATTTCCAATGTTTAGTTGGTTGGATCCACTAAGATTGGGAAGTTCAATATTGTATCCTATAATTATATTCTTATCTGGTATATTCCCACCTACCGTTTGGGTGTTTTGACCTGCCTGATATCCTAATGCAATATTATTGGACCCTGTAGTATTCAATGCCAGAGCACTCCCTCCAAAGGCCGTATTACGAGAACCTGTAGTATTGGCGACCATAGCGAATGGCCCCACCGAACTATTTTCTGCCCCACTGGAACTCACAAATAAGGACTGATTTCCAATGGCTATATTATTAAGTCCATTTACGTTTCCTGATAATGCATAATAACCGGCCGCTACATTAAACGATCCCGTAGTGTTAGTTCGTAACGAATTATCTCCAATTCCAATATTTCCCGTACCCTGCGTATTAGAACTCAAGGCAATATTTCCTAGTCCAACATTGGAGGCCCCTGTGGTATTTAGAATCAATGAATTGTATCCAACCGCCACATTTCTTTCCCCTGTAGAATTTGCGCGTAATGCTTGAAAGCCAACCCCAACGTTTCTATTATCACTACCATCGTCTGTTAGGCCTGCGTTTAAACCTAAAAATACGGTAGAACCCGTTACGTCTGATTTCCCATCCGTCAGGTCGTTTATTTCATCAACACCAAATGTTGCAGGATTCACCCAGCTCACGTTTCCGCTGCCATCGGTTTGCATCACTTCATTATTATTCCCTCGAAAAGGTGGCAACGTATAGGTGTTTGATGTGGTAGTTCCTATGGTTACATTACCTAAAAAATACCCAGCATGCCCTCCCGTTCTAAGTACTTGAGCATAGAACCCAAAATGTGCTCCAGCATTCGCATTGGTTGGTATTGCTACATAATTCCCAATAATACTATTTCCTGAAGTAGAGGCATTAGGGGTAAATGTTACATGGTTTCCGTAGTAATTTCCATCTCCAACCTGAAGTATGTTTCTTACACCATAGACATCACCCGATCCTGTGCTTGTCAATAGGTTGGAGGTTCCAGTTACTTGTCCATCACCTGTAGTGACCAAAGAATTTGTGGTTCCGGCAAGGGTTCCATTGCTAGAATTGGACAATAATGTGTTCACCCCTATCAGATCTTCATTTGTGCCCGTGGCTGTCACTCCTACAAAAAGCCCTCGAAG
>Ga0316205_10000756_pt1 | contig 50991 bp, 41 predicted proteins | sample 3monthpyrite_MG_FD_204941 | JGI IMG/M metagenome (GOLD analysis project Ga0316205, IMG submission 204941) | Microbial mat bacterial communities from mineral coupon in-situ incubated in ocean water Damariscotta River, Maine, United States -... | ecosystem: Environmental > Aquatic > Marine >...
TGTTAATGGAGATTGTGTACATGGTCTGTGCTTCCACTTGACTAGCAAAGCCCATTCTTACTTTAAGCCCATCATCAAAAGCTTCTCTGGTTTGAATACCTAATTGCTCGCTGCCATCTTCCAAATGTGAATACAAAGCAATGAATGTTGCCAAACGATTACTGTCATATCCTGCATCCAGTTCAGCGGTTGCTATTGGGTTAAAACCAATAAGTGTATTGCTATGTAATTCATATTCAGCATTGGTGACATTGAGCCAAATACGATCTATCGCTCCTTCAGAATTACGCAAGGTAGTATTGCCCGTAGTTTGACGCATGCTATTGGTAAAGGTCACACTTCCCCCAGCAAAAGCTTTTATTCCGAAGCCTTGCCCTGTAGCTATAATGCCATTGGGCTCTGTGCTTGTACCAATATCATTGGCCGCAGCTGTTCCTCCCCCTAAATTATACATAGAGATATCTCCCATGCTAAAGTTGATGCTATTAGCACCAGGAATAGCACCACTTGGTGGTGTTAAATGTTCCCAGAAATAGACCTCGTTCACCAAGGCGTTATCTGTAATGAAATCATCGGCAGAAATGGCCGAAGGGTACGGATTGGCATACGCATTAGGTGTTCCGTCTGGGTTTGTTCCCAGTCCATTGAATATAGTACTTCGTGTTACATCACCATTATTAAGAGTTCCTTGAGAATGGGTGAAATCAAAGGCAACATTCGCTGGATCTGTAAACCCTGATTGAGGTCTTACTATATATCCCTCTCCCACATTAATAGGTCCTGCTGCAAATTGATTCCAAAAATCGTTGTTATCATCCGCAAAATTTGTTCCCCCAGCTGGAACCCCTGGATGCGGAATAAAATCGGACGGAGTATGTTGCAGTACTAAAAAGGCTGTATTAAATACTCCCGTACGCGTCTCACCCGTCATAGGACTACCCATAACCACAAAGTCTCTTGTTTGAAGTATGGGTGTGGTTAACTCTACGTTAATAGTTCCGTTGTTAGTCACTGAGGCACTTTCTGTCATCTGGACCACGCTTCCTTGGTGTTCAACAATTAGGGACGCACCTGTATCAACAGTTATATCTCCATTTACATTTAAAAAATCATTGGCTCCAATAGTAAGAGTTGCTCCATTGGTAATGGTGGCTTCACATGCATTAATATCTGCACCAACAGTAGCGGTATTATAATGGGCACTTATTATTACTGTAGAATTGTTTGTTGGAATTCCATTGGTCCATCCGGTACCACCAACTCCATCGTACTCGGTAGTATTAGCACAACCTCCAGCAACAATGTTTAAGGCTATGTTGTCTATGGCCGTATCGCTAGCAAATCCTAAGCCAGTAGTGCTATCCATTCTTAGTTGGATGGTGCCGCCTGCATAGGCGTCAAGATTAATGGAACCATTGTTCCATTGTGTACCTTGCGCACTTTCAACACGCCAGATAGTATTCCAACCAGTACCGTCGTTGATACGTACTGCGAGATCTCCAATATTGTTGCCAAACATATGATAATCAAAAGTAAAAGTGGCTTGAGATGCGCCGCTTAGGTCAAAACAAGGACTTGTCAAAAGGGCTCTTTTGGCGGGAAATCCAACATTTGCTCCGGTTGCTTCGGTATATAAATAAAAAGTACCATCATTAGCCCCGGTAGGGCCAGTATTGGTCGACCCCGAAGGAGTAGATCCTGAGCGTTGCACCCAGTCAAAGTCGGTATTGTTAATATGAGAAAGGGTTGGGTTATCATCTGTAAGCACATTATCACTTTGAACCCAAGCTCCTACACCACTTTCAAAACTCTCTGTATAAGGGAATGTACTTATTGTTTGTGTACAAGTGGTTCCAAGATTGGCGAGATAGTAGTTATACGTATCTTGTAGTGCATCTATGGGGTCTTCAAAACCACTTCCGCCGTTAAAAGTTCTACTGATGTTAAGATCTATAGCGACGTGCCCGTATTCATCAGTGATGTCACTGGCTTTCATCACTCGTAAAAAAGCCGATTTTGAACTTGTGCCTCGAGACGTACATCTGTTGTCTGAACCCGCTCTTTTGGCGCCTTGCATGGCTGCCATGAGTTTGTCGGCTAGGGTTCCTGATGTGTTGTTGAAGCCATCCCTCATATCATTCAATACATCCTGAGAAATCAACGTATTTCCTTGAACCGAAAAATTAACACCCAATCTATGACCTCTTTGGTTAGGGTTGCTCGTCCCAGTATGAGCATCCGATCTGGGAGATCCTCCTGCACCACCAATAAGATCTACTATTCCATATTGTCTGCTTTGATAATTACCATCAGCAGCATCCAGTAAGGTCAAAATTTGAGTTGGAGAATTTCCTGCTTCCATAAATGCTCGTGCCTGAGCTTGTGTTGTTGGGCTGTAATTGGCTTGCGAGCATATCGCTCCAATTCCATCAATAATCTCATTAATCACATAGGCTCCTTCTTCGCCTCCAAGGTCGTCAATGTCCAAACAGGTGGCTCCTGCTGTTCCAATTTCACCCGTAGCAGCATCTACCGCGACAATGGAAAAAGTATGTTGTGCAAATGTAATATGGTTTGAGGCAAAAAGGAAAAATGTAACTAGAAATGGTAATACGTAGGTTTTTTTCAAGATGTTAGGTTTTAGGTGTTATAGATTTAGGGTGGTAGTTAGTTCAAAGTTAGTCGGTTTTTATTAAAGTAATAGTCATGCTGCCTCTTAGGGCATCCGTCTGTGTGCCATCGGGATCTAAAGGAGCTCCGTCATAAAATGCAGAATTGGTTCCAAACTCTCCACCAAATCCATATCCTGCAGATACAGACCATTCTCTACCTCTTACTCTAAATGTGTATGGAATACCTGCTGTTAATTGTACGTTTCGCACAATTGTTACAGATTGAGGAAGCGCCTGTAAAGCAGAGGGGGATAGTGAGGGGACCATACTTTCGGCAATTTTAGAACCATTTTGCTCTAACTTCACAGAAGCAATCGCGGTATCAACATTTCCTGTGCCGCCCGTTCCTGGAAATCTAGCATTATAGACAGCTACAACAACAATTTGATATAAGCCTGTAAAAGGAGCGGTGATCGTTTGGTCTAGGCCAGTAATCGTTGTAAAAGTACTACCGTTACCAACTACAATACCCGTTTGGTCAAAATGTAAAGAGTATCCATCAACACTCATTCTTCTCCAAGTACCTCCATCCCAGAAGTAAAACCCAGGTGTCACCGCATTGGTGCCACTACCAGATGATACCGTATTATATACTAATGTTCCAGGAATCACGGTGCCTGTTATTGGTGCTTGAACTTTGGTTGTGCTTAGGGCAACTCTGGGAAATAAAACTCCTTTAGAAGAACTGGTTATATCCAATATTGCTCCAGACGAAACAGTAGGAGTTCCAATACCTACTTGTGCGAATGTGGAAGAATAAAAAAGAATGCCTAGGAAAAAAGGGAGGAACTTTTTATTTGCTTTTAAAATCATAACATTTTATTTAAGCCGATAAGTTTTTTTGAAAGTGTCACGTGTAATACGTTCGTTGAACAATGACGTGAAGGCCGTTATTCTTTACTTAATCACTTTTTACAAGTGTAATGGTCATGCTGCCTAAAACGGCGTCGGTGATGCCTAGGTTACCCGTATAAGAATGGGTGTTTCCAAACTCTGCAGAAGCGACACCAGCCACAGAACGCCATTCTCTTCCACTTACTCTAAAGTTATATGACACCCCTGCTGTAAGGGTGACAATTTTCACAATGGTTATCTGTTGAGGCAACCTAGTGGCACTGGGTACAGAGACAGAGGTTAAGAGTGTTTCTGCAATTTTGACTCCATTTTGTTCAAGTTTGACAGACCCTTGTGATCCAACAGGAATGACTGCGGTTGTGGGTGATCCCGTGTTATAATACGCTGTAACTACAATCTGATAGGTGCCTGTAAATGGTGCAGTGATGCTTTGATTTAATCCAGGAAGTATAGTAAAGCTACCTGTGCTGGCTGTAACTCCTGCCGTTTGATTAAAATGTACAGAATATCCATCGGTAGTCATTCTCCGCCATCTGTCAACATTCCAATAATAGTACCCTGGTGTTACCGCCGTTGTTCCGGAACCGGTTGCAGCTGTATTGTATATAAAGGTACCATTGGTCAAAGTGCCTGTTACAGGAGCTTGCGTCGTGGTTGCTGTGAGTGCAATTCTTGGAAATAAAACCCCTTTGGTGCCACTCGTGATATCTAAAACAGTTCCATTGGACGGTGCAGCCGTGTTAATTCCAACCTGCGCATGTAAAGATGTGCATAGAAAAATCGAAAAATAAAACAACGTCCAAAGTCGATTACGGTGAAGTAATTGTAAATACATAGCATTGATTTTTAAAGATTTGGAAATCAATGTTACTACATATATCGGACAAAAGAATGTTAAAATCGATGAACTACATAAAAAATCGTTATAAATAAGAAATTACCTACAAAATATAAAGTTTTATAGGTAATGTCAAAAAATTAAATCTAAATGCTTGATTTAACGAATGTTATCGTTTGTCAGTATTTTGTGAGGCCAATGGACTTCCAAATTTTGACTTTTCAAGTTGTTGTAGGTTACCCTCTTGTGGCAAAATAGCTTTTGGAGCGTCCGGGAAACGCATATCACTATAATAGACATTTTCTTGAGGAGATCTCCCTATGTCACTTTTTCTATTGGCTACGATGTGCCATGAGAAAGAGACAGTAGAATTTCCATTTTTAAGTTCTTTTACTGTAAAACCGTTAGCAGTTTTGTTTGTTACATAAACACCGTTGCAATCTCCCTCAAGTTGAATGAAGACCTTTAGGGGGTGATTTTGGTCAACAACAATATTTTTAGTGAAAATAGGATCAATAGCAATACTTGCGGCTCCATTTATGAGTTGCCCTACACCGTAATCTTCGAAAAGAACTTCGGGTGCTTCAGGGGCAAACATGACCTTTGGAGTGTCATTTTCGGCTAGGCCTTCAACCACAGTAGATACAGTGCCATTTCCTATGATCTTATAGTTGGTGTTTCCAAATCGAGCTCCGGCATACGCATAAGATGAGTTCGAAGAAGAACGACCGCTATAAAAATATCCTCCATAATACATGCTGTTAGTTCCTAGCGGCGTGACGGCATTAGCAATATATCCAGCCAATTGGGCGCGAGGATCTCGTGAATCTGGATCGTTAGCGACACCCGTATAATTTGTTTGAAACCTAGCGGCTTCCATATCCCCATTAGAGGTAATTGGGCCTTCCGAAAGTGCATACAAAGCAAGATCCGTTGCATTTGTATTTACACCAACATTGAGTACTTGAGCAGATGAAATGGAAGTTGTGCTTCCTGAGACCGCCCGTATTCCAATGTTGGAAACGGTTGAGGCCTGTTGATCCGTTACGGCCAACATTCCATTTGCAAAATTTGCACCTGTCCCCCATCCAATAACGCCTCCTATTAAAAAGGCACTTCCAGTAAAGGCAGTGGTTCCATAGATTCCGTGGTTATTGCTTGATGTTCCAAATACTCCAAGACCTGTCCCTGTATCTTCACCATAAACAGCTACACCCGTACTCGAAGTTTCGGCATATAGACCGAATGGTTGGGCACTATTACTAACTCGCAATGCAACATTAGTGAAAGGAGCGGCGCCAATTGCTGCTGTTCCTCCAGATAAAAAACGCATTCTTTCTGTATTACTGGTTCGCAACACAAAATCTGTAGCATCTGTAGTTCCAAGAAAGTTGGTGCTGGCACTAGTGCCAGCATTACCTGCTAGAGACCAGTCTCTACCTCCTGTACCACCCATAGCTACCCATTGAGAGCCATTCCAGTAGTAAAACCCAGGAAGTACTTGCGTGCTTCCGCTACTTGCTGTGGCAGTATTGTATACTAATAATCCCGTTGCTGGACTGGTGACCGGAGCCGCAGATCCAGTGGAAGATAGGGCAACTCGATTGATAAGAATACCACGATTGTTATCCGCCATTTCCAATTGGGCACTAGCATTTGGATTATTTGTAGCTAAACCAATATTGTCATTGGCGGCATCTATGTAAAATGTGTTAGTTTCATTGGGTGTTTCAACACGAAAGTCAGTTTGAGTGGCGTCGTCATTAAACACAACCTCAGAGTTGTTGCCATTTTCATTGAATTCGACCATTTCACGACCTCCTGCCGATATGTTAACTCGATCTGTGGTGCTTCTCCATAAACCAGAGTTACTGTCGCTACTCCAACTATAAAAAGGAGCGGCATTTGTGCCGTTAGCCATGGCATATACTTGATTTGCATTGGGAATCCGTAGACGCTCTATTCCATTGGTTACAATGCCAAATTGATCAGCGCCAGGACTATAGAAACCTTTGTTTGGGTCACCAGCCCATGAAAATAAAGGATTGGCGACAGTACCGTTGGTATAGGCTCTAAGATAACCGCTTGATGTCATTCGGAATTTTTCAGTGTTGTTAGTCCGGAAACTTAGGTCAACATTGTCAGTTGTTCCTACAAAATCTGTAACCGGTGTGGTTCCAAGGTTCCCAGACTTTTTCCAGTCATCACTTTCAATGGGAATCCATTGACCGCCACTCCAATAATAAAACCCTTTGCCCGTGGTTGTGTTTGTATTATAAACGAGAAGACTTTCCGTAGCTCCTCCTGTGATAGGTGCAATAGTATTAAGGTTAGTAATGTCAACTCTAGGGGCTAACATTCCTTTGTCTGTACTTTCAATGTCAAGCATGGATCCTGCAGAAGGAGATGTTGTGTTTATTCCAACTTGTGCCGAAATAGGGGTAATGGCTAACAATAATGAAATTATGAAAGTATATTTGAAGAGTAGAGTTGTTTTCATAAGCTTGGGGTTTTCGAAATTCTCTTAAACAATAATATGACTTTTTGTCGATAAAAACCTATTATTATCGATGAAATACAATAAACTTTAACATTTGTAGGACAATAACTACAATTTGATTCAAAATTAGGATTTGTCCAAATTATTTGTTAAAACAATATAAAATCAATATAATTAATAAGTGTTAATTATGTTTTTCATATAAAAAATGAGTTTTTATTAAATTATTAATAATATATAGAGTCTATTCCTAAATAATTGATATGTCAACTTCATGGTTTGAAAAAATACCTCCTTCAAGTAATTTACACATTGACCTTTCATTATTTGGTGTCCATAATGGGGTGTTGGTGCTAAAGAGAGAAGATCTTCTCCATCTAAAGGTTTCTGGGAATAAGTTTCGTAAGCTAAAATATAATGTACGTCAAGCCAAACAACTTGGATACGGTCAACTCCTCACTTTTGGAGGAGCATTTTCTAATCACATAGCTGCGGTTGCCGCTATGGGAAAGGAATTGGGCTGGAAAACAGTTGGGGTGATTCGGGGAGAAGAATTAATCGATAAAATTGACGATAATCCAACCCTCCAATATGCCAAGAAGTGTGGTATGAATCTTTATTTTGTGTCCAGAGAAGCCTACAAAGGAAAAGCGGAGACTTCTTTTCTGGACATGTTGGAAGAAAAGTTTGGTCGTTGTTATTGTATCCCTGAGGGAGGAACAAATGCGCTCGCCGTTATGGGCTGTGAAGAAGTTCTTTCTGAAATTGACCATTCCTTTGATTATATCTGTACCGCTGTGGGTACTGGTGCTACGATGGCTGGATTGGTTAATTCATCATTGCCAGAGCAGAAAGTATTGGGTTTTTCTGCTTTGAAAGGGACTTTTCAGAAAAATGATATGCAGAAATACCTTCGAAAAGATAATTTTGAAATTACTGATGCCTATTGTTTTGGAGGGTATGCTAAAATAGATGGCTCTTTAATTCGTTTTATTAACGAATTCAAAGAAAAAACGGGCATTCCATTGGATCCTATTTATACGGGAAAGATGGTCTTTGGAATTATCGATTTACTTAAAAAAGGTAAATTCAATGAAAATAGCCGTATTTTAGCCATCCATACTGGAGGCCTTCAGGGAATCGCTGGTATGAATAAAAAATTAAGTAAGAAAAACCTACCGCAAATCATTGTGTAATATGCTATTTAGATTCCTCGTGTTACTTTTTGTAAGCACTCTTTTTTTAACGGGTTGTAGATCAAAAAAATCAGTTGTTACTCCTAAAAATCGCCCTACTTCAGAACAAGTTGTCATTCAGGATAAGAATGATCCCCCGCCAAATGTAGATATTAGTGATACGCCTACAACGGTGATAAAAGAGCCTCCAGCCAATGCTTCCTATCGTGAAATAGTGATAGCATATATCAATAATTATAAGGACATTGCTCAAAGCGAAATGGCTCAATATGGCATTCCTGCTAGTATTACATTGGCGCAAGGAATTTTGGAAAGTGGTGCTGGTAGAGGAAGCCTTACTAAAAGAGCGAACAATCACTTCGGTATTAAATGTCATAAAGGTTGGACCGGAGAAAGGGTATATCACGACGATGATGAACTTCAAGAATGTTTCAGAAAATACAAAGACCCAAAATATTCGTTCAGGGATCACTCACTTTTTTTAACCGAAAGAAGCCGTTACAAAGATCTTTTCAAACTCAGGAAAAGCGACTATAAGGGTTGGGCGAAAGGACTAAAAAAAGCAGGATATGCAACCGATCCCAAGTACCCTAATAAACTTATTAAAATTATCGAGACCTACGATTTACAACAGTATGATAAAGGTGTGATCATCACTGGCAGCGACAATACGTCGAATACTCAGAATGAGACAACCTATGAAGTAAGAAAAGGAGATACATTGTATAGTATTGCCAAACGATTTAAACTGAGTGTTGAAGACCTGAAAAAATATAATAAACTTATATCTAATGCTATTGATGTAGGGCAAGTTTTACGCATAAATTCGGCCAAAAATTAGTAAAATTTATGATTTACGAAAGAAGTAGTGCTTTGTTTGCTGAAGCACAGCGAGTCATTCCAGGTGGCGTTAATTCGCCTGTAAGGGCTTTTAAAGCGGTAGGAGGAACTCCCGTTTTTGTTGAAGAAGCGAAGGGTGCTTATTTACGTGATGTTGATGGAAATCAGCTAATTGATTACATCAACTCTTGGGGCCCAATGATCTTAGGGCATGCCTTTGAACCAGTAGTCCAGGCTGTTATTGAAAAAGCTCAAAAAGGAACATCCTTTGGGATGCCTACTGAAATAGAAACAGAGATTGCGGCCTTGGCCATTTCAATGGTGCCCAACATAGATAAAATCCGATTTGTTAATAGTGGAACTGAAGCCTGTATGAGTGCTGTGAGGCTTGCTAGAGGATTTACGAGTCGAGATAAAGTAATAAAATTTGCTGGCTGTTATCACGGTCATAGTGATTCATTTCTAATTCAGGCAGGAAGTGGAGCCATCACCTTTGGAACCCCTAATAGTCCTGGAGTTACGAAAGGCACCGCCAAGGATACGTTATTGTCTCATTATAATGATCTTGCCCATGTGGAAAACCTTATTTCAGAAAATAAGGATCAGATAGCTTGTATTATTTTGGAACCTGTCGCGGGAAATATGGGATGCATTCCTCCAGCAGATGGATTTTTACAAGGTCTTCGAAACCTTTGTGACAAAAATAAAATACTACTCATTTTTGATGAAGTAATGACGGGCTTTAGACTTGCAAAAGGAGGTGTGCAGGAATTGTACGGAGTCGCTGCAGATATTGTAACGTTTGGAAAGGTGATTGGAGGAGGTTTGCCAGTAGGTGCTTTTGCAGCTCGGGAGGAGATAATGAATTATTTAGCACCTGTAGGCCCTGTATATCAAGCAGGAACTTTGAGCGGAAATCCTCTGGCTATGTCTGCTGGGCTAGCTATGCTAACACATTTGAATGAGAATCCGCAAATTTTCACAACATTGGCGAAAAAAACGGAGTATTTACACAACGGACTTACAACGCAGCTTGCTGCAAAAGGAATTGCCCATACCATAAATAGAGTGGGCTCTATGATATCAGTGCATTTTTCAGAAAAAGCTGTAACCGATTTCCAATCGGCCACTGAAGCCAGCGGAGAGAATTTTAAGTTATTTTTTCATGGGATGTTATCTGAAGGAATCTATATAGCTCCCAGTGCCTATGAAACATGGTTCTTATGTGATGCATTGTCTTATCAAGATATAGACAAAACCATTGAGGCCTGTGGCCGCGTGGCTAGTATATTGAAATAAAAAAAAACCTCGAATTTCGAGGCTTTTTTTATACTTTTTAATACGATTATTGTTTTTGCAAATTGAGCCATTTTGTGTATTGCTCAGGCGTCAAGTTCTTTTTCAATATTGTATTAAATACATCATCAAATTTCTTTTTACTAGCGGCAACTTCTGGTCTGCTAAGACTCTTACCATTTACATACTTTCTGTAATTCACTTCTCTGCTTACAAAAGCTCTGAACAAAGTCCGCTGCTGGTCTTCTGTTAGCTCTAGTTTAGGGCTAAGTTCTGAAATCAACGTCTTTGCAACTACTTGGGGTCTATCCTCATTTTGTGTTAGACTTTGTCCATACGTATTATTCATTCCAAACAACACCGCAACAGCAAAAGCAAAGATGGTCAATAGTTTTTTCATGTTTATACAATTTTGATTTTCAAGATTACTAATGTAAATAATTTACGTTCAATTAACCAATAATTGCGCCAAAAAAAGAAATTTTTGATTCTTTTGTTTGTATTAACTATTTCATCTTGTGGTTTCTGCGTTCTTTCCCCCGTTTGTGTCTTCCTTTTCTGTTACTACTTTTCTCAAGTTTTTCAAACTGTTCCTTATTGAGTACCGCCTTGATTCTCTTTTTAAACTCAATTTGACCGTCCAGCATAGCGCTTTTCTTCTCGAAACGCTCCGTTGATGATATTTCTTTCATATCTTTCCTGTTCTCCCGAGCTTCTTTCCTCTTAATAGCCATGTCTAACATGATCTTGTTTATTTCACCCGCTTGAGTTTCATTGAGATCGAGATGGAGGGTCATTTGTTTAGTTTTCAGCGTTGCGACCTGTTCTGGAGTGAGTTCTTGGTTTTTTTCATGTCCTTTTCTACTTTCATGGTTGCCACGATCTCTTCCTTGGGCATTCATAGTAAGACAGAATAAAGCGCAACAAATAACGATTACATTTTTCATACTTCTTATATTATTTTAAATTCAACATTGCTTTGACATAGGTGAGTAAGAATAGTTTAACGATAGCCTCTATAAAGTTTTGTTAAATGCCCTTTTCAAGGTTTTATTTCGAAAAGTATCCTCCCAATATTTACCTGTTCCCTCATTGAAATGGCGGGCTAACTCAATGTCGATTTTAATTTTCAACACGACGATCTAGTTTCGGAAGAAATTTAATGTAACTATTATGAAAACAAAATTGATTTTATTGGCATTTCCAGTTGTAGTATTGGGTGCTATTTTTTCTGTGTTTCGAGGTGAAGAATCACTTTTGAGCACTAAGAGAGTACTCGAACCTATCGAAGGTTGTGTATTTATGACGGTGATGGGAGAACAATCTTCCAAAGATTTTGATGTGTATAAAACAGAAGCAAACCTTTCTCTTTCGGTACGAGATGGACTATCATGGTTGTCTGGAGCACAGCTAGCAAATGGAGGTTATGGAGCCGGAGGTCATAGCGCTCAACATATAAAAGATCCTCATGCCGTTAAGGCGGATCCGGCGACAACTTCAATGGTTGCCATGGCGTTTTTGCGCAGTGGAAGTACGCTGAGAAAGGGGCCTTATTCAAAAAACCTAAAAAAGGCATTGAATTATATTTTGGAAACGGTAGAGAATACTCCAAAATCCAGTGACTATATCACCGATGTTCGCGGGACCCAAATTCAAACCAAATTAGGCCAAAATATTGATGCCGTACTAACTGCGCAACTGCTATCTAATGTGCTTGATCGAAATTTAAAAGGCATTGACAGAAAGCGCATAGAACGTTGCTTGGATATCTGTGTTGATAAAATTCAGAGAGCGACGGATGCTTCGGGAAGACAAAAAGGAGCTGGATGGGCCGGTGTGCTGCAAAGTGGATTGGCAAATAGTGCTCTAGAATCGGCACAATCGGCAGGAGCAGAAGTGGATGATGAAGTGTTAAAGCGAGCTAGAGAATATCAAAAAAGCAATTATAATGAAGACACAGGAGTAGTGAATTCTGCTGATGGAGCTGGAGTTATGTTATATGCCGTAAGTGGAAGTGTAAGAGCTAGTGCCAAAGAAGCGAGAAGAGCAGCCGAAGCCATAGCAAAAGCAAAGAAAAAAGGAACGTTGGCTGAGGACGCCGATGTGACGGTAGAAAATCTAAGAAAGGCGGGATTGGAAGAAGCTGAAGCCATAGAATATAACACCTCCTATAAAGTATATCAATCTGCAAAGAATACAGCGCAACGAGAAGATGTTCTTAATGGATTCGGAAATAATGGAGGAGAAGAGTTTTTAAGCTTTTTACAAACAGGAGAGTCTTTGGTAGTTAATAAGGACAAGGATTGGAAAAAATGGTACGATGATATGAGCGGACTTATTTTAAAAATTCAGAATAAGGATGGAAGCTGGAACGGACATCATTGTATTACCAGCCCTGTTTTTTGCACGGCCACCAGTGTTATGTTGTTAACTGTTGAAAATGATATTGAATATTTAAGTAAAGTAGGTGAATAATTAGGTTGGGCAAGCATCGCCTCAGTATATTCTAAACAGATCCAGAATGGGTCAATACGCTAACTTCAACAATGAGTGTTTCTTGGGGTACTGAACCTCGTTGTATGAATGATGAATAGCACTGGGAGCGATGTTTTGCTTTATTGTTAAAAGAATTGGTTGTCACAATTCAATTATATTTTATTAGTACATTTATAGACAGATTCTTCAAAACCAACCGAATGACACTACGAAACTCTTTGACCATGATAATGCTGTGCATTGTTATGGTTTTTTCTGCTTCGGCACAAGACTACTTCTTTGACGACAAAAAACCTTTTGATGCTTCAATTCCTTCTCCAGAGGAATTTTTAGGGTATCCCATTGGGCAACAACATACACGACATGATCAAATAGTTGCGTATCTCACGAAATTGGCTGAATTGTCCAATCGAGCCTCGATTGCCTCCTATGGGAAGACACATGAACATCGTAAACTAGTCATGCTAACGGTTACCACGCCTGAAAATCTAAACGACCTTGAGAGTATTAAGGCAAAGCATCTTGCATTTACCAACCCCAATGCAACTCCAAACAACTACGATGCTGTTCCTATATTCGTTCAATTGGGGTATAATGTCCATGGTAATGAACCGTCTAGTTCTGAAGCTGCCATGCTCACGGCCTATACCTTGGTGGCTTCCAATAGTCCGGAAGTGCGAAACTACCTTCAGAATGCTGTGGTGTTTATTGATCCAACCATAAATCCAGATGGTCGGGATAGGCACACACAATGGGTCAATCAGTTTCAAGCCAACCCTTTGGTTTCCGACGGAAATGACGCCGAACACAATGAAGCCTGGCCCAGAGGAAGAACGAATCATTATTGGTTCGACCTCAATAGAGATTGGTTGTTGGCCATTAATCCAGAGAGTAGAGGAAAACTGAAATGGTATCATGAATGGTATCCCAATGTAGTTACCGATTTTCATGAAATGGGGACCAATAGTAATTACTTTTTTGAACCCATGAAACCTATTGGATCACAAGATCCTATTATGCCCAAGGAAAATTATGAAGACCTAAACAACCTATTTGCTCCTTATTATGCAACGGCACTAGATAATATTGGTTCTTTTTATTTTACTAAGGAGGCTTTTGATGGGACCTATCCGGGATATGGCTCGTCCTATCCAGACCTACAAGGTGCCCTCGCTCTTTTGTTCGAACAGGCCAGCTCTAGAGGTCATTTACAAGACACAGATTATGGAACAATCTCTTTTCCATTTACCATTAGAAATCAATACCTGTCCAGCATTGCCACGGTGAAAGCAGCGGTCGAAAATAAAGCGACATTACGAAAATACCAACAGGATTTCTTCAAATCGGCGGTGAGCCAAACTCCTTCTAGTGGGTATAGTGCCTATGAGTTTGGAGATGCCTATGATAAAAATAGAAATAAAGCTTTTATTGATAAGTTGCTTATTCATAAAATCAAAGTGTATAAAAATGGAGAGAAGTATGTTGTGCCGTTAAAACAGCCTCAGCAACGCATGGTACAAACTATGTTCGAAACCTATAGCAAGTTTAGGGATAGTGTATTTTATGATGCTTCGGCTTGGAGTGTCGCTAATTTCTACAATTTGAAATATAAGGGGGTTCGTTCGGCTAATTTAGGACAAGAAGTTACGTCTACAGACAACTTGGTTACGCCCGCCAAAGTGCAAAAATCTAAGTATGCTTATATTATTGATTGGGATGATTACAATGCACCAGCTGCCCTTTACTATATGCAAGCTAACGGACTTAAAGTGGCTTCGGCATTCAAGCCTTTCGAGATTAGAACAACGAATGGAAATCAGAGTTTTCATTACGGCAGTATTATGGTCCCGGTGAGCAAGCAGTCAAAATCTGTAGATGAAGTGTATGAGATTGTTAGGAAGGCCCAAGAAAAGTTTAATGTGCCTGCCTATGCAGTGAACACTGGATTTAGCACCAAAGGAATTGATCTTGGAAGTGGGAATTTTAGAGCCTTAGAAAAACCGAAAGCAGTACTGCTTATCGGTGATGGTGTGAGTTCTTATGAAGCGGGAGAGGTATGGCATTTGCTGGATACTCGTGTACACATGCCTATTACAAAATTGCAACTCCGAAATTTTGGAAGAGCTTCCCTAGATGATTACAACACCATGGTGATGGTGTCTGGGGGATATGGGCAACTAAGCAAGGGTCAAAAGGAAAAAATCAAGGACTGGGTTTCTAAAGGAAACACATTGGTTACAATAGCCAGAGCTTCTAAATGGGCTATAGATTCTGAAATGGTCAAAGAGAAATTAACTAAAAAACCGAAAGATAGTACCAAAGTGGTCGAGCGGTTACCCTATGTGGACGCCTCAGAACATTTAGGGAGAGAGCGTTTGGGTGGCGCTATTTTTGAAGTAGATTTGGACATCACACATCCACTAGGATTTGGGTATCGATCGAGTTCTCTTCCGGTGTATAAGAACAATACGGTGTTCTTAGCACCTAGTAAGAACCCTTATTCCACAGTAGCCAAGTATACCGAAAATGCGCATATTGACGGATATATTTCGACTAAAAATTATGAAGATAACTTAAAACCCTCAGCGTCACTATTGGTGAGCCGTGTGGGGAGTGGTCGTGTTGTTCTCTTTGCGGACAACCCTAACTTTAGAGGGTCTTGGTATGGCACAAATAGGATGTTTTTAAACGCATTGTTTTTAGGAAGCGAAATTGGAGTTCCTGGAGGCGATGGGCAAAATAACGAAGAACATTAATGAACGAGGCTCAATGTAGTCTCATACAAATCCCTATGTTCCATCTTTGCTTTTAACCAAGCATAGAAACTCATTACGAAGATGTCCTCTCGCTCTGGGCCAATCCATTCAAAAGAGTTTTCTACACGCTCTTTAAATGCTTCAGAGGTGACTGCTTCGGGGTGCTCGTAATAATAGATGATGAGGTTCATAAAGCGAAGGACGCGCTCTTCACCAATCTTTTTGAGACGTGGGCTAAATTTCCGCTTGAAAGCATGCCATCTATGAAGCACAAGATCCAGTTTGTCCAATTCTACGAGTAGAAGAATCTCGATCATACTTTTTTTCAAGACCCAAATCCACCCAGCTTTCTTTTCATACCAAGTGTCACTATGATAGAAGTCCCTGAAGGCCATATAAGCCGCTGCAAATTGACTTTGCTGAAAGAGGCAAGTAATAAGTGAAAGATGTACATCCAATGAATCTCCAGGAAATGAACGCAACGTAGCAATAGCGCTCTCTGGATATCCTGTATAATTATCATTTAGGGATTGGATCAAGAGGTGTTTTTCCTGAAAGCGTTTGTAGTATACCCCACCACTCTTTTTCATGGCTAGCTCCATACGTAATGCAAAGTCTTTAGAAGCTTCAAAATCTTTCAGTCTAAATTGAGTGACTGCCATTAAATGCAGCACCTCGATATGATAGTATAAATGTTTTTCGGCAATCTCCTTTTTTTGTTCTATTACGGAGAAGATTTCCATCATAAAAGGAGAAATGGAATGATAATCGTTTTGCCAAGTGGCTGCGGTTGCCGTAATATTCATAAGCTGATAGAGCGACTTATACGTGAGGGCGCTATCAATAGCAATATTAAAGTCGGAAAACGTATCTATTATTATTTCATTGATGGATTTCTTTATACCGCCTTTGAGTTGTTCTTTAATGGAGGCATAGGCAAGATTGAGTTGGTATTCTTGCTGAAACAGTTGCATGTTCTTTCCAGAAGCCTGAATAATATCATCTAAAGCTATAGAGGTGCTAAGATGTGCATATTGAATTTTGGTGTGATAGATTTCATTCAGAATAGAGAATAGATCCAATTGTAGTGCTTGATTTTCGGCTTTTGTCAAGGTCTTGAATGCAATTTTATATTGACGGTGTTCAAAAAATATTCGACTAGCCAAGAGTAGTTTCAATATTTCTAACTCTTCTGAAGTCTCCTGTGCAAAACTTTTGGAAGCAATAAAGTCGATGAGGCTATCCTGAAGTCGTTTACACAGGGCGTGGTAGGCATTTTTTTTACCCTCTCCGTAGAGTATTTTGTCCAAATCTTTGGTTTTTTCGGCCTCGATAAGCTTAAAAAGTGAGAGGTTCTTGGTGTCCGTCCTTCGGTTCTTCTTCTTTAACTGAAGGATGAATTCTCGCTTTTCTTCTTCGGAAAGGATTTGAATAATATTTGAAATTGTATTCATTTGTACGTAAGTAATAATTACATAAAATACCTTTTATATTGGATATAAATATAAGTCATATATATTTTTAATCGTAAGTTTTTTTGAAAACATGTATTTCACCACTTTGGTTTCTATCGCATATTTGTACCGTTATCAAAACACAACAACATCAAAACTTTTAATTATGGAAAATCAAATTGGAACTGAAAAGAAGGAAATCAAAACACCTTTTGAAGTAAAAAAAGAAAAGAAACCTGAATTTAATTGTAGACCTACACCTGCTTTTATATCGGCGGCATGGTCTGCCTTATTCATTGGCATGGTAGCCTATTGCGTTGGCTTATGGAATGCCGACATGTTCTTGAACGAAAAAGGATACTACTTTACCATTTTATTATTTGGATTATTCTCAGTGGTATCTGTTCAAAAAAGTGTTCGAGATAGACAGGAGGGAATTGCCGTGACAGACATGTATTATGGGATATCATGGTTTACGACCATTGCCTCCCTACTATTGTTAATTATTGGTCTTTGGAATGCCGATCTTGAATTGAGCGAAAAAGGATTTTACGGAATGTCCTTTGCACTGAGTTTGTTTTCAGCGGTCGCTGTGCAAAAGAATATACGAGATGTAAAATGGATTGATACCAAGGCCCTATAGTGTCTTGGTATTACCAATAAACATGACGTCTAATTAAATTCTTTTGTTATGAGTTCAAAACTGGAAAGAGACCTAGGAGTATTGGTCGAAGCGACCGTCATATCTCCTGAGACTTCAAAGAAGATATCTGATTATTACTTGTTGAAAAAGGCCAATAACCCAAATCGCTTGTTTACCATATTCGGCGTTTTGGGTGCCATGTTGGTTGGACTGGGAATTATTTTGATAATTGCCCATAATTGGGATGATTTTTCAAGACCAATTAAAACAATATGGGCGTTTGCGCCTTTATTGGTTGGTCAAGCCTTTGTGGGATATTCCCTATTTAAAAAGAAAAGCACGGCTTGGAAAGAAGCATCAACCACATTTTTATTTTTTGCCATTGGGGCATGTATTTCTCTAGTGAGTCAAATTTATAATATCCCAGGATCGCTAGATTCGTTCTTGCTGCTATGGATTGTATTGGCATCACCGCTTTTATACCTTATGAGATCCCATACTGCGGCTCTTTTGCATCTGGTATTTAGCACTTATTATGCGTGTGAAGTTGGCTATTTTAATACTGAAACACCATGGATGTATTTGGTACTAATACTATGGCTCATTCCATATTATCTTAAACTTGTGAAGCAACCTAAGGAAAGACCTTTTAGCTGGGCTTTTAATTGGCTCATTGCACTTAGTTTGGTAATTTCTTTAGGCGCTTTTTTAATCGAAGGCGAGGGCTTAGGGTTTCTTATGTACCTGTTGCTTTTTGGAATATTGTACAGTGTTGGAGAATTTCCTGTATTCTCAAGCCAAAAGCGTCAGGCGAATGGGTACTCTGTTATTGGATCAATAGGAATTATTTTTTGTTTGATTCTGGTAAGCTTTAAGTGGTTCTGGCAAGACATGAATCATGATGCGTACACCCAACACGACCTTAGCATTGTTTGGGCATTATTACTTACTGGCGTTGGTCTTTTGATGTATTTACATGCCAAGAAACGAGTGATGAAATTTAACCTGTTTCGATATGCTCCTTTGATTTTTGCATTACTTTTTTTAACACATTCACAGGGATTTGAATTGCCAATGATACTTACCAATGTATTAGTATTAGCCTTAGGGGTTTATGCTATAAGAAATGGGGCTAAGAGCGGGCATTTTGGAACCTTAAATTATGGACTTGCCATTATTACTACGCTCATTGCGTGTCGGTTTTTTGATGTGAATATCACCTTCGTGGTACGCGGACTCATTTTTCTAGCCCTAGGTGCAGGGTTCTTCCTTGCCAATTATTTAATGTATAAAAAACAACAAAAATCTATACTTACTAAAAACCTGGAATTATGAAAAAGACAGTGTATATAAGTGTGTTTAGTATTATTGTACTCGCACAATGGATAGTACCCGGAAATATGATCTATCAAGAAGAAAGGGCGCTCAAAGAAGGAAAGGCGTATAAGTTTAGAACGCAGCCTATTGATCCAAATGACCCTTTCAGAGGAAAATATATTGTATTGAATTATGAAATAAATTCATTTAAGGCTTCTTGTGAAACATGGACGGGTATTGAAGATGTGTATGTCTATATTGAGGAGGATGAAAATGGCTATGCTCGAGCTACTCAAGTAAGTCAGAATAAATTGGATATTGAAGATGATTATGTTATTGCAGCAAAACGGAGCTGTTATCAAGGAGAATTGCGTTTTGGCTTTCCTTTTACTACCTACTATATGGAAGAGAGTAAGGCCTATGACGCAGAGCTGACGATGCGACGAAGTCAGCGAGACAGCACAATACAAACATGCTACGCACGGGTGTATATAAAGGGGGAAAAGGCCGTATTGGATGATGTTTTTATCGATGACATATCCATTGCGAAGTATGTTGAACAGCATTAAGACTTGGGGTTGTCCATAACCCCAAGTTTTGATGATTGTTGTTTGAAAAAGGCTCCTTTTGGGAGCCTTTTTCTATTTGAGAACAAATGTATAAAAATAAGTAGTTCGGTATTAAAAGCTAACGGTGCAACTGTGCGACGTCCCAAACCATTTCAATCGGTTCAGAGATGCCAATCGATAGATACTGTCTCGAATCATTCTTGGAATGAAAGCCAACAGGGCAGCCACGCGTTTCCATTTATCGATCTTAGATATCACGCGTAAAAACCCATCAGAATGAGTATGTACACCGTTTTCATCCAGTAAAATTACTGTTTCCAATTGTTGGGTGGGAAAACCATGTTCTTGTAAAAGTGCTTGCCCTTTGGGTGATTGAAAAGGGACAAAGCTAAAAAGATCCTGAGGTGCAAATTTCAGCAGCCAACCTACCACGCCATTGCAGAGGTTGCATTCGCCGTCAAAAATAATGATGTCTTTTTTAAAATAAGAGTCCATACTACTGTTGATTAATTTGTTAGAGACTCCTTTAAAGTCGAAGTACTCCATCAATCATTTCAATAGAACGGTGAGAATTTTTATAAAAAGTGGCATTATGTGTTGCCATGATGACTGTTTTACCATGTTTTTCAGTAATTGTACGGAGCAATTCAAAAACGTGTTCTGAATTTTTCTGATCTAGGTTGCCGGTGGGTTCATCGGCAATGAGCAAGGCGGGGTCATTAATCAGCGCACGGGCAATGGCTACCCGCTGTTGCTGCCCACCAGAAAGTTGATAGGAAGCACGTTCTGAATACCCTTCCATACCAACCTCATTTAAAAGCTGAAGGGCTTCCTGCTTAATTATTTCGGCGGATTTTGCTCCTAGTTTAAGGGCAGGTAGCATAATGTTTTGCAACACATTAAAATCAGGAAGTAAATAATGAAATTGATATATAAACCCGATGTGTTTGTTCCGAAAGACCGCCAACTCTTTAGCCGATATGTTTGCTATGGATGTATCTTTAATAAAAAGTTCTCCTTCAAAATCGGTGTCCAAGGTTGCCAAAATATAAAGCAAACTTGATTTTCCGCTACCAGATTCTCCATATATAGAAACCAATTCACCTTCAGTAACCTGTAAGTTCACCTGATGAAGAACCTGTTGTTTATCGGGTTGTAAAAAGTATTTATTGATATGTTTGGTTTCTAGTATCATCTGCCTCGTATAATAGTTACAGGATCCACATTGCTTGCCTTTCGAGAAGGGAAATATCCAGCGATAGCGGTTGTTGTTATTCCGAAGAAAACACCTAACACATAAAATAGGGGCGAGAAGTTAATAGGGTAGGTGTCTACAATAATGAAATCTGAAGTATTTAGCGGGATGTTTGAAATGCCCTGACTCACAAAGAACCCTAGTAAAGCACCTAACAACGCTCCTGTAATTCCGATGAGCAACGATTGCAAGAGAAAAATAGTGGTGATATCTCCTTGAGAATAACCCATGGTTTTCAAAACAGCTATGTCTTTTCGTTTCTGAAGAACCAGATTATTGAGAATGTTGAAAATACCAAAACCAGCCACCAACAAGAGCGCAAAAGACACAGACCAGGTTAATACATTTCGTACGTTGTTACCAACAACAATAGTTTTATTAGCATCTTTCCAATCTGTAACAATGATGTTGGGAAATTGGTTTGTGAGTTGCTCTTTGATGGCTACATTGTCTCGATCCTTAAGCTTTATATGTAATTGATTTACCAGTTGATTGGATCCCATTAGTTCTTGTAGGGTTTCTCCGTTTACATAGGTGCGTACGTTGTCAATAGTGGTAATCCCGAAGCTGAAGATTCCTGCTACTTTTAGGGAGCTTCTACGTCCATTGGGAAGAATCATCTGAAGCGAATCGCCCAAAGAGACTCCTAGATTTTCAGCAATACTTATTCCAAGCAGTATGGTATTTTTTTCTGAAAGACTTTCAAATCCTGAGCCCGTTATGAGACGGTCGTTGAGGTTGACCATTTCTGTTTCCTCGTGCAAAGTAATACCACTAATATTTCCGGGAAGTTGCTGAGCTTTACCAATTAGAATGGCGGGGGTACTTATATGGTGAGAATAAGCAAGTATGTTTTTTTCGGAAGACAGAACATCTTCTATAAGTTCGATATTGGTAAACGTTGAAATGGAGGTTTGAAAGCCCGAATTGGGTTTCTTCTTGGCGCTAATAACAACATCGGGACTGCCATTGAATACTGCATAATCCAGAAAATCATTGACCCCTGTCATGAAATTAACCATAACAATGAATGTCATAACCCCAATAGCCACTCCCATCATGGCCAATATGTTTTGCTTGGAATTTGATCTTAGGTAATGTAGCGCAATAAATACGTTGTTGCTTCCCGCCATATCAAAATTGTCTTACGTATCTATCGTTGTTTGCAGTGTTTCATTACAGTATAAATCAATTAATTACAGCATTCATTCGAATAATATTCTGGATAAAACCTATTCTTTCTTTTTCTCCTTCTTTTTCTTGGTCCAGAAGTCTATTTCTACACCAATATCTTCTCCCAGAAAGTTGTCCATAGACGAATGCTGAAAATCACTACCCACGCCATATTCCATACGGTTGATAGTAAGACGAGACTGAATTCCGATTGTGTTTTCCCCATCCACGCCTGTTACGGTAAAAGGAAACTCGATCTTTTTTGTGATTCCGTGCATTGTGAAATCACCATAGGCAATATACCCTTCACCTTGTTTTTCAATACGATCGCTCGTAAAAGTGATGTGAGGGTAGGTTTCTACATCAAAGAAATCCTTAGTTCGTAAATGATCATCTCTTCCCGCGATGCCCGTGTTAATACTCTCAACCTTAATAGTGGTTGAGATCGTAGATTTGGTGAAGTCTTTATCTACGTAGTCTATATCAATGGTGTAATCTGTAAATTTTCCAGTAATCCGTGTAATCCCATTAGAAATGGGAACCGAAAATTGGACGGTCGAGTGGTTGGATTCTACCACCAATTTCTGAACTTCTAAAATAATTGTAAAAGAGGAAACTGCAACTAGCAAAGCAATAAGTACAATGGCTTGAATATGCCGTCCCTTTTTAATGGATGTTTTCATGATTTTCGTCTTTAATTTATTTTTTTTACCCCTTCTAGCATGGTTGGGATAAGCTCCGAAACTGTAGGGTGAGGTTGTACAGAGTCTCTTATAACGGTATAGGGAGCATCGGCGTACATCATATTAAGCAGACTACTAATAATCTCATCTCCTCCTACGCCCAATACAGTTGCTCCCAAAATTTTATGGGAGTCGGCATCAATAATAGCACTCATAAATCCATGGGTTTCTCCTTTCTCTTTGGCGCGCGATATACGATTCATAGGACGATGTGCTTCCAAAATTTGGTACCCTGCGGAAAGCGCTTGATTTTTTGTCATCCCAGCCCTGCCCAAGGGAGGGTCTACAAAGAGGCCATAGGTTAGTATACGATCGGATACTTTTCGGTTTTTACCTTCAAATTTATTTTCGGCTATAATCTCATAATCGTTATAGGCAGTATGTGTAAATGCCCCTTTCCCGTTACAGTCTCCCAAGGCATAGATTCCGTCAATATTGGTTTGTAAGAAATCATCTACCTCAATATAGCCTCGCTCATTAACATTAACTCCCGTTGCTTCGAGATTGAGAACGTCGGTATTAGGGCGTCTACCCACTGCGAGTAGCAGATGAGAACCTGTTATTTCCGGGGCTCCTTTGATACAATCTACCTGAACGGTAATTGAGCCATTGGGGTTTTGATGACCGCGGAGACAGGTGGCATTTAATCGAAACTCAACACCATCTTCTTTCATAAAATCTAATATGGTTTGGCTTACCTCATCGTCTTCCCGACCTATTATTTTTGAACCGCGCTCTACAATGGTTACCCGACTTCCAAATCGCTTGAACATTTGCCCAAACTCAAGACCTATATAACTCCCTCCCACAATAATAAGGTGTTCTGGAATTTCTTCGAGTTCGAGAATGGATTGATTGGTCAAGTAATCCAACCCTTCAAAGTCAGCAGGAATAAAAGGCCGTCCTCCTACATTAATATAGATTTCATTTGCCGTAATTTCTTCTCCGTTAATAGAGACTACCTTAAGTCCTGAAAAACGAGCTTCACCTTTGTAGACCGTAATGTTCTCGTTTTTTTCAACGCCACCAGCTATTCCGTCCACAGATTTTTTAATAAGAGCATCTTTTCGTGCTTTCACTTTTGCCAAATCTACCCGTGATCCTTCTGGGATAAGCACTCCTAACTCCTCTCCGTGCTGTGTGTCCCACATTCTTCGGGCGCTTGCTACATACGTCTTTGTAGGCGTACATCCTATGTTTAGACATGTGCCTCCAAAATGTTCTTTTTCAATAAAAGCAACGGACATTCCTTTAGAAGCTAGTTTAAATACCAAGGGTGTTCCAGCTTGGCCTGAGCCAATAATTATGGCATCAAATTGTTGCATTGACATAGTTTTTCAATTTAAATTAGTCTATAGCACAACACGAATGCGGAATGGGTTGTGTCTTGTTTGAATTTAAAAATACAGAATCTAATATGAGGAATCAATTTTGCCCCATCATTTTAGTCTCAAAAGCACGAAATCTCTCGTCGAGATCCGAAACCAACGTTTCTTTTTCTGAAACATCAAGAAACGAATAGTTAATAGCGTTATAGACAATAGTCTTTACTTCGGAATAATCCATATCCGGCAGGTATTCTGTCAGCAATACGTACTGATTGGTGAGATTTGTACGAAGCACCCCTTCATCGTCTGTAGAAATACAGATAGGAACTCCTGTCTCTCGATAGGAATGAATGGGATGGTTTTCTTTGTTCCTCTCCAGAATTACTTCATTGCTTTCCAGATTAATCTCAATGGCAATATTATGCTCCTTCATGTACGCAAGTATCTCTTCTGAATTGGTTTCAGAATTAATATCTACACCATGACCAATACGAATTGCCTGCCCAGTTTTAATTGCCTGTTCTATATGAAATTTTAAATCTTTTTCTGAAACAGCACCCTTTCCAGAGACCAATTCTCCAGCATGCAATGTAATATGAACCGATGGATGTTTTTCTTTTAAAAACTGAAACATTTTCATATGGGTTTCGTATTGAGAAAGCGCCGAGGGATTGTCCTCGGGAGCCACAAAATTGACTCCTACGATGTTGTTTGTGAGCTCTGCCCCAGCAAAGGCCAAAATTAAATGACCAAAGGCCATAGGAGGGTTGTTATAGACCCTAACTCCATACCCTTGAAATTTTATCGTAACCCCGTGTGAGTTGGTATTATTCATATAAGAATCCATGGAGTCCGCATATCTCTGTGCCCATTCTTTCATGTTGTTTTTTTGAAACGTCTCATACCACTGAGACAATTGCGCTTCAATAGTATTTTCAGGATTCCATGTAATGCCTTGTGAAATTTGAGTGATACTATCTTCAATATTGGGTACCGTAATGGAGGTTTCTATATAAGAAATATTGTCCTTGGCTGCTTTTGCACACAATTCACTTAACAATTTGGACTCATAACCAATAAAGGCGGGCATGAATTTTAGAAAAGTACTAAAAAACTGGTCATGCCCACTTCTTCCTAGTTTCTTGTAATTCCGAACGGACCAACTATCGATGATCTTATCTTTCTGATCGGGTGATGCTCTTAAAAAGGCATTAATAAGCACCGCAGCGCTGTCTTTTTGTGATAAGGCCTGTACTTGAGTTTTGTACAATTGATGGGTGCTGGGGTTGATATACATGCTGTCAGAAAGTGCATTTTTTAAGAAGCTTTCGGCATAGGGAGATCCACTTGCATGGTGATGAATGTCACCACCCTTAGGCATTTCTTGGAAGAAATCGACTAAGCGGGTCTCATTGCCTTTTATGCTTTCAAAATAGGCTGCCGTTTGATTTTCAGGAGTTGCTTTTTGACAGGAATAGGTAATACAGGAAAGAAAGATTGCTAAAAGAATGGTTTTTTTCATATGAAAATATCTCGTTCTAATTGCGATCTAATATAGGGTGTTTTATATAGATACCAAATATGCAGGTATAAAAAGAACTTCATTTTTGAAGTTCTTTTTACACGAGGTTTCAGAATTAATAGTAGCTAAAACAGGTCCTCGTTTCCAATATTTTTTGGATTGGGGCCATATTCGTTTCGGCCTACATCACTATCCATGCAATAAAAAACAAGCAATACAATACCGCCTATATAACTTACAATAGGAATAACTCCAAGGAGGTACCACCAACCAGATTTTCCTGTATCGTGGAGCCTGCGAATGGCCACAGCAATGCCCGGGATGATAGTAAAAAGTAGATATAGCCCGAGTGCAATAATGGGTAAATAAGGAATGATCATTAATGCCTCAGTTTCAATAAACAGGGCACCTGTTATAAAAAACAATATCCCAGCTACCATAGCAACAATAATGTTGAATAGTGTAAAATACCAGTATTCAGAACGTCTGGCCCTACCGTCAAAATTTGCGTAATTATCATAGACAACTTTCTTCCACCAGTCGAATATATTGTATTCAGATTCTTGCTTTGTGCTTGGCATAACTTAGAGGTTTAAAAAATGTTTAGTTTATATTTTGGATGAAATATTAATTTGGAGGGAGGCTAAATATACTATAATTTGTTTTTATTTATTAGGAGAAATTTCCATCTCGAAAATGCCATCTATCTGAATATCTTCTGGCTTATTTTTAAACATTGATGTATTTATTTGTATATCAATACATTGTAATAATTTTATAGGGTTTTATTTGGAATGATTGTCTTACTTCAAATCAATAACTCCACATTATGAAATTAACCACTCATGCCCTTAAGTTTTCTTTTCTAGCATTTTTCTTCATTTTTATGTCCTGTCAAGAAGAGGACGTTGAAGCCGTGAATCTACCAGATCAACAACTGGTTATTGAAGCCGAATCCCGATTGGCTTCGTTGATGCAAGAAACCTCCGATCAAACAAATACCAATACAAATACGGTAGATTGTATAGATTTTGTGTACCCCATAAGTTTTAGTGTTTTTGATATTCAGAATCAAACATCCGAAATAGTTGTTGTAAATAATGCTCAGGGACTTATAGCCTTTATTATAAGCACCATCATTGGAAATCAAGCCGTAATTGTGACGCTTAACTTCCCTGTGAGTCTTGTCTATGCCGATGGGTCTACTGTAGAGGTTACCTCAATTCAAGAACTAGAAAATGTTTTAGGAGATGCCTTCGCGCAATGCTACTCCCAGTTTGATTGCCCAGACATACAGGCCAACATTGGAGACGAATGTTTTATTCAAAACCAACAAGGTGTGGTCAATGAGAATTGTGAGTGTGATCTCACACAAGAACCTTTTGATTGCCCTGATCTACAAGCTAATATTGGAGATGAATGTTTTATTCAAAACCAACAAGGTGTGATCGATGAGAATTGTGAGTGTGATCTCACACAAGAACCTTATGACTGCCCAGACCTACAAGCGAATATTGGGGATGAGTGCTTTATTCAAAACCAACAAGGTGTGATTGATGAGAATTGTGACTGTGATCTAACACAAGAACCCTATGATTGCCCTGATCTACAGGCTAACATTGGAGATACTTGCTATGTGCAAAATCAAGAAGGTGTTATCAACGAAGATTGTGAATGTGAATTAACCGACCCTTATTTTGACTGCCCTGATCTACAAGCCAATATTGGTGACCACTGTATCGCTGCGGATGGTAACGATGGCATGGTAACCCAAGATTGTGAGTGTGAGGCCAACGATCCAAATTTTGACTGTGAAGACTTACAGGCCAATATAGGTGATATGTGCTATGTACAAAACCAAGCAGGAGTAATTAATGAAGATTGTGAATGTGAAATCACCGATCCGAACTTTGATTGCCCCGACCTGCAGGCAAATATTGGCGATCCTTGTGTTGTTCAAAACCAACAAGGAACTTTAAACGAAGATTGCGAATGTGATCTATAGTGAACAGCTGGTCTAGTGTTGAATTGTAGCAACCGATTTTTTTTTTAAAAAATCATAGGGTTTTTTGAACTAGAGTTGTCTTATAAGAAATCAATGCTATACTAGATTAAGTTGTGAAGAAGAATATAAGTTACGTAGCCAGCTAATCTAATACACGGTTTCATAGTTGAGAGGTTATCGTGTACAGCTATCTATCTATTGAAGAGCGTTTGGGTGTGAGCCCAAGCGCTTTCTTTTTTTACCAACATATCTGTCAAAATATCTTTTCTCATTTTGAGGATGTATAGATGCACGTAAAAGGATGAATTGATGTTCTTATTCTTTATTATTTTGGAATTGAAGTATGTTGTATGGACCATTCAAGATCTCTTTATTGAATAGATTTAACCCCTTCTTTTTTATGACTAATTAAAAATAAATGGTGTTACACCATACTATAAAAAGGTCAAATTAGTATCTTGGCTTTACCCTAAATCTATTTATTATGAAAAAAGTTATTTTCTCTTTGCTATTATTGGCGGCAATTTTTTATTCAGATGCCCCAGATACGGCAGTCCAAAACAAGGATAATTTAAAACAACAAATTGCGAAAGAAGACGCAGATCAAATGATCAAAACTATGGCGTTTTCATTAATGAAGCCACATTTCGAGGAATCTCTTAAAAAGGCAATTCAATTAGCAAAAAATGACCCCGAAGGGGCTATAACTAGTCCGGCGACTTGTTTTGCTCCGGATACAGATCCAGCTGTAATAGAAGCGTTTTATGAAAGCAGAGAAGTACTCCAAAACAGTCTTGGACTTCCCGGAACAGGGCAAGATTCCAGGTTTAATATAGGGGCACGATGGTCTTCAACGGCCATAGATGGAGGAGGTCTAGGGCAAGGAGATCTCACTACCTTGACCTGGAGTTATGTCCCAGATGGGACAACTATTGGTAACGGTGGTTGTGGTGTTCCGGATCAAGGAACCTTTTCTAGTGATTTTATTTCGTTCTTCAACGGTATTTATGGACCACCCGCGATACCCGGTGATTTTACAACCGCCCCATGGCACAGTGTCTTTGTTAATATGTTCGCCTCCTGGTCTAGTGCCAGCGGTTTAATTTTTGTTTACGAACCAAACGATGACGGTAGTACGGTTGTTTTAAATCCTGGAGTGCTGGGAGTACGGGGCGATATGCGTATTTCAGGTCATTTAATTGATGGGAATAGTAATGTTCTTGCATGTAACTATTTTCCTAATACTGGAGATATGATCATAGATACAGGAGATAATTTCTATGGCAATAACCCGGGTCTTGGAACTTCAAATGTACTAGCACATGAAGTTGGTCACGGACTTGGTATTAGACATGTGTGTCCGGTTAGCCAAACCAAATTAATGGAGCCCTTTATAAGTGTTGCTTTTAACGGACCACAGGAAGATGATATCTTGGCTACAAACAGACATTATGGTGATCCTGATAGCGGAAATGATTCTTCAGGAAATGCTAGTTTTTTGGGATCAAATGGGCTGCCTACTTCTTATTCGGTTGTACAACGAAGTATAGATGATAATAGTGATACCGATTATTTTTCTTTTACGGTAAATGGGTCGGCGGTACTATCAGGAACGCTAACGCCTACTGGAACAACTTATTTAAGTGGAGTGCAAAATAGCAATGGCTCTTGCAGTGCAGGTTCTTCTTTTAATGCACTCACTGTTTCTGATCTAATGCTAGAAATAATTGATACAGACGGGGTAACCGTCCTAGCTACTGGAGCGGCCAACGGTGCAGGCGTTGCTGAGAATGTAGCTGGTGTGAACCTTCCCGTTGCGGGAACTTATTTCGCTCGAATTGACCAGCAAGGTGGATCGGTGAATAATGCTCAGATGTATGATCTCGATTTAAATCTTGTTGCTGGTGGTGGCGATGTTCCTCCGACAGCGGTGTGTACCAATATTACAGTCCAATTAGACGCAGCAGGAAATGTTACTATTGCTGCAGCAGATGTCGATGGGGGATCAAGTGACCCAGAAGGCGCAGTGACCTTGTCTGTAAGTCCTAGTAGTTTTACTTGTGCAAATGTAGGAGCCAATACAGTAACGCTTACAGTTACTGATAGCATAGGACAAACAGATACATGTACTGCCACCGTTACGGTAGAAGATAATATTTCACCTACAGCTACTTGTCAGGATATAACGGTGCAATTGGATGCGGCAGGAAACGCATCTGTTACCGCTGCTTCTATAGATAATGGCTCCAGCGATAATTGTGGAGTTGCCTCACTTTCGGTTTCTCCAAATACCTTTACATGTGCCGATGTGGGATCCAATACAGTCACGCTCACGGTGACCGATGATAACGGAAATACGTCTACATGTACTGCTACTGTTACGGTAGAAGATAATATTTCACCTACAGCTACTTGTCAGGATGTAACGGTACAATTAGATGCGGCAGGAAACGCATCTGTTACTGCTGCCTCTATAGATAATGGCTCTAGTGATAATTGCGGTGTTGCATCACTTTCAGTGTCTCCAAGTACGTTTACATGTGTCGATGTAGGATCCAATACAGTGACCCTTACCGTGACCGATGATAATGGAAATACATCTACATGTACTGCCACCGTTACGGTAGAAGATTCGATTGCACCTACGGCGGTTTGTCAAGACATTACAGTGCAAATTGATGGTAGTTGCAGCGTGAGTATCACAGGTGCCGATGTAGACAACGGTTCTAGCGACAATTGTGGAGTTGCATCACTGGCCGTTTCTCCAAGTACGTTTACATGTGCCAATATTGGCGCCAATACAGTGACTCTTACTGTAACCGATGATAATGGAAATACAACTACATGCACGGCCACTGTAACCGTAGAGCAAATCCTAGGCGTTGAAGACACAGCCGATGTATCAACCATCGTGATGTTTCCAAACCCAGTAAACGATGTGATTACGATTAGCAACCCTAGTCTAATTGATATAAAAACACTCATTGTTTATGATATTTCAGGAAGACAGGTGATTCTAGAAAACTTAGAAGGAATGGGCACTGAAAGAACAATAGATATGTCTCAATTACAAAGTGCATTGTATCTGTTTGTGATCAAGTCTGATGCAGGACAGTTGATACAGCGAGTGATTAAAGAATAAGAATTGACTTACCTTAAATAAAAAAGCCCTTTTCGTTATTGCGAAAAGGGCTTTTTTATTCAATTGTATTGACTTATTTACAGCTTCCGTTGTAGAATTCAACAGCCTTCATTATAGTATCAAAATGTAGGTTGCCTTCCGTTATTCTGTTATATACTTCAGGGCATTCATCAAAAACATCGTGTAGTTTTGACAACAAGCCCTTAATTGTTCTTTGACTTGAACCCAAATGTATAACCTCTTTATCTCCTTCCTTTCGTATAAAAAAATGACTAGGCCCACCCGCTGTAATGACCTGGGCTCCAACTACAGGATCGGTGGGAAACATTATAGAACCTTCGTTTTTATGTATTACCCCTTTCACATATAGATACACTTTTCCAGAAACCAGCTCTCCAATTACAGAAGGTTCTTTAGGCTTTTTGTTCTTTTTGACAATAGGCCACAAAGCGTAGGTGATTTTTTCGCCTTCTGAATCCATCATCTCAGCTTTAGTAAGTTCTTCAAAATGAATGGTTTTAGATCCGCCGCCCGATGCTGGAGTAAACTTAATAAAATGGGCTCCTTTCAGTTTTCCAGAGCCTGAGAACACTTCTCCATTTTTAAAGAAGAGTGTAACATCTCCTTTTTGTCCCTGAACAGAAACACCAATAAATAAGATGATAATAATTACTATTTTTTGCATTTTTTCAGTTTAAAGCACCCTAATAGAATCGTTCTTGGCATAAGAAGACCAACATATTTCGAACATTTTTATTCTACTATTGAAACGGTAAGCCTTTCACCAACTTTGGCTACAGAAACCAATGAATGTTTTGTCAAACCTTTAATGGTCTTGTCCCATTTCTTGTTACTCAAACCACTTTGCGTTTTCAAGTCATTCAATTCCATAGGGGCATTTGTTTTCAGAATAGCAAAAACGGCTTTTTCTTCATCGGTCATTGCCACCTGCTTTTGTTCAGGTTTCATTTGAGGAAAGAATGGAACTAATTCTTTTAACCCTTTGTCACTACTGGTTTTATATATAGCGAATTAAAGTGCCCTGACTGATTTGTGACTGAAAAGAGTGATTTATCTGCTATGATAAGCTAATTAGTCATGTCTAAAATGTTCAAATCATCAATATTTAATATTTTATATTCTTTAGATTCAGGATCATAATCAAGGAATATAGATTTAGCTATTCTAAGGTTTAAATCATTATTTGTTTCAGAACCATCATTATCAATCTTTACCCATACTCTCGCATTAGCAATTACGTTATCCACTTGTGCATTTTCCTTTAGTTCAGTCTTTTCTTCGTTTATGTTGCATTCTAACAGATGAAAAAACTCAATCCTAACTACTTCCTGATGTTTTCTATTTTTAAATCCATCTAAAAGTTTAGACGTGATAAAATCTCTAATAGGAGCCTTAATTTTTTCAATTTCTTTTTCGAACATTCTAATCTTATATTAATTCGGAAATAATTTTTTTCCAGTTCAAATTGCCACCCACTAATTTAAACTTTTTAAAATCAATAAATCGTTTTTGTAATTGTTTGTCATGACTCAGGTTAAACTCAATATCAAAAAGTAATGACGCAAATATATTTTCAGACTGTTGATCAGGGTACAGCCTAGTTTTACACAGCCTATAGTCATATATAAACTTCTTTTTTCTTATTCCTGGGTATATTCTTTTTTTATCCACTTTCCATACTTCAGTTTGTAGCTCTCCTTTAAAGTAATTTATTTCTAACCAGCCAACTATATCGTTATAATTCCAAGAATACCACTTATCACTATAGAATACCTCATTAATGAATTGATCATCGACTTCAAAATCTTTTGAGCCGTAAATGAATTCAATTAATTTTTCTTTTTGCCTTACTTGTTCACTAGAATGCTTCTCTTTTGAACATCTATAAATTGGTATTTCCAAGACTGTATTTGACATAATTACTCTACTTGAATATTCCAGTCCAAATAGTTTTTTTCTCGAATGAAGCTTGCAAACCTCATAAAAGCATTTTTGTACCATTCTGATATTTCTAACTCCCCATTTTCGTCATTTAAGTATCTCGATATTGATTTCTTTAAAAGGAAAGAAATCCCTTTATTATATTCATGAATTTCAAAAGGCACTTTAGTTTCGTTCAAAGCCTCTCTTAAGTTGTCAAAATCATAATTAGATTTGTCTACATAAATCCCCACGTAAATTGATGGTTCATTAAGTAATATTCCATACTTAATTTCTGACCAACCACCATTGGCGATAATGTCTTTATAATAGTAGATTAGTCTATTATGATTTAGGATTTGAGACATGGTTCGTCCATCACTAACTTTTGTTTCAGTAATAAAAGTTTCCTCAAAAACAGGTTTTTCTTTCTCCAAATAACTGTTCAGTATGTTCAATGTGTTTTGGATATTTTCAATGGTTAAATAGTTTTTTGTGTTCATAGTGGTGTCTAGTGCCATATCATTAGTTGTCAAGAAAATTATAAATTCTTGAACCAAATTATTGCTGTTATACTTTTTTAAAAATTTAGCTATTTGATGCCAGTGAATCTGTTTGAAATTATGTAAACCATATTCCTTTTTTTCAGGATACTTAGTGCAATAAATCAATGAAGTTTGAAATCCGTTTTTGGAATAATTATCAAGCACTTTTCCATATCTTTCAATTTGCCTATATCCTTCGTTAGAATTCACTTTGTTCTCAATGAAGCATATATTATTTTCTCCTTCAATAACTAAGTCTACAATACAGTCAGTATCATCTTTTAAACTATACTTTACTTGGCTTTTAATATGATAATCTTGAATCTTTAAATGTAAAAAATCTTCAATAAATGCCTGTTTTACTTCTTGTTCAATGTTTAGGACACCAACAAGTGCTTCAGTTGTAAAGTCTTCCAAAGGAGTATTAGTCCTGTGTTTTTTGTATAATTTTAATAATTGATTAAGCAATTGAAATGTTTTAAGTGCTAATCTACAAACCTTTGCTTGATTACTTTTATATCCCAATGGTTTAATCCTTGATTTCCAATATAGCGAAAGAGATTTGTCTGATATGTACCCAGTTAAATGGATTTGAAATTGGGAATTATTATTCTATATTCCCCTTCTTCTAGCAAACTAGAATTTCATAACCTATGAATACTATAGTAATATATATGAAGTATTACTAGAGAAGCTGTGAAAGTAATCTCAATCAACAAATTTTTGGTCTATAAGGGATAAATTCCATTTATCATTTCCAATATAATAGGCATCAATCCAAAAGTATGACGGATTATTGTAATTGTTATCACAATCAAACTCGCAATAGAGTTTTATCCTATAACCTTTGTTTCCAATGTACTTAACCAATTTAGGCTGATATAGGCCCTGACTGGTTACTTTACATTCTGGCATTTGTTGAGGTATCTTGGAAATCATAAATTCTTTGGAAGCCTTAAATGCTTCTTTTCTCCAATGATCGGAATACTCAAAATCATCATTACTCTTGGTATTGGATTTTGAAGAATTGTTAATTGAACTTTCTATTTCCTTTATTCCATAGAATTTAGTCCTCAATCCACTATTCATTTCAATCTCAATATTATCTGAATTTATCCATACCATCTGAGCAATCGTGCCATGTAATTTGAATCCTATGGCATCACTTAGATTTATTGATTCTGTAAATACAAATTCCCAGGAGTGCCAATCGTTCTTTTTAGTTTGAGAATCAAATGTAATTTCATTGTTATTGAAGTCGATTGTTATGTAACTGATTAGTTCAGTAGAGGATATTATGCTTGTATCATCAATAAGCTCGTACCTTTCACTACTATATTTTATTATAAGATTATTCAACTCAAAGTTCTTATTAATATCACTTGGTGTAGGTGACCCATAGGCACAGATTGCAAAGAATATTGCTATTAATGTTATCAAATGGTTATTTGGTTCTTTGAATTTTTTGATAACCCCTATCTCCCTTGTCTTGTTAATTGTAGAAGGTGCCCTGTTGGTGTTAGTAGTTGTAATTAGGGCTGTAATACCAGTAAGTATTGGTGTTTCGAAGTTATTCGTGTTAGCGTACCTCATCTGAATTTTATTATTCAATTTAGCACCTAATTGAAGTTAATATGAACAAATAAGGCATGGTACTAAAATCCACCCCTTAGTAAGGTACTGGTATACCTGAAAGTAAAGTGAACCTAGCCCATGCCCATATTGAACATGGGCATTTGCTCATCATCTTTTTACTTTCTTTTTAAAATTACCAGTTTTAACTAAAGTCGAAGATGGCTAATGCCTATCGATTGTATTGTATGTAAAGAACGTATTGTATTAGTCCAAATATACTGGATTATGACGGTTTGTGAAAGGAATTTAGAGGTAAAGGGATTAGCAAAAACCCTTAATGCGCGTGTAAAACTTATGGTAGTAAAACAGGCACTCTGTATTATAGATAAAAAAGAATTTTAAAAATTTTCTGGGGGACAATATTTTCCAACTTTTATCTAAACTGTTGTGGTTAATTTGGTAGTATGTTGTTCAATTTGAAAATCAAAATAAACTACATCGATAGTTTTACCTTTTCAAGATATTCGTTGATGAATTCATCCAAATCCTCCATGATTTCATCTTGAGTTTCATTTAACATAAAAAGTTTTTGCTCTGCTTGATTTCTTGTTTTTCTACCAATCTTTTTAGCAATTCTCAAAATGCTTTCCTCCAAGTCATCTAACAGCTCATCATTTATCTTCGGCATTAACCATTCTTTGAAGTCGAACGGTTGAGAACCTAAGTGTATTTTCATGTTCTCAAAGTAGTTGTCGGCATTACTTAGTCTTTCCTTAATTCTATGTTGTCCATTAAGTTCGTATGCCATCACAGGAAGGATTTCCGATAAATCTTCTATTACAGTATCTATGTTTTGCTCCAGTAATTCAAATTGATTAGAATGTTCTAACCTATCAGTTAGCATATACGAAAGAAAGTGCATTACTTGATCCATATTGATTTCCTCGTCTTGAACATCATATTTTACTTTTACTTTATCAATATATCGAGAAACAAACTGCTTAATTTTAAACTCATGGTTGTCCTCCACACTTAGATAATATCTTAGTTCCAAGAGATAGAATAAAAGTTTTTTTAATTTCTTTTTATCCTGTCTTTTTCCAGTCCATATTTTTGAGGCTTCGTTTAATCCCCAGCCGATTACAATCGCAATTAAGGTAGTTATATAGTTTAGAAGTTCCATTGCCTATTTATCATTTACAATAACTCCAAATGGAATTTGATAAGTGCTATGTAAGAAGTCTTCAGTTACTCCAAATAGACTTTTTTGGTCTTCGCTAATTAGTTTCGGAGACACTCCAGGTTGAACAACAAAAATCTTGAACTTAGTTTCAAATTCTGCCTTGCTCATTTCATACATCTGTTCTAGAGATTCTTGTTTACCAAGCTCAAGTCTTTCCACACTTTTTTCATTTTTAGAATATGGTTTTCTTTGAAGTAAACGAGAAAATAAGTCAAAAGGTCTTTTGATATATTTTATTGATTTTTGAGCTTGACCACAGACAACGTCTATATCTGCAATTCTTGCTCCGGGGAAATCTTCTGATGAAAACTTACAGTGGTATAATTCGACAAAAATAGTTCTATTCTCTTTGTCTAATTTAATAGCAACAACGTCAGCCGTTTCCTTAGGTCCATCATCATTGAAAACTATGTCATAAGTTCCTTTATTTATTAAATGATGTATAACCTTATACTGCACAGTTGATTTGTTTTTTTCTACTCCTTGTGATTCTTTCCTGATATTCGTGCCATCCCAATTCCATTGAATTAATTTGGAAGTGTCGTAAGTATGAGATTGAAAATTTAATTCAACTATTTGATTTCCTGAAGATAGTTCCGAGCCATCTATAAATCTAACGAGGGGCGGATGTAACTCTAAGTATTCTCTTAAATCAAATTCTTTAGTACCTTTTTGAATTATCACTTTTTTCGTAGAAAGTGACTTTATGGAATAGCCATTCTCATCAATTATTAATTTATACTGAACTTTATAATCATCGGTAACTAGCTGAAATATTATATCTCCTTTTAATGACGGTTTGAAAAGTTCTAATTCCAATTCGTAGAAAAAATATTCGACTCCATCAATATATACTTTTATATTACTTTTAGTTTGGTAATTGTATATGTCATCATCCCAGTCTATTAAGATTGGTTGTGAATCGGGTCTATCTACAATGACCTTGGTTTTACAAGTATATTTTAAGAAAATATCATTTGGAACGATTGATGGGTTTAGCACCTTAGAAGTAACATTTATACACCATTCCTTTAACTCGAGTAAGTTAGCATCTCTCCATGCCCAGATTCTACCTTTTTCGGAACACCCAATTGTTACCAAATTACCATCTTCATATCCTTTTCCGAATATATCAACTTTTTGAGAACCTCCTTGAGTCATGGCATTAATTGTTGGCTCTACATCTGAACCCATAGTATTCCTATAAGTTGCAAGCTTTCCATTGATATCTCTTAAGCCAGCCCTATTAAGTTTGATTAGATTCATATTATGAAAACATCGAAATAATTTTTCTCCTTTAAGCAGAACCGCGTCTTCAACTATAGCTTTAGCGAAACTTTCATATTTACTACTAGTATCAGAAGAGTTAAGAGAAAGAACCTTATGTTTTTCGTCCCAGAATAGAACAAATAAATCCCAACTAATATTATAAATGTCCCCGATTTTACCCCAATTAATGTTTGTTTTTCTACCTAGGACTATTACCAATGAATTTGCCTTTTTATTTAAATCAAACTTAATTTCATCGAAAGGACCTAGATGCTCTAAACCATTCTCAAAATTTTCTAGATTAATACTTGCCTTTTCCGTTTTAAATAAAACCGTACTCATATTCGGAGTTAACAGTTGCAAGGGAATATTGTCTGGAAATTCCTTGTGACTAGTGATGAAATCCCAGAACTTTTTTTGATTATCACTTTTGGTATCGCTCAAATCACTAATTAAATGATTCCAATCTGAATCATGTTTGTAAAGGGCATCTATTTCTTGTTTTACATTTTGATCTGCAAGATTCGCTATGAAAGTTGCATTTCCGAGTTTCGTATTAAGTTTAGTCCTTGTGAACCTACCAACTAACTGGAGAGTAGGGGTAAGGCTTTTTCTAATGTAGTGAAATACACCAATTTTTAATTCAGGAAGGTCAAAACCTTCTCCAAGCATATCAACACAAACAATGATTCTAGGCTTATCATCTCCTTTTGAGAGAATCTTTTCTCTTAATTTTCTTTTCTCCTTTTCATCAAAGCCAGAATGAATTATCACCGGATTGTATTCGGGATATTTTTGATAAATTTTAAATATTCTATTTGCTTCTTTATTAGGATAACACCTTGCCATTAAAATATGGTCGCATCCATTTTTGATATCTTCTCTTAATTGTTTTACTCCTGCTTCTGCCAATCTTTCATCTTGCTTAGCCTTATCCCATTCATAGAAGGGCTTAAAATTTATTTTTTTATAGTAATTATTTTTTTGAGCCAATTTTAATGGGTATTGATATAGTATTTCTCCTTCGATATGTTTTTTGTCTTCTCTGTAGGGAGTTGCAGTAAATAGTAATGTTGGTTTGTCGTCAAACAAACTAATGGTTTCTTTCCAAGTTTTCGCTTCATGATGATGAGCTTCATCAACAAACAAATGCGATAAATGGCTAAAAAATGCCTTCTTCAACTTAAGTGGAATTGCATTAATAGAATTTATTGTCGTTACAATAACATTGGACTTTTCGACGATCAAGTTTATTTCTTTCTCATCAGTAGGAATATGCTTAAGTAGACCAACAACTGGTGTTTGAGAATTTTTAGGCAACATTTTAAAGTCATCCTGCATTAACAAACCCAAAGACAAGAATTTGTTTCCAATTTGTTCTCGAAGGGCGTCTGATGGTACAATCACAAGAAGTTTGTCAATCTGTTCTTTCACTAATACGGATAACATAACTTCTGTTTTACCAGTTCCAGTAGGCAGTACAATAATCCCCTTCTCATTTGATTTCGTCCAATGTGAAAGAATCGAATAGATAGCTCCTAATTGAGAATCACGTAAACCATTTTGTTCATTGGCAATATTTTCTTCGGTAAGCCTAAACTTTTCCCATGATTCATGTATCCTAAATGTATCAAAACCTGAAGATTGATTTTGATAAGGATGCTTCAGCCAATTTTTGTATTCTTTTTGGAGGTTTTTTAAATCTATTTTATTTTCTGAGAGGAGTATTTTATCATGCTCAGAGCTAGTAAAATTTGAATCGTCAGTGATTAGTATTTCATCTTTTGTTAGGATATCTATTAGAACTATTATGTCTATATCATCGACTTTTTCTAATCTTGTTTTTCCACAAATGTAATTAGGTGTTAAGTGCTGAATAATAGATTTACCTATGCTTTCTGATTTAGATAATCTTGGAACTTTGATGTATTTTTTCTCCATGTCAATAAATGTATTGTGTTCATGATACATTAGAATATAGCTATACGATAATTAGCTAATTCTAATTACTGTAAGAAGATTTTATTCTTCTCGACACTTCTTTTATTAGGGGAGAAAGTGATTTTTATGAAATACTATCTAGTCAATGATTAGCCTTTTAAGGAGGCAATAGTATTATTGTAAAGTTATGAAAAACATTTATAATATAATTCGAATCGCTTTATTCCTGTTGAATAACTTAACATAATCAAAAAAGCACTCGTATAATAAATAAAACTCTCTTTCAAAAATTACTGGAGGCATTATAATTTATACGGAAGTAAGTTGATATATCTTTTGGTCTAATTCGCCTATTAGGTCGCTGTCTAGTGAATTTTCATTAGCAATTAGTATAATATCCTTGATTGTAGATTTCATTTTACTACGCTTACTAGAATCGTTCTTTGTGCCGAAGTTGAATTGTGAGATTATTTGTTCAAAATGATTATAACCCATAGCTTTAATTCCATGATAGGATAAGAATCTTAATCCACCGTTATGTACGTTCAATAGATGTGTTGGGTTTTTGCCAAAACTACTCTTTACCACCTTATTATAGTTAACTAGTAAATGTCTTTTGGCTTCATCCCTTATTCGTTTTTTGTATAAATGACGAACTTTTAACTGCTCTACATCAAATCTATTTTTAATTCTTTTAGAAAATCGCAACTCATATCGAATAACATTTTTGTTCCGAGAATCCCGTGATAATAAAAAATAAGTTTCCTTTGAATTATTCTTAGTTTCTTTAATTTTATCATAGAATATCAATGACTTTGAACCATACCTAGTGAAAAAAGTCACAGAACTAGATAACCTCATCCATTCCATTCGAGGATAAGACAGAATACTGTTGGTATATTGATGAACAGGATAGTCTAATTCTACATTCAAACCGAAATCGACTCTTGTCAGGACAGCTCCTTTAATCGGTACACCAATCTTTTTGGACAGTAAGTTAATTGCATGCAAGGTATCTCTACGATTTAAGTACTGTATGTTATTACCATAGTACAATTTTGTAAGTGATCCATAAAAACTGAGTTTAAAAGGATTTCCATTTGAATCTAATCTAACAATGACTTTAAAATTATCAACATGAGTTGTTGCTCTAAAGCCGTTATCTAATTTGGTCACTATTGAGTTTTCAATTAAATCACCTAACCTTTGTCGGTGCATTGGTTTAATCTCCAAATAACCTCTAATCGTATCAAACATTTTTTCCGTTCTTGAGTAATACATTCATCTTACTATAAACACATCCTAGTTATGCTTTAGATTTTAATCTTTGAAGGTAATTTGCTGAGATTTCTTCTAAATCATTGTTTGATTTAATGTAATTTCTCATTAAGAACTTTTCTAAATCCCGTCGTTTTATGAAGATTAGTTTTCCAGTAGGTTTCGAATGTGGTATTTGATTAGATGCTACAAGTTTCTGCATATAGGAAATGCTAACACTTGCAACTATTGAGGCTTCTTTTAAGGTGTAGATTCTTTTTCTGAAAAGACTACTATCTTTTACTTCCTTATTTAGGAGTTTAATCTCTTTTGCTAGTTTTTGAATACGTGACATAACATAGTTTTTATGTCACAAATATTTGACAATTTCTACATAAAATTGATAAGTACTTAGTTAGTTATATATTTTTACTAATGTTAGCTGAAATTGATAATAAAGGATCAGTTTTACTAACGTCATCAATATTTGAATGATAGACACTACTCAGTTGATTTGCTTTGAAATCATTTCCAAATCTATTCCTGAAATTAAGTTCGATTACCTTAAAGTATTGTCTCACGACATCTTTACTAAAATGATGCATTATAGAATTAATTAGAAGAGTAATCTCGAACTCAGTTCCTAGCCATTGCACCTTTTGCCTTTCTTTAGATTCCAAAAACAAAAAATCAAATTCCTTCAATGAACATTTTATGAGTTCATTAGAATGAAGCTCTGAATACAAGGTTTCAACGAACATTTGTTTGTTAATATTTCCTTTAAGCTTAAAGTGATTCGGTCTCCCTAGTCTAGAAGGAGGAGATTGATTTGAGCCTATGCTAATTTTTAGAAGAGTAGAGTCTATTATTCTTTTGAGTTTAATTAACCTCAACTGAAGCTCGTAAAATTCATCTCCTTCATTCTCTAATTTGAGAAGTAGATCAACTATGTCTTGTTCATATTGTTCAAAATACTCATCATAAAACCAACTATCGCTAATTCTCTCTTTATGACCTCCTCCATAGAAGTCATCTAATATCAAATCACTAAAATGTTCTTCGAAATTGTTTAAGATATGCTCTTCGAAGAATATTACTTTTTTTTCTACCTTTTTATAATCCATGTTGTAGTTCAAATTTAGGCATGCTGTTTACCGCTTTTGTTTTTTCCTCATTTATAACTTTGGCATAAACCAATGTACTTTTTATATCTCGATGACCAAGAAGTTTAGATACTGTATATACGTTCACCCCTGAAGATATTAATAAAGTAGCAAATGTATGTCGTGCAGAGTGGAACGAAACGTCTTTATTTATTGAGGTTCTATTAATTAGTTTTCTTAAAGTACGATTGGTAGAACTGTTAAAATCTGAAAGTCGAAAAACAATCTCTTCATTATACTTTTGCTGTTCTAATATCTGGCTCGCATTTTCATTTAATGGTATGTATGCAAGGTCTTTTGTTTTAGTTTGAATTATTCGTATTGAACCTTCTCTTATATGCTCCCATTTTAATGCCTTGATATCTGAAAACCGAAGACCAGTATAGCAACTAAATAGAAATGCGTTTTTCACTTGATTATCGAAGAACTCTGTATCGATTATTTCCTGAATCTCATGTCTTATTAGGTAAACCATTTCAGTTTCTTCTTTTTTAGGAGAATCGATATGATGGACAGGGTTATATAGAATGATTTTATTTTTAACTGCCTGATTCAATGCTGTGCTAATCTTCTGAAAATAAGTTCTTGCAGAATTTTGAGCTAAGTTGTTTTGTAGGTATTCGCTAAATTTTTCGAGCCATGATTCTGTTACATCTTCAAATTTTAGCTTTGGCCCATGGAATAAGATGATATGATTTAAAGTGTTTTGCCAGGCTGTTTTGGTATTTGGGCTTTTCTGATTAGCAAGTGTTTCGAAATAATCAATGAAGCTCGCCTTCTTCAGTTTTCTTGAAATAATACCGTTGGATTGATTCGCTAGTTCAATTTCCAAGTCAGCCTTGATTTTATTAATAATAAGTTGTTTTTGTTTTTTAACATCTTTTGTATCACTAGGTAGAAACTCAACCTCTTTTATTGTTTCTCTTACTCGTTTTCCATTAACCAAATAATCTAATTGAAACTTGTAAGGCCTATTCCTTTTTGAGAATTTTGGATTACCGTAGTATTTGGTTCTAAGGTTTACTGCCATAATAAAATAGATTAGTATTCTAAATTTAATGGACAAATACGACGTACGTGACAGATTAGTGACATAATTTGTGGTTTAATTTGCGACCATTTGCAACAAAAATAGGTTGTCCGAAGACAACCTATAGTAAGTACTTAGTAAGTACTTAGTGAGTACTTATATTGTACTCAAATGGATGTTTTGAGATTAGATAATTACTACATATAATATATCTTCTCTTTTTTCAACTTTAACTATCTTATTGTTAGTGAGTTCTTTAATTGCTTTATCCCACTTTTTATTACTTAAATTAGAATCTTCTTTTAGCTGTACTAATATCTCTTCTCCAAACTCTTTTAGATGTTCAAGTATAGCTTTTGCTTCATCACTTAATGCCACCTGCTTTACTTCAGGTTTCATTTGTGGAAAGAACAATACCTCTTGAATGGATTGGTTGTCTGTCATAAACATGGTCAAACGGTCAATGCCAATGCCAATTCCTGATGTAGGAGGCATTCCATATTCTAAGGCACGTAAAAAGTCCTGATCAATGAACATCGCCTCATCATCTCCTTTTTCGGAAAGTTTAAGTTGATCTTCAAAGCGCTCTCGTTGTACAATGGGATCGTTCAACTCGGTATAGGCGTTTGCCAATTCCTTACCATTGACCATGAGCTCAAAGCGCTCGGTCAGACCTTCCTTGGTACGGTGTTCCTTAGTAAGCGGACTCATTTCTACTGGGTGATCCATGATAAAGGTGGGCTGAATGTATAAGTGTTCACATTTTTCGCCAAAAATCTCGTCGATCATTTTTCCAATGCCCATGGTTTCATCTACTTCCAAACCTAAGGCCAATCCAGCTTCTCGAACTTCCTCTTCACTTTTTTTATAAAGATCATACCCTGTATGCTCCTTGATGGCATCTAAGATCCCAACACGGGCGTAGGGTGCCTTGTAATCGATAAGGTGTTCGCCAAATTGAGCGGTTGTGGTTCCATGAAGATCCATGGCCACTTTTTCCAATAGCTTTTCGGTGATATCCATCATCCAATGGTAATCCTTGTAGGCCGCATACATCTCCATCACCGTAAATTCCGGGTTGTGGGTACGATCCATGCCTTCATTTCTAAAATCTTTAGAAAACTCATACACACCGTCAAAACCACCTACAATCAATCTTTTTAAATAGAGCTCGTTGGCAATACGTAAATACAGTGGTATGTTCAACGCATTGTGATGCGTTACAAATGGGCGCGCTGCTGCGCCGCCCGGAATGGGCTGCAAAATAGGTGTTTCTACTTCTAAAAATCCCATGTCATTGTAAAAACTCCGAATGGTATTGGTGATCTTGGTTCGCTTAACAAAAGCGTCTTTCACTTTAGGGTTTACCACTAAATCTACATAGCGTTGACGGTAGCGTAATTCCGGATCGTTAAATTCGTCATATACATTCCCTTCGGAATCAGTCTTTGGTAATGGAAGCGGTTTCAGGGTTTTGGTGAGTAACACAAAGTTCTTTACCAACACCGTTTTTTCACCTACTTGGGTAACAAAAAGCTCCCCTTCAATGCCAATAAAGTCACCGAGATCAATTAGTTTCTTGAATACTTCATTGTAGTGCGACTTGTCTTCACCTGGACACATTTCGTCACGGTTAAAGTACACTTGTATGCGTCCCTCACTGTCCTGTAGTTCTCCAAAAGCCGCTTTTCCCTGCACCTTCTTTCGCATCAATCTCCCAGCAATTACTACTTTTTTCCCTTCAGAAAAATCCTGTTTAATGCCAGCGGAGGTGTGATCCACGGGATAGAGTTCCGGTGGATATGGGTTGATGCCTAAATTGCGTAATTGAGTGAGCTTTTCTCTTCGTACTTGTTCCTGTTCAGAAAGTTGCATAATATTCAGTAAAAATAAGATGCAAAGATATGCACAAACAATGGGTTATTCAATTTCAGTACGAGTTTTTAAACCACAAAGTCCGCAGTGGTTTTTATCCCATGGTCACGAAGTTGCTTTTCATGCTTCGCACCATTTGCCGTGGACCTTGTGGTTAATCTATAAAATAGGAGGCGTACTAGTTAGTGCCGTCCTTTTTCAACAAAGCGATGTTCGCTTTCAGTTTTTCATTTTCAGGATTCAATCCAAGCGCCTTTTCATAATTCTCTAAGGCCTCGGTTTTCTTTTCTACTTGTTTTAGTTTGTTCCCTAAATTTTCATACACTTTGGCTTCATTAGGATATAACAAGATGTTGAGTGTAGCTACTTCAATGGCTTCTTGTTTTTTTCCGGCCTGAAATAGGGTATAGGAATAGGTGTTGAGTTCGTACCAATTGGTAACTTCTTCCTTCAATTGAGATACCAATTTTTTCTTTTTCTTTCTGAATTTTTCTAGCCCTAATTCTTGAATGGCATCATGCACCAAGGTAACTCCATGGTAATTTGAAGTATACGTGCCTTGGATTATAGCTGAAAGATCTTCTTCTAATGACACTACTGGTGACTCTACAATTCTATTCACTTCTTTTCCGTCCTTATACACAATAAAAGTGGGGACTCGGTGAATGTTTACCCCTTCATGCTCTCCTCCTGGGCTTTGTTTATAGGTATCGGAGTCTCGGCTCACTGCAACGGCTGTGAGTCGTTCCATAGGAAAGTTGGCCGCTTCTAAAAGTTTATAGAACCTAGGGACTTCCCGTTTGCTATCACCGCACCATGTGCCCATATATAAAGTAATGGTGTAGTTTGATAACTCTTCTTTTAAGGTTTCTATTACCTCAGGTTTTAGGGTATAGGCTGTTTTGTTTTTTTGAAACCAGACTCCGTATGTATTTTCTGAAAGGCCATCTTGATTGATCTTTCCCAATAATAGGGGAGAACCCCCTTCGGGATGTACTTCGGTGTTGAAAGGCTGGGCCTGAATTGTAGTTGTAAAAATTAAAAGGAGACAAATAAAAAAGGTCGATTTCATTTTGGTTGTTTTTTAATGACAACTCAAAGATGAAGAACCGATGTGATTTTTGTGAGTTTCTAAGGTATGAAATGGGGACTAGACCCCCGTTTGAAATTTTGAGATCACTTCGTCTCGGGAAGACACTTTCAACTTTTTATAGAGATTATTGATATGCGTTTTGACGGTACTTACGCTCACAAACATCTCACTGGCAATTTCTTTGTTGGTTTTATGCTGAAGAATGAGTTCGAGCACCTTTTTTTCTTGATTAGAGAGTGATTCCACAACCGACGCTTTTTCGGTTTTATTCTTACGCGTTTTTCCGAAGAAATAGAGATTCCCTACAATGGAAAGCAATGCAATTCCACCCACCAGAAACACCCACCAGGGCAGTTGTTTTTTTTCTTTTCCGAAGACTAAAAATTTATCTGCAGAGAGTTCTGCCTCAAATTGCGTAGTATAGCTCGCACTGGGGTAGGATTGCTTTAGCCGGGCCAATAAACCATCGTAATAATCATTAGATTTTAGGTCTTGCAAGTAGTAGGCGTGTAGGTTGTTGGCACGATCACTTAGGAAGGCAAAAATGTATAACTCCGCAAGCGGTTCGTTGAGTTCTACACCAAAATCCTGTAAGGTGTTAAACCACTTTTCGGTATTCATTTTACGATTCGCCTCGCTGCGGTAGGTTCCAAAGTTATAACGCATTTCGTTTTTTATAGAATCGATTTTGAGAAAAGTTCTGGTTTTTTCGTTAGTAGACACTACGGTACAGAACATTTCATTTTCAAAGGCAAGTGGTAACGAAAGTGTGTCGCGATTGTTAGCCACAAACAAAATTTCTTTACTACTCTCACAATGACCTGTAAAGTGATTGATATTTTGGTCGTCTTCAGAACAGGTATCCACATGAATTCGATAGATTCTGTTTTCTGAAGGAAGATTGTTTGTTTGAAACGAGAAAAAACTCTCGGAGTTAGGCGTTGTTTTCTGAAGAATCTGCTCTGGGTAGACTCCTGATATTTTTCGATAGTCTTCTACAACAGATAAGTAAACCTGTCCTTCCTGAAACGAAGCATCTACATGCCCAGAAAATTGATGTTGAGCCACAACCCAGTAGGGGCAAGAAGCTACAAGAAAAAGGAATAGGACTTTTTTCATTACCTCACGAATATAAGAACAATGACCCGCTAAATCAAAACCCATTGTAACAAAAGGAAAAACTGAAGGACTGATACCTTGAATAATTAATTGTAACTTCGTATTATGAGTTTTTGGAGAGTCTTGCTTGCCATTCTTTTTCCACCCTTGGCGGTGATAGGTAAAGGGTGTGGATCTATTTTAATTGTGTTGATCTTAACCATCTGTGGATGGATTCCTGGGGTAATAGCAGCACTTATTATTTTGAACAATCCAGAGCGATAGCGGGGTTAGGTTTTATTGCCACCTGAGTTTTGTTAAGACATTTTAGAGCGCTCACAAAAAGCTAATCTTCTTTCTTTTTAAAAAGAAAGAAGCAAAGAAAACAAAAAAACCACAGCCCTTAACTAGTAAAGACCGTGGCGGGATATTATAAAGATACTCTTTATTTATTTTCTTTTATCCAGTATAGGGAGTTAATCTTTCTCCTCTACTAATCTCCATCTTGGGTTAACAAGAACCAATTTACCTCCTTTAAAATGGCTTCCAAGGGCAATGTTTCTATCATTTCTTGCATATTTCCTAGTTTTCACTTTTTTTAAGATACCGGTTACTTCAACCCTCTTTTCGTTATACTCTTCCGGCCAAGATTTAATATTATCGAGATAATAAGGAAGGCTGTCTTTTTCCGAAACCACGTACGCACTTAAGTTCCAAGTATATGCAGTACCGGTTATCGTAATTTCCTTTTTTGAAATACTAGCACAATCTATCAAAAAAGCACTACAAATAATTAAACAAATCTTTATTTTCATAATTTTACTTTTTATCTTTTAAAGGAAGAACGGTATATCCCCAGCTAAAAATAATTCTATTGTAATTCCCATTTTCTCTAGTAAAAGCAGCAAATGAACTATTAAGTGCTCGGAACTCGGTTCTGGCTTCAGTAGCGTGCCACCACGAATTTGTATTTGGATCGTAATATCCGTAATCAAATCTTTGTCTATGCGTCAAGCCAACATTGGCGTCGTTAAAGTTCGACATATCTACTATCCCATTTTCATCTCCTCGAAAACGTGACCCACGAGCCCGAAACCTAATAGCAAAAATGACTACACGCACTCCTTCTCCAAGGTTCTTCTCTCGTTCGGCAGCAAAATCTTTAGCCATTTGAAAGGCTCTTTCTGGGTCGCCTTCTACCTCCCAAGAAGCATCTATTGGGAACACAGGATCAACGTCTGTGTCAAGTTGCACCATGAGCATCCCTTTACATCCAATACCACCACATTTTTTCTTCTCGTCCTTAGTCATTTTTCTACCATGTAGGGTTTCCCAAATGTCTGCATACGTAATCCAAGTGAAATCTTCCTTCCGTTTTATAAATGCCCACATTTCATCAACTTCAAACTTGCATCCAAGTTTCTTGAAATATGGAATTTCGATTCGATTACCAATCTTTAACATCCTAGATAAAACTGTACCACAGGAGATTTTTAAAATCCTTGAAATACTCCTGATTCCACATCCTTCTTTTAACAGGTTCTTTATTAAATTGTTAGTGGATAGATCATACGCATGATAACGATACTTATTCTGAAAATACTTTTCACATTTCTTGCAATAATACCTCTGAATGTTTTTTCGCTTTCCTTTCTTAATACAAGCACTCTTATTACAGTATCGACAATCCATAAATAGTTTCTTAACGAGGGGCCAATTTGGAACACAAGGCCCTAAGGAACCTATATATAAGTGGTTCTAAGCAACTTTTCTTACCCATAGATACCAAAACAGGCCCCTATTTGAGGTCTGTTTTAATTATTAAGATATTGATTTTCAGTAATCTAAACCACAAATACTATAAAAGTGCCAATTTGGAACATTACCAATCTGAACCATTACCAAGACTGCTAATTATAGCATTTACTTCAGTATTTCAATGAACTTCTTTAAAACAACCAAGATAATTAAACCTCGGTTATTTCTAACTAGTAAAAAACGAACTCAATGGAATTCCGGACCTACTTTTCATTCCATTTTATTGTCAAATATCAATTCTATTTTTAACTTCAAACGACATTCGAAATTTCGAAAGCGTTGGTATGGAAACTCTTATATTCCGTAAGCCCTGTATTTGCGGTACTTCTCCTGCTTTTGTTATTCTTGTTTGATATGTTATTTATCGTTTTCATCTGATATAGGGAGCCAGGTTATTTCAATGAACATATTTCTACTGGCACCAACCAAGAATACAAGCGGCATTAATGCGGTGATAGTTTCACGCTTAACTATTCAATCAACAGTTTTCTTGTTGTAATACCTTGATTTGTGACTAGTTCCACAATATAGGTTCCCCGCGACAGTGAAGAAATGTCCAATGAGGAAACGTTGGTCGTTAAAAGCATTCTCTGGCCAACACTATTAAAAACACGCACCTCCTTAAGAATAAAACCATTCTCTACATGGATTTGAACATGAGTAGCCGCAGGATTGGGGTAAACAATCAGGTTCGATGTTTCATTTACTTCGTCAACAGATAGTACAGTGCTCAAATCAAAAACTCTTACATGACCCGATTGATTTGGAACCCCGTCGTTAAAAACAGCTCCGATAGCAACTGTTCGCCCGTCTGAAGACATACTAACACCGCCTCCAAATCGATCTTGAGCAGCTTCTCCGTTAATATCTGTTCCCATCTGAACCCATGAATCATTTATATTTTGATAAATGCGAACATGACCAGAAATCGGCCCATTGCCTCCGTTATAGGGAGCTCCGACCACGAGGACACTTCCGCTAGCCGATAGACTCAGGCTAGATCCAAACTGGTCTCCATCCGCTTCACCTACAATGTCTTGGCCTATCTGAACCCATGAATCATTTTCATTTCTATACACTTGAACGAATCCTTTGTCACCGACCTCAAATGTCTCAGGCGCACCAACGGCAACAACTGACCCATTGGCGGATAAACTTACACTTGTTCCCAAATAATCTTGCTCGCCTCCTCCGTCAATGTCCAGACCTATCTGAACCCAATTTCCGTTTTGGATCTCAAACACACGTACATGCCCGGCAAAGTTTCCGCCGTCGTCGTTGTCACGAGCCCCAGCAGCAACGATTTGTCCGTTGGAGGACATTGCTACTGACCAACCAAAACTGTCAAACATTGACTCACCTTCAATGTCCTGTCCAACTTGTACCCATGAATCATTTACATGCTCATAGATGCCTATATGTCCTCGTCCATCATAGCTGTCGGTTGCAGAAACTACCAGAAATTCACCGTTAGCAGAAATGGCCAAATCATCTCCAAAAAAATCATTTTCCTCCTGTCCGTCAATGTCTTGCCCGACCTGTACCCAAGAATTGCCATTATATTCAAAGACCCTCACATGACCAGCATCCGATGCGTTTCCATCATTGAAGGGAGCCCCAATAGCCAGAATAGTGCCATCTGAAGACAGGTCAATAGTCTCTCCAGATATATCCATTGCGGCTTCACCATCGATATCTTGGCCTACCTGAATCCAACTGCCATTCTGGTTTTCAAACACGCGCACATGACCCGATTCCGAACCATTTCCATCATTGGCATAGGCTCCAATAGCTACGATGTTTCCACTGGATGATAGGCTAACACTCATTCCTGAATTATCTCCAGGTGCTTCACCATCAATATCTTGGCCAATTTGAATTTGGCCATAAATGGAAGCAGGCATAAATATTAATAGAACAATGTAAACACTTTTCATAATGATAAAATTGGTTAAAATTAAAATGGTGGAAGGATTTTAAAGATAGCTGAATTTTCAAAGAAATATTGGATTACAAACTATTATCCCCAAAAGTAAATCCTCAAATGTGCTTCAAGATACCTTTTGTCTTTCGAAAAACAAATGGTTCTTCTCGATAATCTCTTGATATGGGTTCGTAGCGTTAAATTATTTCGTTCGATGATATTTGTGCAATATTGAAAGCGTTTGTGGATTTCCCTTGGAATTAAACTTGGATAAATGTTCAATCGGTCGGTATAAATCCGTTTTGGATTCAATAATAATATCTTGTCGATCAAAGGTTTGATAGTTTCCTTTGATTTACTTCCAACAAAGAAGTCAACTACATTTCTGGTTTCTCTCTCGATTGCATAAGTAATCCAAGTCACATTATCTTTCTTGCCAATGAATGACCAGAGTTCGTCAATCTCGAATTTGCAACCAAACTTAGTTAGGTACGGAACCTTTATCTGTTTGCTTATCTTGAGCATTCTTGACAAAACAGTTCCACAAGAGATATTAAGGATTCTGGAAATGCTTCTAATCCCACAACCCTCTTTCAACAGGCTTTTTATCAATACGCTG